>Ga0131853_10005056_pt1 | contig 23756 bp, 15 predicted proteins | sample TergutLab28metaG_FD_92764 | JGI IMG/M metagenome (GOLD analysis project Ga0131853, IMG submission 92764) | Labiotermes labralis P1 segment gut microbial communities from Petit-Saut dam, French Guiana - Lab288 P1 (version 2) (version 2) | ecosystem: Host-associated > Arthropoda: Insects >...
CGATGATGTGAAGAGTTATAGCTCACAGACCGAAGCCGCGATGATGTGAAGAGTTATAGCTCACAGACCGAAGCCGCGATGATATGAAGAGTTACAACTCACAGAACTAAGCCGCGATTATGTGAAGAATTATAGCTCACAGAACTAAGCTGCGACGATATGAAGAATTATAGCTCACAGAGCTAAGCCGCGATGATGTGAAGAATTATAGCTCACAGACCTAAGCCGCGAACTACTGTTGCCCCAGTTTCAATATCTGGCAACAGAGAACAAAATTACCTTCCACTGTGAAAAATATAAAGCCCTCCTTATTGCAAATTTCAGAAAATATTATTATTCTCTTTACTTTCAAAAACTCTACGAGCTCCAAAACATTTTAATATCACAGTTAACCGTTCTTGTGTAAAGAAAAACCAACTTGACGCACAACTTATTCTTAGTATTTTTCGTCAACCTCTGCATGTTTCGGGCGTATCTAGGCCCATCATCAGGAGGTAAACCTTATGTGTACAACAATTGGAACTTATTTTTCTTTACAATGACTCTCTGTTGTACTTATTATTCTTTTTAGATGACTCTCTGCCTTGTTGTCCTGGCTGGATTGGTTGCAATCCAGCCAGGACAACAGACATTCACCAAAAAAGAATAATAAGTACCAATTGTTGTATACATATGGTTTACTCCTGATGATGGGCCTAGATACGCCCGAAACATGTACAGGTTGACGAAATATACTAAGAATAAGTTGTGCATCAAGTTTGTTTTCCGTTACACAATCATATGGAGATGCGCGGTGAACAGAACACAAAATTTACTAGTTCTGTTGTGTTATTATAAAAAGTGTGAATGAAGATGTAGATATACACATCTTTAATGGAGTGTGTCTCTTAATAGAAATGGAGGCTCAGAGTGGAACTTTGAAGAACACTAGTTGGAATAAAAACTGGATAAGAAAACTTCATTAAAGTGCGGATAGAAAAAGACATAAATGATGTATAGCCTACATGGTCAAGCACTCTGATGTACAGTAATTGGATTCCAAAATTCTTCAGCCTTTGATAAAAGATGTTACGTGGAAAATCAGCACATATTTTACGGAGATCAGGATAAAAGGGACAAGCATGCCTTTGCAAGTTATGTTCAACAGTGTTGAAATATGTAAGTAAAATGGTTTCACTTCATTTTGATTCAACAGATTCAAGCTAGTTCAAATGTCAAATAAAACGAGAGGGTGGTTGGTCACGAATACTTTTTGTAGAAGATTAAAAAAAATCGTTTAACCGTTTACTTCGCAGGAAACACCTCTCTTCTATATTACATACAACAGCTGGTTAAAGTTGAGAGACAAGAACTGCGTAACTACACCCAGCACACAGAAAGTGAGTGTCTGCACCCAGCACACAGAAAGTGAGTGTCTGAGTGTTAGCAGTGATGGTATGTATAGTAACCAATGTATTTTATAGGGTTAAAATTTGAAGAGGGTTTTTGTCTTTCTCGAAGGAAAAAACAAATGCAGCCTCCTTCCACAAAGAGGAAAACTTTCCTTCCAATAACGTAAAGTTAAATAGAAGACACTCCTGACAGTATCCCAGTTAAAATCACGGGAGGACAACCAAAAGGTGGGAACACACTCGAACTCGGGCCTCCGTTGTGAAAGACTTTTTTTCTACCAATAATTCAGTCTTCCTTGTTATTCTCATTCCACCAGTTCTGTATATTTACATTTCCGTCAACTACCAGGGACCCTAAACCATCTTGGCCACTCTACACAACTTTTAATTGAAAGGCATCCCTCTAAGCCGGAAGGTTTGGCCAGTTATGTAATTTATGTGTATTAGAGGGAATTATAGCTTTGTCAACAGCTTAGTGGTTCTGTAAGGCACAGGATGCGGGATATAAGATTCTCTCTCATACCAGCAGCATACGTGAAAGCCATCCTCACGAAGATCTTGCACGTCCGTTGCATCGCAAACGAGGATCTGGTAATCGAGACCCGAATGGCTAACCAATGAACCCGGTACGAAATAAATAAAAATATTAAGTTAAATTGAAGTTTTGTTTTAAGTAGTGTTTTGATATCTTCAGAATAATTTGAATTATGATTAACCTCGTCAGTTGAGTCCACTGTAAACCCACTGTGTACTAAATAAGAGTTTAGTTGAACAAGACATAAAAATTCACGTCACGCTAGTGCGGAGGTACACAAAGCAGAGTCTACTTACACGCCTTCATGAGCGGTCCTTTGATACGGGGAACAGACCTCACTAAAAGAACGTTTCCAAAAGAAGGACGTCATCTATTGTAGGGGAGCATTTTGCACTGAGTAAAGCCCGAAATGGGCAGTTCTGTTATTAAATCGGCTCTCTAACCCCTTGCTCGGGTCTGAGACATTCCGTGGCATTAGCGCGGACTGCAAACAGCAAGCAGAACACACAGTAAAAGTGATTTGTGACGTCCTATTCCTGCAGGGCAATGCAAATCCTCTATTCTTCTGCAACACCGCCACGCTCTCTTAGCTGCCCACAATGTGTGATCCAAAGAGCTCGAGGATTAGACATGGGCAGTATGACCGATTCCAATTACAATCATTATAACCATGCAATAATATCAAAATAAACGTTATCTCCGCGTTGAAATTAAGGCGTTATGACTGTACAGTTGAAACAACCCCTGATCTAGAAAACTGAGTGTAAAAGTGGACAATCTCGCTTACGAATTTGTGAAATCAAGTTTTTCAGTGTTGAGCTAAACTAAATGTGAAGTTACGGGAAGAATTGTAATTCCCGTCAAGTACGTGTACTAAGAACTGAGCTCCATCGTCGATGCAATACGTCGAGAATAATGTGATGAACTGGTGCAAAAAAAATGTAGGTAAATATGATTCAGTGCAAGCCAAGGAGGCATACATGGAAAACAGAGACACAGCTCCGTTAATTCCTTACTTTGTGTTGAGTTGAAGATGAACGTTCAGTTCAAGCTCCGTCAGCCTTCGTCTTCTTTTTCTTCTTCGATGGCACTGAAGTCCAATGCGGACCTTAGCCTCTTTAATGGACTTACCCAATTCAGATGACCCCCTCTTTCCAATTTGTAATTATGCATTTATTAATATCTGTTTGTACACAATTCCCATTGGCTTTATTCCTAGTAAAATATTCCCCGCTCCCAGTGAGTTGAAGGCCGAATAGGCCCCAGAGCCATTCTGGACATTTCAAAAAATGACAAAAATTTCTTGAACGTACCGGAAATCAAACCCTGGCCTTTCCATCCCGTAGACTAGTCACCATACCCACCAGAAAAAGAAAAGAAAGCTCCTATCACTGCAGCAAGTGTATATGTAGCCTGTAGTCTGCGTACTGTGGCGTAATTTGAATTATAAATTATTTGAATTATAAATTATAAATTTATTGTGTATATTTTATGTCCGAGTTGGAAAGGACATTTTACAGAAACCTATCTGAAGCAGACACGTATTCATGCATACTAATATTTATTTGCAAGGACTTTTTTACTTTTAAAGTGTCAACATATTAAGTGAATAATAAAAGACCAACTTGATGTCACTTGCTATTTTATTCAACTATCACAATGATGCACGGTCCAATAAACATAAGACATTAAGTGAAATTTGCTTATACATAAGCCCTCACAATTTAATTATATATAATCACATTTTCATCTATTACAAAGTCAACATCATTTTTATCTAAATACATTCAAATTGTTAAAAAAAAAATGAAAAACAAAACTTCACACATTGGCAGAATTTCACCGTTTCTGTACCATTGAATCTGCTTATCTGTAGCAGTTGGTCCTTTCTTCTTTCACAGAACGGTAGTAAAATTTTATACGATTCTCTTTTTAAAAATAAGCCTGATGTTTGCAGAAAGAAATACCAAAACTGGAAGTTGCAAACCACAAGGAATGAGGTCGTAGGTGTCCACTACATTCGCTTTATATGAAAAACACTCTCTCCCTTGTAGTTCACATACAATTATAACTAAGGTCGTACCATAAGGAATACTTTGGCTTTCCCGTTCTCTACATGTGTGTCTGTGGATTAACAGAGGCCCGTGTGCAGGGTTAAAAGCTATTAACATGGGGAGGGGCTCGTAATTGGCAGGTCAATTGCTGTGTTTTTAATAAGAACTAACAGGAAAATATCATCATACACTCAGCTTCAGGGCCAGCCTCATTCTACGGCAGATCCTTGCACGTATTCCTAACTAATGGAATTTTTTTCGTCAAATGTATTTTTTTAAACAAGGTACGCAGAATTTTGATGTTTTGCTGACCGTGCATCTCAGTATATTTATCTCAGTAATTAACCAACATGATGCACAAAATTTTTGTTTTACAATGAGTTTATTTCATGCCTCTACATGTTTCGAGCACATGTGCTCATCATCAGGGGGTCAAAATTGCATTACACAGCCTCTGGTATCATCACACCTATAGGTGTGATGATACCAGAAGCTGTGTAATGCAATTTTGACCTCATGATGAGCACATGGTGCTCGAAACATGTAGACGCATGAAATAAACTTATTGTAAAACAAAAATTTTGTGCATCAAGTTAGTTAATTACTGAGATAAATAAATGTACGCAGAGGTTCCAAAACTCTATTTAATCTCATATATGTATGAAGCATTTTCTTCCGAATAAAAAAAGTACTCTTTTCGCTTGTATTAAAAAAAAAGGGCAGGTTTGAGGATCAGCCCTCATGGTATGAAATTTTTAACGGCAATATCAAATACCAAAAGGGGACGGGGACAAATCATGATTCACTGTTAACTACATGCGTGAAATTAATGCGGTGTCGTGTACTTCATTATGCCTTAAGTTACTTAGAAATAATATTTTACTGCAATTGTAATAACACCGTTTGATCCTGAGAGATACACATAAATGTTTGACAGTTAGAGGAGCTTGTAGGGGTATTAGAAAGTACAGGCAGACTAATAGATAACATTGGGGTATAATAGCCTACGTAACCCTTTCTTTATTTAATACCTTCCTAGCTCCCTTTCCTTCTTTACTCCTTCACTTTTTCTGTTTAAAATCCCTTGCATTCTTTCTGTCTGCTGTCATTACCTTTCAAGCAGGTGATACATAAAATTGCGTTTGTGATTTGAAGTACTTGTACATTAAAATAGGACTATAGACTCACATCCCAAATTCCTCACTTAATACCAAAAGTGGAAGGCCTAATGTGGGGCGCAACAGTCCAAAATACCATCTTTCCCTTTCTTATTTTCGATAACCTGCAAAGCCCCCACACCACCTTCCCAGCGAGGCACGACTGTGGACTAATTAATTTCCTTTCATCGCCCCCGACAATCAGCCTTTTGTTGAAACTCCTCTTTATTTTCCTTTTGACTGACAACGCGTATACTGAAGAAGAGAGAGAGCGAGTATGTGAGAAGCGAGGGGCCTTTTCTTATCCCTAATTAGTTCTCTGCTTTCTCTCTGTTCATCGCTTTGCGAACTGGTGCGGACATGTCCCGTCTCAGAAGGATGGCTTGGCGAAGACTCTGTATGAGAGAGAGAAGAGACAAGATGATTCCAGAGAGAAATGGTTGCTGGCAGGCAGAGGAGCTTTTGACGAAAACCCCCGCAAGGTCCTCCTTCTCAGTGCTGCAAGAAGGAAATTTGCTTGCTGTCATGTCCATGTATTAGGGTTTTGTGAAGAATAAGGCTGGAGAGAGGGTAAGATTAGCGTGGTGACGAGCAAGCCAATGCCACACGCGGCTAACATGACCCGTCACGATCATTACTGATGAATTCTGAAAGGTCTGTGGCATTGGAGAGGCAGGATTATCCTGGAAATGGTCACACGTGGCTAACATGACCCCCAGTGACCACTGCGTCCTGTAGAATGCTTGATAGTCTCTAAAAAGAGAGACACAGTACATCTGGAGAAAGATAAGCGACGCTAACATGCCCCATAATGATGGTTACACGTTACTCTTAAAAGACCCGTAAATATTTATTAACGGGGGAAGCAAAATTACAGGCGACGTGTAAGCTGATGCCACAAGGACTGACACAATTTCTAAAAATCAATGCGCTTCAGAATTCATCAGCACATCCCAGGAAAAGAATAAGTTAAATTACAGCACCACGTATCGATCTAATTACAGAACAATATTTGTTACACATGCCGCAGCAACCCCTAGAGGGCGAGGGCCTCCTCATTGTCGAGGCTTCACGATCACACTCAAGACAAACTACAATTTGCAAGATTCCTCTGGAATAGTGATCGGGCCGACGCAGAGACCTCTGTCTTTCTGCACACAACACACAACGCACATAAGAGACAGAAATCCGTAACCTCGGCGGGATTCGAAACTACAATCCCAGCAAGCAAACAGCCGCAGACCCACGCCTTAGACCGGGCGGCCACTGGGGTCGGTAATTACAGAACAATATAGGCAGCAATTCTGACTAAGTATGTCACATGATGAATTACAAAGCATGTTCTTGCATATCAATATTTTTGCTATAACTCTAAAAACAACAGCTTATCAGATCGTGTTACAGCCAATTGCAATAATAATAATGGAATTTTTTTCGTCAAATGTATTTTTTTAAACAAGGTACGCAGAATTTTGATGATTTATTATTATTATTATTATTATTCTAGTTGGCTCAATGTCGCACATACGTATTATCAATATCCTTAAGTGTCACATTTTCGTGAAGTTAGATTCAATCATTGTCACAAGTGGTTAAAAATATCATCCACACAAGGCCACGATTGTCCTCCCATCCTCTCATAGTCTTGCCTTCATGAAATTCTAGATTGCCAAATTTTCCTAAAGTTTAGATTCAATCTATGTCAAAAATGGTTAAAAATGTTTTCCACAGAAGGCAACGATCGGCTTCCCTCTCATCTTCATAGTTTTGTCTTTTCCAGTTGATAAAGCGTCGTTACGGCAACACAAGAACCGCATATAGTTACGTGTGGCAGTGGCTTCTACACTGCCTCTGGCGAGTCAAGTGAATGGTCTGGGTATGAGTGCTGACATCTCGTGTCTGCACTACAATAATTATTGTTAGTGTCAGCACAGGTTATGTGTATTTAAACAAAGAGAGAACTGCCCCTGACTGCCAAGATTTCGGACGCCTTTGTGTTGAGCTGATGATGAGGACGACAACAGACTTTCACACCCGAACCCTTTACTAAGCTGTTCTTGCCTAAGCAGCAGCCGCAGATGGTGATGACAACAGTGGCCTGCCTGCTAACTTGCTTCCTTTTATATGTCAAGGAATACCGACAAATATATCACTGGCAAAAGTGGAACAAGTACAAGATCGATTGGTGAGATCTTAGCTTCTCTACTGTAGGTAAAGTGCATAGAACAATTCGATTATCTTTACACAAACAAGGTCCTCTTCACCTCCTTTCCCCACCTCTACTCGTCCTTCTTTTTCTCCTCCTTATTTTCCTCATACTTCTTGTCATTCTATACTTCTCACTCCTTCTATCTCTACCCCTGACTTTTTTCTTCTTCTACGTACGGCTTTTCTTCTCGTTTTCCTAGCCTCCTTCATTTCCTCCCTCTTCATCACGAAATGTTGAATGTTAGATTTCACCTTATGTGCTGTTTTGACTATTTCACCTTTCACAGAGCCTCATTCTTATTTTCTTCAGTTTTAATCTGTATTACTAAAATGTTACAAATATTTCGCACTCCCATATTCTCATGTGGTGAAAAACACTTTAAAAATCGGTTATTTTACTCGCGATATCAAGTCTATCAAATCCCTCAGCAATTGCTTAATTTTTAATGTGTGCGGTCGTCCTTAGAAACCCCTTTTGAGTCATTTCAATACGTTTCTGTTGTTTAGTTATAGAGTGCATTGTTCCATTCTGCGAAACAACTTAGATAGAAACATTACTTTGTTACTTTCTTGTTTCTCCTCAGTATTCTTCTTACTGTGTTACATATGGACTTCAAGTTTTGAATTTCAATTAGATGTGCTTGCTATTATAAACTATATTATGCTACTAATAATTTTGTGTGTAAGTTCAAGCATAAATATTCTCCATGTTTTATCATCTTCGCAAAACAATAAATACAAATTCTGAATTAACCAAGAGGGAACCTTGGATTAACAAAAAGTAATTGGATATTATCAAGCGTCCTTGCGGGTTGAAATTTTGTGCCATAGTAAGTCAGGAAGAGATTGTGTATAAACCTGACAACCAAAATAAATTAATCATGAACACATGCCTACAAAATTATAAACCCAGTTTGAGTTCTGGTTCATGTAACCAAGCTGTCCACACAGAGTGGTTAGAATTCCTGGTTCCAATTCTTGAGGTACGAATAAAGAACAGGAGAGCAATTAAGCACACGAAGGTTTTCCGTGTTTTCCTTCAGCCCGTCCGGGCAAATTCTGGTACATAATTCACGACATTGTACCGGATCATTACTCCAACAGCGCCGAATATCATAATGACCGTGAGAAAGTTTCAACGCAACTGCAAAAATAGAAATATTTTAAAGCTGGTAGCTAAAACAAGCGTATAACATGATAATGTAGTGAAAATTCCACACAAAGAAATCCGATCGGCAGAACGATAATATTCCTAGACCCAGGAATCCTAAATAAACTTGCGGCTCTCCAGTAGGTGAGACATACCGTCATATTTATCGTGTGCAGACAGATAGGAGACGGCATTTGATCATCCACGACGCTGACAGTGTCCACTATTTGGTGGTTGCAAAAGTTTTAGGGAGTGATTACAGCGTAGAAACGTGGTTCATATAAAGGCAGTATGTTCATCTGCTTCTGTTGGGTGCTACTAGTGGCAAGACACAAACGGAAGTTGAAAATTAAAGGCGATCAATAAATCGACATTTAGGCGCGTTCGCAAAATTGCGTAAAGCGACTATTACTTCGTCGTGTCTGTCTCTTCGTCCGACTGTCTGTCTCTCCGTCAGCAAGGAAGAACTCGGCTCCCACTAGACGGATTTTCATGAAATTTGATATTTCAGCATTTTTCGAAAATTTGTTATGAAAGTTCAAGTTTTCTTAAAATCTGGCAGGACTAATGAGTGTCTTACATAGAGATAAATCTACAGTTGTGATCATATCTCGTTCATTTATTTTTGAAATGATAAATATTGCAGACAAACGTTTTAGAGAAAATCAAAACACACATTTTATATGCGATAAATTTCTTTTTCGAAATTCGTGCCCCGTTTGCGAAATAACGTGGAAAAATATTGCAGAGCCGGACAGGCCACAGATGACAATATGGCGCGCACGCGCATTGCATGCTGAATAACTAAGGCTACAGAGGCACACAATTTGAAATACTTACGGGTTTTCCACAGCAAAAATGATTATATGAATGCACCTGGTTGTTACGTTTATATGTACATTGCCTGTTTTGTTCAGACGGTTCTGAACAGGATAATGCCTAGCACGAAATTACCCTGACTGTCGTAATTAATGCCAGATGAAAAGACGACAAGGTATACAGGGTGAGCATAAAATCTTTCCCTGATTACAAACATTTATTACAAAAAAAACTACGTGGAATACAGACATATGTTTTTACCATTACTTAAGTTAGTTTCTAAAATTTTATGTCATGTGTTTATTGTAACATTTGGTTTTTGGATGAAATATTTCCAAACGGGTGGATTGGGAGAGATGGTCCGATACCCTGGCCACCATGATCTCCGGATATCACCCCCTTGACTTCTTTTTATTGGGCTATGTTCAGGACAAAGTGTTTTCGACACCAGTTCCAGATATTACAAATCTGAAGGCAAGAATAACAGAACCTTTTGCTACAATAACTGAAGACATGTTGGAGAACACGTGGAGAGAAATTGATTATCGATTAGACGTTCTCCGTGCAACAAAAGAAGCACATGCTGAGGTGTAATAATATGTTGTAAAAAAACTTCTTGAGTTACATTTTGAAAAAAATATATATGTGTTTGTATACCACGTACAGTAGTTTTCATGTAATAACTCTTTGTAATCAGGGAAAGATTTTATGCTCACTCTGTAGTTGGAATGACGTGTAATAAAAGGATCATTTGTATATTAAGGTTTGAAGCAATGTTTGCCCGGAGGGACTGAAGCAGACCAAGACACTCGCAGGTAGAGAAATCTGTCTCCGGGTTTAGATTCGAAGCCGGTATCATCTGAGTACGAACTTAGAGTGCTATCAACAGCCATATTCAGTAGAATTAGTTCGACGTCGTTGCTATGTCCAGCATACGTCCGTGTCATTATTCTGGGGCTTACGAGCGGGGGTAAACGTAATACAATATAAGTTATATGAGTGAGAGAGAGAAGGAGGATGTGAGGACGAATATTAGACTTCCAACACACATCATAATGATCTCAGAATAGGGGAGGGGTGTAAATAATATTAACCCTTCCGAGTTTGCGTACGTGTGTTGCCGACAACAGCACACCAACTTTCCTCCTCTTTTTAACGCTTCTTCTTACCAACCCCACAAAACGACCTTTCCCTCCCTCCTCTACCACATACTTGTGACATTTCCCCCATTACTGAGGTGAAATACGAATCTCTCTCCTCAACCTCAGAGACTAACAGTGAGAGATCTTATTAGTTGAAGGTATTTAATAAGGAAATGCTGCTAACTAAAGCTGGAACAGTAATATAGCTGTATATATGAAGCCCGCACAGCTACCGGGGGAAGGATAAGACTACAGTTTATTACGGTGAGGAAAAATTCTCATCTAGATTATTTGCATAAACTGCACCTAACTTGTGGTATTTTTGTTGGCACAGCAACATTAGTCCTGTGCTACAAATTTACAACAGCTCTAGAATCTCACTGCCGAGAAAGATAGGAACATAATAATTATAATCTTTACAAATTAAGAAGTTTTAATATTGTACCTATTTTTAGTTTCCATCTTCTTCGCCAACATTTTCTGCTTTGCTTTAAGAAATTGTCTGTTTATTTTGGGGTATTTGAAATTGCTGAAAAAACTGTATTGGAGCACGGATGGCTCTCACTAACAACTTAAGAACAAGCTAACTCACTAAATGCAAGGAATCGCGATTTCATTGACAGTTTATCGTTGGTCAAAACATCCCCCGCACCTTGAACTCAGCACAATTTGTCACAATTCTTTCTTTTCACAAATTCCCACCAGTAGAACATGTCTTGAACGAATTTAATCCAATACAAAGTGTAAAATCAACTTTAATATTATTCTAACATGTACTTCCATATTCCTGACCGCCTCTCTTTTTGTTTGCCGAGTGAAAAGCATGAACTTGCAATCCCCTTCCACGCGTGCTTCTGTCATTACTATAGCATTAAGCGTGTACGTTTCTTTACTTTTGTTTCTGGTTTGGGTACTGCAGTTTAGGGATTTAACCCATATCAGTATTGATTTACTCATGAAGCTCAGAAGAGTTCTGATCTCTTCGGAATTTTAACACACAAACCAGCTGAATATTTTTGTCTCTCCGGTATGAGATAACATGCAGTCTGGTGGAGACTTAGTCGTATTTCACAGCAACTTGCTGCATCTCTCCTCTGACCTACTGAGTGAGGTTATATGTTTCGACGAATCGTGAATAAACTTCTACCAACTTGCACGGCGTTATATATCAGAGGACAGTAAACTTTATAGTCGTCGCCATCGAGATGTAGGGCGTCCCAGAAAGAGACGGGGAAATTTCTTGTGAATCAGATAGGAAAAAAGAACTACTTTAATTAATGAGAGAGTCTATTAATAAAAATTATGACTCCATGTATGAAAAAAAGGCCTCTTACAAGCTAGATTGTGGTGTATGTACTAGTCTAACACAACTATATGATGGTAGAGATATGTTTAGAATTTATTACATAAAGAACAACTACATGTTTCGGCCCTTTACATTGGACATCATCAGGTTGAGAAATGAAAAAACTTGGTAAGCAGCTATACTCGAGTTATGTGGGTTGTGTACAGTGGGGAGTTAAGTGGTGAAGTGCATGCGAGATCTCGCATGTGTTATATAGGATGGGTGGTGTGGGTACATGGGTTCTGCTGTTATATGCTATTCTAGGTTAATATAGTGGATCTACAGTATCATCTTATGTTTGTAGAGAATTATATGTACATGTACACTTAGCTTATAAATATACGGTGTGCAATTTTATATAAATGTAGATTCTATAGTTATAGTGGTTTAATTGATCTAAGACTATACAAAATATAGTTCCTATAATGATGAGGCCTCTTACAGGACTACAGACGAGCACGGTACAGAAGTAGCTACAGTATTCCGGTGTGCATATGTGAGTCTATCCAAGATATTCACTGGATAGGAGACGGCGTGGGCCCCAGAATCTTCTACATATATTAACACAGAGAGAAAGAAATCTTCTATCAAAACCTGTCTTTCAGCGTACACCTAGCAAATTTACTCTAGAATTCACAGGTTATATAATTTTTGCTATTAGCTAATTGACCAAAGATATGGGTCAGGTAGGAGACCTCAAGTCTTGGGGTCAAAGAGGAAATTTCTGGCAGCAATAGAAATCCAGGGCCTTCAACCCGTGGCTAATATACTTTTGAGTCAGATATCTCCCTTCTAATAGAATCTTCCATTTCCATTCTTTCTACGTAAGAGAAAGACAGAACAAGAAAGCGAAAGAAAAATTAATCACTTGCAGGGAGTCGCTGATCCCTGCTGTCCCTTATCCACATGGCAGGCAGAATCTCCTGTCATTTGTCAAGAATATCAAATGATTTCTTGAACTTCTCGTGCGGAACTGTGAACAGTGTGAGGCAGACAGAGGTTATTCCACAAGGTTCTTTCTTCAAATAGTGGGCCATTTAACACAAAGCTTTTTTATCATTCTCAGAAAACTGATTCACCTCAACTTCCTTGAAGTTGAGGTAATGGAAAATTATGGAAAACACACAGGCATACCAAGAAAATTCCTGGCTCCCTTAAGTCGCCTAGTAATTTTGAATTGGTATATTCTGTTTGACAAGATTATGGTGAGTTTTTTTTTTTAATTTGTACAAATATCTGCTGCACATAATTCGGAGTAAATCAACAACACGCTACATGGTGCCACTACCAGATTGAAAGAATAGATGCCTGCAATGCATCTCGGGAGTTTAATTATGCCGCATTAAAATGCAAGCTAAATATGTTGCAATCAAAATTAATACAATGTAAATAACAATTTATGTTTATAAGACATAATTAATTGTAACTAACTTTTCGTGTGTCAACCATTTTAGTGAAGTGTCTTAGGTCATGTAAAACTACTGTAAAATGGTTTTCAAGTCTGATGAGCCGACTGACCACCTTCGAAGGTTTACACCTCGCGCCAAAAAATGAGGCATTACAATACAATGTAATACAGCAGCAAAATATGTTATTCTTGTCGTGAATCGAACTCCAATCATCCAGTCAAAACTGACGAATATTCCTACATGTTGAGTCACTCTTGAGGAAAGGAACGTGGTGGACGAGTGGTGTAGGAATTCCCATGGGCCTCTGGCCATGTTGTGGTGCAATATGTCGGCTGAGCAGGTGAAATATGTGACTCTCCAGAGGCCATATTATGTGAAGGTCTGGTAGGGGACAGCAAGCATTAAGCCTCTACACAGTAGTATGAAAGTGAAAACGGATGAAGTCCCAAAAATCATTCCACTTTCTAAATGGGCAGGCACAATATTAAGTTCACGGTACGCGGTGTTTCTAGAAATGTAATCAATAGGTTTTTGTTTTGCGGAACCTGAAAGTTCGTCGTCATGAACTGTCACTTGTCGCTATCCCTGAAGCAGACGAATCCAGTTTACAGGTTTAGAGCCAGTTTTCCAAATATTAGTTTAAAATTCCAACTGCTCTTATTTCAAAACCAGTTCATTCTTTCCTTCCTTCCTTCTCTCGTTTTTTACTCCCTTCCTTCCTTCTCTCCTTTCTTCATTTCTTCCTTCATTCCTTCCTTCTCTCCTTTCTTACTTTCTTCCTTCCTTCTTTCTCTCCTTTCTTACTTCCTTCTTCCCTTCTCTCCTTTCTTCCTTCCTTCTCTCCTTTCTTACTTCCTTCCTTCTCTCCTTTCTTACTTCCTTCCTTCTTTCTCTCCTTTCTTACTTACTTCCTTCCTTCCTTCCTTCTCTTTCTCTCTTCCTTCCTTCTCTCCTTTTTTACTTCCTTCCTTCCTTGTCTCCTTTCTTACTTCCTTCCTTCCTTCTCTCCTTTCTTACTTCCTTCCTTCCTTCTCTCCTTTCTTACTTCCTTCCTTCCTTCTCTCCTTCCTTTCTTGCTTCCTTGCTTCTAACAATATTAGGTAGGTGTCAAACCTGAAGATGGAGATGGCATGTTTCGCCGAAGGTTAGACAACATATTCCACTTCAAAGAGATACCAACACTCAGGAAGAGAATCAACATCAATACAGAACCGTAGCGAAGGCGTTAAATCAGCAACTCTCAATCTATGTCCCCTTGCGCAAGTGAGATCAATTTTCACACCCGTACAAATCGATTTTTGAACCTGCTTGTTCGGACTGCAGACAAAAAGTTCAACGATTGCTATCCCGTCTCCAAGTTTGGACCTCATCAAACGGCACCGTGTCTCCCATTCCTCACGTCTCCCACCCATATGTTGCTCGTCTTCTTCTTTCCCCTTATTTTCCGGGCAATGGTTCAGATCTGTGTAACACTTTGTCTTCGCTAATGCCCAGCAAGAAAGGAGACACTGAGATGGCTGTGTCTCCGTTCTTGTCTGTAGAATACTTTGCGTTTCGGCTGCATGCCACGTAATCGGATTCTGAGTGAACTAAGCATGGTTAAATTACGCAGCTGAATTTCTTTACTTCTACAATGACGAGTAACACAAAGTAGCTGCAAACAGTTCCCGGAATTCGCAAGTATACTTTAGAGGAATTGCTACTCTGAATAAATAAATCTACATTGACATCTTTCGTCGCCTTAGGGATGCGATCAGAAGGAATCGACCCGAAAAATGGAAAACCAACAGCTATTTTCTCTTTCACGACAATGCCCCAGCACACCGATCGGTTTTGGTGAAGGATTTCTTAGCAAAGAACAATATGACAACACTGGAGTATCCTCTATACTGACCTGGCTCCAGCTGATTTTTACCTTTTTACCCTGGACTGAAATCAACATTGAAGGGACGGCGCTTTTGTGACGCTGGTGATATCATTAAGAATGCGACGGAAGAGCTGATAAGGCTTTCACAAAATGGCTTCCAGGAATGTTTCCATCACCTTCACAGTCGCTGGCAGAAGTGTGTAACTGCACAAGGGGACTGCTTTGAAGGAAATGCAGCTGAAATGGTTGCATTGTTGTGTACTTCTCAGAAATAGTGATTCTGGGAACATTTTGAAGCTAATACGTGTTACGAACAGCTGCACAAATACAGGGCAACAGCCCAGACGGGATTTTTATGATACGAAAAGAGAGGAGGTCGATATATTGAGCCTTTTTTAGCTACAGGTCAGAAATACTGAAATCCAGAGCGTGCAACAAGTAATTTGAGAAGTCTCTGAAACTAATTTGACTTGCAAGATAAATCGAGAGTACTTAGAAAGAAATACCACCGGTTGCGGTTGTGTGGCGCGCATGGTTTATTACAACATGTGAGTATTACGTGTTTCAATGAGCTTGTGCCCGTCTAGAAACAATGGGGCCAGTAGAGCAATGGGCTTTGACTTTTCAAAAGTCATTTCCCTCCCCCCCCTACTAATCTAGTTTATGTATTACGGGCAACAAAATACATTTATTTTAAATTTCGAAACCAGTAAAACAGGTGACGAAGAGCGTACGACTCGGAGATTATACACGTGGGTGATGAAGAGGAAAACAGAAGGGGGTAACAGAAAACAGTACAGGCAGATGAGGGGGGAATGTAGGGATTATGATAATGCCATTACAGTACACAACCTCCATCCCACCTCTCCAGCGCAACAAAACAACAGCAGAGTTTGGGTGTCGTTAATACGTCAATATTTCCACTGCTGCATTGTATACATTCTGTATATATCACACAAATAGCTGCCAATGACACAGTTGCGCAGTCATTGGTTTTTCTCTACCCTTCCCACTTCGCTACCCCACGGGGGATAGATGTGTATATTTATTACCCTCAAGGCTTTCCTATAAAACCACGAAACAACCCCACAACACAAACTATACAGTGATGGACCACTAATACCATCATCATCAACTGTATGAATTTCTGTTTACCAAGTACCCCTCTGGGTGCTTCAATTCATGCAGGAATTAGTTTAGGCATTATTATTATGATGACTAATATAGCTTTCATTCATTATGGGGATAATGTTATATCCTCCAACGGTAAATGATTATGAAACCCAACTGGACCCACCCCGTGTGTACTGGCTTGCCAACGAGAGGGCTGGAAATCATTATCACAAATTGTTTAACCGCTGTTCATAATTAAAGATAACAATTATAATTATCACACTTTTAGGAGTCTGAGACTTCATGCTGTATATTTTAAGCCCTATTTCCGAGCAGCTACAACAATACCTGCTCACTACTAGCATCGTCCCAAAGCATTTCTACAGCTGTATAAAACTATTTACAAGAGTTTCCATAACAGAAATAGTACCCACATTTTTCACTGAAATCGCCCCTCAGATTCTCCAGAGTATACGAGTATAATTAATCTCTATGACAGCAGTCACATTAAACAATCCTAACAAGAGCATCATTAACAATTTTGTCACGGATATATCCAACCAAGTACCCGTAACAGAATTAGAGTACCTACGTCACTAAAGAAAATTGTACGCGTTAAATACCGGAATCCAGCAGTGATGGGTACCTTATCATTAATGCATAAATGCATATATTATTATATTCCATACCTAAGGATATGTTTACGTTTTACGCAGCATACATTTATGTATAGTAGGCCCGGTAGCTCAGTCGGTATAGCGACTGAGCTACGGGCTGGACGGTCCGGGATCGAATCCCGGTGGGGACGAGAATTTCCGCCCGTCCAGACCGGCCCAGCCTCCTGTAAAATGGGTACCGGGTCTTTCCCGGAGGTAAAGTGCGGCCGGGGCGTGCTGCTGACCACTCACCTCCTTCTAGTGCCGCGGCCATGGAAGAGTAGAGCTATATCTCTACCCACCCTCTGGGCCACACCGGGCCTGTAACGGGATCACTTTACCTTTACCTTCTACATTTATGTATATTATGTTCTGTACGTACCGTGGCCAATAGTGATATCCACAAGTTTGTGATATATGAGGATAATCATGATGGTGTGGTATGATGATAATTATAACATATAATGCAAACATCTTTATAACTTATATAGATATACATAGAAGACAAAGAATATGTGAAGCAACTTAAAATTATGTACAGTTGACACAGAACTTAAGAAATACAGTCTCTTTAGGAGACAGCAACAGACATTACCACAGATTACAAAGTAACGTATATAATTATTCAAAAAGAAAGTCTACAATAGCCACTAAAACGTAAATCGCAATACCATTAGTGAGGAACATTGAGAAGGGAGTGAGGGGAAACATGTACGAAGACTTAGCGAACGGAATGCAGAAGATGTGGCGGTAGGATAATGGTAGGATATTTCGACTTACTTTATCAATGGCAGGAGATCTGCATTGCAGCCTTGGATGTTATTTGACAAAATCTGACTTAAATAAAAATCTGATATCACATTTATCCCACTATTACCTGTGACTTACAGATGCGCCATATAGGAGAACTTTCAAGTAGCACTTATAGGCTTGGAATAACATTCCCCGACAAATATTTAAATTAAAATATAGTAATGCAACTATTTCAACATGACCATCAAGTTGACAATAGCTGAATATATGTGGTCTACCAGTGTAATATTAATCATCTTTCAAAGGAAGCAATCCATGACGGGGAATGAACCCCTTTCTACAAGCTGGCACCTGGTTACTAGTGCTTGTAAAAAACACGATATATGACAGGTGAATTCTAACGCTGAAGTGTGCCAGGACTGAGCCGGGAGCATCGATCCACATACCCTGGACTCGAGAAATGTTAAAAATGAAGAATCAAGAATTTAACGGCCAGTCTTAGGCAAGTATGATGGAAAGACCGAAGAATAAAAACCCAACTAGATGTCACTCATTATTTTATTGTACTTCTTATAGGCTCAACGTGTTTCGGGCATTACTATGCCCATCATCAGGAACACGCGACTATGGTGTTGATTACCACATTGGTCGTTTCATTTTTGGTTTGCTGTATGTTGGAGGTTAGGTGGGGTTAGGCTGGAGTAGTGTCTGGGCTGCAGGCTAAAGCATAACCGCACCTAACCTCCAACATACAGCAAACCAAAAACAAAACGACCAATGTGGTAATCAACAACATAGTCACGAGCTCCTGATGATGGGCGTAGTAATGCCCGAAACATGTTGAGCCTATAAGAAGTACAATAAAATAATAAGTGGCATCTAGTTGGGTTTTTATTCTTCAGTTATCACAATGATGCACGGTCCAATAAACATGATATGATGGAACAGTGTAACAGTTCTTGTAGGAAGTTATGAAAGTTATCAGTCTGCTCGTTTCTTCAAGTTACCACGCTGCAGTCTCCAGACATAAGGTGAGTTCACCAGAAAATACGCTTATAAATAACAGTATTTGTTTACTGCTGCTTCTCTATACAGTTATCACAGCTGTGCACAGGAAACCTACAGCAAACTTCCACTACACAGGCCTTTGCTAGCGTTAAAATTTTCACTAGTGAAACACGCTTTCTTTGTCAAGACAAAACAAAATAACAACAAAAATTATGGACTTGAACCCGAATTAAACCAGCGCATTTGGCTAGCGTGAGAGTCTCATCCACGTAACTGTTAACACTAGGTTTAAATTTAATCAATGCCTTGAATAGGCTTGGACGTGGACTTGGCAAGCACAACATAACGGAACTTGAACGAGAGAAACATAACAGCCCTATGTAGCTATCAGTGAAACATGAATAGGAGGAACATAACAGACTTACGTAGCAATTAGTGTATAAGAGACCAATGTAGTTATCAGTGAAACATTAATAAGAGAACTGCAGACCATGTACACAGCACAAGGAGACAAAAAAAGACAATGTGGATGAGGAGTAAAAGAATGTGAAGATAATAAACATGAACAGTTAATCAGGGAAATGACGAAAGGATAAAGAAGAAAGGCGTGTAAAGAACCAGAAATGGAGAAGTAGGATAAGGCATTTAAAAATGACATAAATGAAACAGGATAGAGGAGCAGAATTAGAAAATAACAAGACAGGCAATGTGCTTATAAATAAACACTAAGGCGCATCAGCGTAACCACTGATGACGGGAAAAACAATAAGTATTACATATTTTTAGTGTGTGTCTGCAGCCTTAGTAACCCAGTAGGCAAAGCGCGTGCGCCATATTGTCATCTGAGGCCTGTCCGGCTGAACAATATTTTTTTTCACACAATATCTCACGACTTTCGGAAGAATTAATTGAACACGCAGAGTTGTTCCATGCGGACGGACGGACAGACACACGTGACGAAGCTGACAGTCGCTTTTCGCAATTTTGCGAAAGCACTTAAACATGGATTCTCATTCGAAAAATAAAACCAACTAGATGCACTAATTTCTCATATTTATTTTTGGAATAAAAATCTACGTGTTTCGGACAGCTCTTCTCTCCATCAGCTTGCTACAGGATCAGGACGGAACTGCAGTTCCGTCCTGATCCTGTAGCAAGCTGTCAGCATGCCTGTATGACATATACAATTGCTTTGTCTACAGTGAAAAACTCCCGATGTTGGATAGAGGAACTGTCCGAAACATGTAGAGTTTTATTCCAAAAATAAATTTGAGAAATTAGTGCATCTAGTTGGTTTTATTATAAGAATTTATCACGATGCACGGTCACCTGAACCTCAAGTGGATTCTCATAACACAATGAAGATGCCTATTGCTCTAATATCGTGAAATTAAACGAAGAAAGTGGATGGTCAGAATGCCAGAAAAATAGACCAACAAAGATACTCGATAAGCGAGGTAATGAACGAAATGGATGATTGGAGGGAATGAGAACGCAAGGCCCACAATAACTGTCATGTTTCTGAGTTTATCACTTCACAGAAAACGTTCGCGAGTGTTTGTGTACAATATCTCAACACAAGAGATGACTGTCGCGTAAGCAACGTAACGGGCCTTGGTTAAGTTCTACGCTTGCCACAGAGATGGCACTGGGTTTGCCTCCTGTGACACCGTTCGTTGCTGCTCTCGACCGCGGCATGGCTTTGGCTAACAGGAGGCGGCGCGCAGCTCGGCAGAAGAGGTGGCGTGTAGTCAGGACCTGCGTGCCGAGTCGGGGGGGAGGAGAAACTGACGCTAACAACAAATCTTATATCAGTGCACGTTTTTTAAAAAACACGCGGTGGGCGGGGTAACTCTGACAGTGATATGCCACAACTCCCATATCCTGGGATGTGGGTTCGACTTCGAATAGACGCTGAATAAGGAAAGAGACTTGCTGTTATGCGTCAAACGGCATTTGTGACCAGCAGGGTAACCATTCTCTCTGTATCTACTGCTCCAATCAAATTCGTAAGAAACGTTGTGTTAGTTGTCAGCCATTCATTTCCAAAATTAAAGCACTCGTGAGAGGAGTACCGATGAAAGAAAGAGGAAGTGACAAGAGACAGAACATAAACTCCACAATGAAAATCATAATTATTTTACGATTTATAGGATTTAATTATACACAGCCTAATTGTCGTTAAACTCTTTTCATTATGATATATATTAGGATTATAATGTCAAGTATAATATGGGTGGAACTCCTAATCTGCACTGTACAGATGTAGTGTAAGATATAATAAAGTTTTTGTATCACAAGGATGAGGTCATTCGAAAGAGAAGACGGAATTTGGAAAATTTTAATTATAACAAGTCTTACGAAACTGAACTGCATGATGTGAACTAGATTTATGCTGAGGCTAGATGCTATTTGGCTTTTCTTGTGAACAAGGTGAAGACACTCATTTTTCCAGAAAATACGAGAATTTTCGTAAATGATTGGGGGAGTGTTGCCGATCACAGTGGACGCGCGGTCTGAGGCGTCGATCTGCGGCCGCTCGTTTGCTGAGATTGTGGGTTCGAATCCCGTCGGAAGCATGGAAGTCTGTCTCTTGGGAGTGTTGTATGTTATCAGGTACAGGTCTGTGCGACGGGCTGATCACTCGTCCAGAGGTGTCCTACAGAGTGCGGTATGTCTGAGTGTGATCATGAAACGTTGAAAGTGAGGAGACCCTGGCTCACTAGGGGCTGTCGCACTATAAAAAAGATGCGGGAGTCTCACCTTCCCAAAAATTACTCTGTTGATTGTAGATAGATGGTCAGTTAGTTAGTTACTTATCTAATGAAAGCTCGCTAAATCAAACAACAGAAATATCAAAAATAAATCCCTCTGTCCGAGATCGGGGATTATATTCAGTATGTGTTTGTTTCGGGAAGCCTATCGATTAGTTCAATAACTATGCTAATTCACAGTTTTCATAAATTTAGCTCCAAGCGAATTCCTGAATAGTACCAGAATTAGCTACGGAATTGACAGTCCTGAAGCCTGAAGCCGGTTGCCCCGCTATTACCTGATTATTTTAGGATTTGTGACTTTAAATTATATAAATGATAACACCGAAGTTGGAAAACTGAGAAAATGACAAACAGAAAAGAGAATGAAATAAGATAAAAAAAGGAAAAACATAATATTTCGAAATGTCAATAATTTAGAAACCATCATTTCTGAAATACTACAGTAGGTATGGTCCAGGACGCTTAGCCCAGAAAGGGCTAGAGCATGTGTCTCCAACGCGCGGCCACATTTGTAAATTGTGTATGCAACATACGACTTAATAATTTAAGCAGTTACTGTTATTTTTCCAAATGCACCCCCCCCCCCGCGAAACAGCCCACAATAAGGAGTGCGGGCCTTAACCACGGAATGGTTGGACGCCCATGGGATACAGTAACTGAAACTGAAATAGCACTGTGAAATAATCTAAGAACGAGAGGCTTTTGGATAGGAACTCGAGCCTTAGACAGCGGGCTGACGAAGAAGAGACGCCTGCGACCCCTGAATCAGATTTATCTCTAGCATTTGCTCACACTGGACACTTGCCATCATGTCGCCTACGTGACATTGGCGGCTCATTTTAGTACAGCGATAAACACATTAGGATATGAAGATTCACTCTCGACCTGTCGCAATTTTGCGACATGTTCCTCACTGTCTGTACATATCAAGAGCGAATAAAGTTAAGGGCAAAAGAATGTGGAATTAAAATAAGCAAAATGTAAAACAATCTCTGTACAAGCCTATTATAGACCCCGAGCTTTCAGGAGGTTAAGGCTCCCAGATCTCCAGACAATCGGCATGTGAATGTGTTAAGTTTGTCAGCCATACTCGCTGGCCGCCTTTACCCCCCAGGAAATATCCCTGGTACTCATTTATGTTAGAGGCTGAGTTGACTCCAGAGCCATAGTGCGGCCAGAAGGATTATATCAATGAAAAATTTTAATGAACCCATCGGGAATCGAACCCACGACCTTCCGGTTTGTAGTGCAGTGTCTCAATCAACGGCTCCACCGTGTGATCTCAGAATTAAAACAAAGAACACAGAAAATTAACTGTACATTAAAGCCAATTTTTATCAGTCAAACACAACTATAACTATCTTTCTAAACGCCTCATCTCCGAAGCTATTTAACTGGTTTTGAATTAAATTTAGGATTGGAAGGCTACATTACATTTTGTATTACTGTCTTCATTTGCATTTATTTGTGCTGAACACGACCTTCGAGTTATAAAATTTGACACTTATCGAGTGTAGCAAAAATGACTTGGCTACAAAAATATACAGAAAATTCGTAACTTTATTCTCTGTACTTCTTCTTACGAAGAACATAAACATAAACTTGAACACAGATTGGTGGCGCTGTACATATTTTGAAAGTTATACCTCAACAGATTAATTTCCACTAATGGAGTTTTAACTGCAACAATTGGACCACAACAGTAACCTAAAAACAGCATTTGAAGAATACGTGTACTCCAAAAGGGTCTAAGGCCTCGCTCTTTCTGCTCTTGCCTTTGTCGGTGACAGCAACATCGTCTCCGGTAGCTCTGTCTGTGGATGCAGCATGACTAAAGCACATCAAGTGACGAAAGGTGTAGCACAGGGACGGGCTGACAAGGAAATTGTTTCCATCCGGGCCAGAACGACCGCTTTATTACACCAGACAAATGGCTGCTGCGGGCGTGATATACTCAGATTTAGTTGTCAATCTTCTTTGTGGTGTGGTCTTCACAGGTGAGGGATTTTCAAATAAAAGCTGTCGTGCGGGTGGTCTGGAGTCTTTTGTTAGTCTTCAAACGAAAGGATGCTCATGACACATATTAATGTGTGTCATGATTATTACCCGTTTCTCCAAATCCCCACCACAAATCAAACGCGGGACGTTTCCTGTGCAGATGATCGCATGCACACGCCCAAAGGCGCACACACGCACAGACATACACACACACATATACACACACACCACACTCACACACACACACATATACACACACATACACTTCTTTCGACACCCACAATTCTAAAGAAAGAGATACGTAAATTTAAATGTGGCTTGTGCATATTTCTGTAAATATATTTCTTTGCGCGAAAGTTCCATCTCCGAAATTA
>Ga0131853_10005057_pt1 | contig 23755 bp, 3 predicted proteins | sample TergutLab28metaG_FD_92764 | JGI IMG/M metagenome (GOLD analysis project Ga0131853, IMG submission 92764) | Labiotermes labralis P1 segment gut microbial communities from Petit-Saut dam, French Guiana - Lab288 P1 (version 2) (version 2) | ecosystem: Host-associated > Arthropoda: Insects >...
GTTCTTTATAGTAGTGGGGCTACCATAAACGGTTCTTTTTAGACTATATGCGATAAAAGACGCCAAAAGATATTATTAAATGTAAACTAATTGGCTATAGTTTAATTTGGCTTGACTTGATTTGGCTTGACTTTTTAGCTCGGCCGCGCAGGCTTTGCTTTTTAACTCATCCGCATTAGCGAGTTGCCAGCTTTCTTGGGGGTGATTGGGGTCTGCCTTTGCTGTGTGGCTGGCTGGTTGCGAGTGGGTTTTTGCTGTGTGATTGGGCTCATCCGCATTGGCAAGCTGCAATCTTGTGAGCAGGCGACAAGGCTGCCGCTTGATTACAAACCTCATTTATGCACGGCAAATGATTGCAAAAATTGCGACTTGCAAAGGTCGTTTGCAGTGTCGCTAAATTTGACAATGATATTAAACCACATTTTAAAGCAAAATGTCAAATCAAAAGTGGGTGCATTTGCGTTTTTTATAAATAACGGGTTTTGACAGGCTTTATCGCTTTCGCAATCGCTTTCGCAATATTCATTACAGCACTTGGGTGCTTTGCCTCTACAGTTTTTTTCTTTTCTTAAAATCTAGCCAATATTTCTATCCGCTTTTTTTGTAAAAGCCTGGCCAATATTTCTATCCGCCCTTGCCCTTCCCCCCTACAAAACCCACACCAGCAACATCATCATCGCAGGCACAGTCAAAATCGACAGCACAGTCGACAGCAAAAATGCCTTGGCCGCCGTGGCCTGATCGCCGTCAAAACGCTCGGCAAAGGCCACAACGCTTGCCGCAACAGGCATGGCCGCAAAAATCACCAAAACAAGCACAATATAATTGTTGGGGTCAATCCGCTCTAGCGCCCCCGTCAGCACAAGCGGCAGCATCAGCAAAAACATAACAAGCGGCACAGCCACAAGCCTTATTGCACAGCAAATCCACACCCCGGCGTCCGAAAAAAGCTCCTTTAGCCCAATCCGACCCAGCCTTAATCCCACCACAAACATCGAAACAGGCAGCGACGCATCGGCCAAAAATTTTACTCCCTTGCCAATCATAGGCTCTATTTGCACAAGATTTATTGCAGGGATAAAAAACAGCGGAATGGCAATAAAAACAGCGATGATTGCAGGCGCAAAAAACGCTTTTTTAAAATCCACCCTTTTTATGTCGTTTGTGATGTTGAATATACCAAGCGTCCACAGCATTATGTTGAATGCGCAAATAAATGCGGCAGCATAAAGGACGGCAGGCGAGTTGTCCCCGACTAGGATTTTTATAAAATTTACGCCCAAAAAGCCTGCATTTCCAAAGACTGCCGACATCATCAGTGCGCCCTTTCGCAAGCATTTTTGTTGCTCGGTGGTCTTTTTTGTGGCGTAAGCGGTGATTTTTAGGACAGCAAAGGGGATTAGATGGGCGGCAAGTCCTAGGGCAAACATGATTAGCAGGTTGAGCGCAACCTGTCCGCTTGGCTCGACCGAGGACGAGGCGAATGCGTTTATGACCAAAAACGGCTGCAGGACATAAAGCAAGATGATGGACAGCGGCTTTAAAGCGGATTCTTCAATCAGTCCTAGTTTTTTTAGGACAAACGCAGGCACGGCCATTAAGATAATGACCGCCAATATTATGAATACTTGAAAAAAAGTAAATTCCATGGCTCTTTATTTTACACTATTTTTGCCAGTTTGTCCAATGTTTGTTTGTTGGGTTTTTAAAGAAAAGAGAAAATCAATAATAAAATAGTGACCAAATTTGGCTTTTTTTATTTCGGGCGGCAAGACGCCCGCCCCTGCGGTTTTATTCGGCGTGCGGGCGGCAGAATGTAAGCCTCTGCGGTTCGCCAATAAACATCGGGCGGCAAGCAAGAGCAAAAAAAGAATGTGTGTGCTTATTTAGCGGTACACACATTCTTTGCTTTTTGGAGATGATAACTTTTTTAAAAAAAGACATTTTATGAATAGTGGTGGGGTGAAAGGGTCTGATTGTTCGTCCTGCTCGCTGCTTGCCCTGCTCTTTCCACTATTCGTCCTGCTCGCTGCTTGCCCTGCTCTTTCCACTATTCGTCCTGCTCGCTGCTTGCCCTGCTCTTTCCACTATTCGTCCTGCTCGTCGTCTGAGTCTTCGGCTTCGGGTTCGATATCCTTTTCAGCTTCCTTTTCGGGTGCTTTTTTTGGTGCTTTGCTGGCCGCCGCCCCGCTTGCTCCGTCCTTTTTGCCGCCTGCCGCCGTCGCCCCTGCCCCGTCCTTTTTGCCGCCTCCTGTCGTCACTGCCGCCTCTGCCTTTTTTGGTGCTGCCTTCTTTTTGGGACTATTCTTTTCCTTAATAAATTCCATCGACGAATCCAGCACCCTATAAACCTCTTCTTTGCAAGTAAACGCCCCGTCAACAGGCAAATAATACCAGTTTTTGCCCGCAGGGAAACTTGCCCTGCAAATTTCGGGGTGAGTTTGCGCCAAATGCTCGGCCACATCGTTGTCCAAATTTAAAATCATCAGCACACCCTCTTCGGTGCCGTACAAAAGTGCAAAAGTCTTTTTGCCGTACTTTAGCGACATTGGCAGCTGCAATTGCTTTGGCCTTTGTGCAATATTGATGTTTGTATCGCCGTTTGTCTGCACCAGTTCCATAGTCCTTTCGGCAATCTCTTTTCGGGTAATCTTAAAATTGGTCGTATAAAACAGTCCTTTCATTTCTTCAAGCGCTGTTTCGTACTCTTTTTCGGCCTGAGTCGTAGCCGCTGCAAGCACCGCCGCATTGTCTAATGTCTGCTGCTCGATTTCCTTTTGGTCGATTACTTCTTCTTTGCTTAAACCAATCGCATAAAAATAGCTTTTGTCCAAAATGTCATAAACTTCTTGCTTTTTCTTAAAGGTGCGGTCGATAATTAAGTTGTACCAGTCGCTCCCCCGTACAAAAGATTCCCGTCTGATAACATGAGTTGTGGCAATTTCGTCAGCAGTTTTAGCATCAAGTCTTAAAATAAAGTTAAAAACCAAGTCGTCCTTGCTGTACATAATGCTGTAGCAAACATCGCCTGCCAAGATAAAGTCAGAGCCGCTGTCCTCGCTTTTTTCTTTAACAAACGGCTTGACAGGATACCTTTGTTGGTCTGAAACCATGCCGTCAACATAGTCAAGGGCATCAATCCTAGACAGCGTAAACAGGTGCTTTTGGTCTCTTAAAGACTTTGCCGCCTCGGCTGCCTCTCTTGCTTTTATTTCGTAGGCTTGTTTGTGTTGCTCGCTTTGGGCAATATAGCTGCCGATAAGCTGGTCTTCTCCGATGATGTGTACAGTAATCCATCTTGCCAGTTTTTGTTGCAGCAACCTAACAAAATCGTCAGTCACCTCGGTGGTTTTGTAGCCATGAATAAAGTCAGCCACGCTTGTTTTAAAGTTTTCGTGCATGACCTTGTGCCGCTCGAACCCCGGATAATTGTGGTTGATCATCAAAGCCTCTTCGGCGCTGAAATGCCCAATCACATATTGCATCAAAAAGTCAAAAACTTCTTGCATTTTTCGTTTGCCGTACCCTCGCGCGATGGAGTCAACAAAATCGTTGTACACGGCAAAAATGCTTTTGTGGTCGTTGTCGATGTCGACAAAGCCAAGCGCATACTCCTCTTTCCACTCAATCCTGTCAGAGGTGACGGTCGCTAGGTCATGAGAGTGGTCTTTTAAAAGAGTTTTCATGATTCTTCGCCACACTTTTAAATAATGGCAAGGAATTCTTGGGTCGTTGTATTTGTACATGATAGAGATTTTCATGGCTTTTGCCATTTCTTCTCTATAATTTGGCGCTAAAATAATCCCTTTTTCGGTCGCATATTCTTCCATTTGGGGGATAAGGGAGCGGTTTTTGTTGTAAACAAACTCTTTGTCCAGCACAAATTGAATGTGGTCAAGCAAAAATAGTTCGATAAATTTTGGGGGCATCAAGTCCTCAAAGCAGACCGAACCCTCTTCTTCCAGCCTTTTTGTGATTGGGGTGTTTTCTTTGACAAAGTCGTTTAAGTCAAACAGCTTTTGGGTGTTTTTTTCGTAAATACCTTTGGCCAGCCTGTCTTTGACCATTCTGTTTTTGGCATCCGACCCAAGCAAAACGGACGGCAGCACGCCGTTTGACCCATAAAGCTCGGTCAAGCTGTCAATTGCGTTTTCGCCGCTGGAGAAAATAACAAGCTCGTAAATTGTATTAAGCTTGCCCTTTGCAATCAAAATGTTTTTTATGACCTGAAGATAGTACATATCCTGCGGCTCTAGCAATACAATCGGCCAGCAGCCCACAATGGACGCTCTGGCCAGATGCATTGCAAGGCTTGCCTGTGCAACGAAAATGGATTCCTCGTTGGACATATCAGCCGTAAACTGCATGACGGTGTTTGTTTGAATATGGTTGTTTAAGTCCTTATACACAATTCGCGCGTCGTTCATTTCGCCGACGGGCAGCATATATGCGGTGTGGGTGTTGTAAAGGATTTGCGAAACCTTGCCCATGTCCCTAAAGAAATAGGCTAATTTTCGTTGCATCATGGGGTGAAGCGCAGCACCTGCCTCGTCAAAAAGCAAGATAGCGTTGTCAAAGTCCGACTTTGCCATGACCGAAAAGGATAAAAACAGCGCAAAGAAACGCCTAAAGCCTGTCGAGCGGTTTTCTAATAGGTATGGTCTGCCGTCTGGTCCTGCAAGCTTTACCCTGACACCCTTTTTGTATACATCGTACCCGATAGTGATGTCGTTGTTGCCCCACCACTTTCTAAATTCGATTGTAAGTGCCTCAAAGCCCCTGTCAAACCTTGCTTTAAACATGGGGATGGTGTCAAATATTTTTACAAAGTCAACATCGGTCTCTGGCGTGATGGTTAGGTCGCCGTGGACTTGGGCAATCGATTTGATTAGGTTGCTTTGCCAAATGTCTAAGTATGTAAGCAGGTTGGAAAAAACGCTTTCCCTTGGAGTAAGGTTTTTGTTTTTTCTGACCCCTGCCAATTTATAAGCAAGCTCGACAAACGAGATGTCTGATTTAAACTCCATGACTTCTTTAAAATACAAAAAGACAGGAAGCCTTGCTATAAGCATTTCTAAAATGCTTTCGTGATAATGTACGGGGAACTGGGCAAGCACATTTGGTGCATCATAAATACCGCCCAATGTTTTTGTGATGTGGACATTTTCGATGGGGATAAATGTGACATCGGGGGCGATTTGGGCAAGTGCTTTGTTTATGTCGGGACTGGCGGCAAAAACGGCTTCGACAAAAACAGTTTCCCTAAAAACGGGTCTGATTAATTCTGCCCTGTCAATCGGGATATCTTCGTCGGGGTTTATTTTGGCCAAATTGCCGATGTTTGACTTGATTGTCAAGTCGGTGGTTTTAAATTCTCTTCTGGGGTCCATTAATTTCATTAATGCCATCAAAAGAGTGGTCTTGCCTGACTCGTTTGAGCCAACAAACGCCGTGACACGGGGGCAATCAATCCAACCTGTGTCCACGACTGCTCTAAAGTTTTTAATACGGTATCTTAACAACAACATAATAGTTTACCCTTTAAAAAAAGCAAAAGGCAGGCCGCCCTTTATCTTTTTTTTTGAAAGCACAGATGATTTAGATTTGCTAATTTAAAAAAACCTTTTGTTCTTTTTGCTGTATTTGTTTTTTAGGTTTTTTGTCAATCAAGACACCAACCGCCAAACAACTGCCAAAAGTGGTCAACATTCGATTTCAACAAATGTTTTGTATTAAATTATCTATCATCGTGCTTTGTAAAATGCTTTTGACCGCACCCTAAGCCCCTTTTGTTCTAAGGCTTAAGGTGCAGTCTTGGTTTGTTTGTTTGTTTGTTTGTTTTGCAGTGCTTGCGGCTTCAATGCGAGTTAAAAGCTGGGTTTTTGGATGGAGAGCCGTCAAAAAATTTTGAGTGTACTTTATGTACTCGATAAATTTTTTGCCAGTCCTCCCACCAAACCCGCCTCTAGTAGTGCGGGTTAAAAGCTGGGTTTTTGGATGGAGAGCCGTCAAAAAATTTTGAGTGTACTTTATGTACATGATAAATTTTTAGAAAAAACATTCGTTTTTTCGGTGACAGCTCTCCGTCAAAATACGCTTTCGGCTTCTCGTTCGAAGTAAAGAGTGGGTTTTTGAGGGCAAAGCTGTCAAAAAATTTTGAGTGTACTTTATGTACTCGATAAATTTTTTGCCAGTCCTCCCACCAAACCCGCCTCTAGTAGTGCGAGTTAAAAGCTGGGTTTTTGGATGGAGAGCCGTCAAAAAATTTTGAGTGTACTTTATGTACATGATAAATTTTTAGAAAAAACATTCGTTTTTTCGGTGACAGCTCTCCGCCAAAAATACAGCTTTTAACCTTTGAATTTGTCCATAAACGAGGCGGTGTGTCTCTTCATACCATATTTTTTACGCTTGTAAAGCCCTGTGCCCCAGAAGCCGCCCAATATACCAAGTGCTGACAATGCGCCTGCGCCCGCTACCGAGCCGACTACAATTGCAATGGTCCTGTTTGGAGTCACCTCAAAGTCAACAATCACGCTGTAACTAAACTGGTCAGGCTCGTACTCGCCCGTCTCTTCGTTAAATACTTTAAAGACAAAGTTTCCGCCCTCGGTCAGCATAATAATCAACTGGTGGATACCAACTTCCCTATAGTCGTTGTCAACCTCTCTAAAGTCGACATACTGCCATGTAAAGTGAGCAGCAGGCCCCATCGTCAATGCCTCGACCCTTCCGTCGGGCAATTCGATGTTGATGATAATAGGCTCGGGCGTGACGCCGCTTCCGCTATAAATCCTTGACGGGACTTGAACATTTTCGGCAGTGATGATAATCGGATTGACAGTAAGGTTAAAGAAGAATTCTCTAAAGCTCATTCTGCCCAAATCATCAATCGCTGTGATACGCAATCTGTACAGTCCAGAGTCGGCTACATTTCTAAAGAAGAATATGCTGCCTGTTTGCTCGTTTTCAAAGGTTTTGACACCTTGCTCGTCTGTTATGACCCGCTGCCAAGAGAATGTATAGTCGATTGTGCCGTTGTCCATAGGCAATAGACCAATCGGGTTTGCAGCAAAGTTAAAGTCTGCCCATCTATAAGTCTCTTCGATTGATGGCAACCAAAACTCTTGTCCGACCAGCTCTTGACCTTCTAGACTTGGTGCTGACAATCTCCATAAGGCTGACAGGGTGTGGTTTGTGTTTGCAGCAACAGGGTGACCGTTTCCAACCGTTAAGGTGGTTGTCACGCCGTCAACTGTCGAAATCAAAGCCCACATTTCAAACTCGTACCCTTGTCTTGTCAATATCGGCAGGTTGCGGTACAATCCTGAGTCGTCAACATAGAAAGCAGCAGCAGGGTTTGACACAAACTGAACCATTGTTCCGCCAACATTTGTGGTGATAAATCCGTCCATTTGCGGGTCAAGGTCAACAACGATTTGGTTTGTAAGCATAAAGACCGCTTCGACAACGCCCATAAAGTTTAATCCAAATCTAAACACAAAGTCATACGAGCCTAGGTTTCGGATGTCTCTAGCAGGGTATGTGACAGTATAGTCTTGGCCGTATACAAGGGTGTATGATTCTAGCAATCCCGTTACTGCACTAAAGACATCGGCTGCGACGCTAAAGCCTAATGCGGCAGGAGTTTTTTGCCATACTGTGCCGTCAAATGGTCTGCTTGGGAATGTGATATGAGCCCTTGTGATAACCATCGGTGTGATAGACACGCTGACTTGCTGTTGAAGAGTCATCGGGATAAATCCGTCTCGCTCTACAACGATTGTGACCCTGTATGTGCCGCTGTCAGCAACCTCTCTGGCCGATAAGACAGGCGTAGTGTTGCCGATACTTACCCACGCATTGTTGACAAGCCTTGCCCAAGAATAGGTGATTGTAGAGTTTGCAGCAGCGTCGGTGAACGGGCCTGCAGGCACAACAGTGACTGTAAAGAATTGGCCGGTGAAAACTCTGTTGATGTTGTTTGGCCCGTCAAATTCGACTCTGTTGATTAGTCTTCCGTCGTCATCTCTGCCGTCGGGGTCAAATTCCCAATTGGCAATCAGGTTGATTGTGTTGGCTGTCAAAGTAGCACCCGCCAATACAACCGACCCGTTTGTGACTGCCCTGCCGTCAAATGTCCAGCCTACAAACAAATACCCTTCGGCAGTCGGTGTAGGAAGATTTCTAAATGTGGCAGTAGAGGTTGTCGCAGCAGTAGGATTTGGGCCAAAGTCGACATAGTGACCTATTGCCGCATTTGGATGTCCTGATGGCAGCTGCGCTTTTTCTAGGTTTTGACCAAAGTCAAAGTTGACTGTTATAAGATTTCTGATTTCAAATGTCAAGATACTAAAGTCTGTTGTGTGGTTGGCCCTTGGTGCAAAAGCGATTGTGTGACTGTATTGGCCGACATTTACAAAGCCATAGTTGACATTTGCAGGAGTGATAGTAAAGTTTGTCGTAAGCACACCCAAAATCGGGCAGGTAATAACAAACACGGGTCTGTGTACTTGGCCGTTAAAGTTTGCGTGCTCAAACGCTACATTTGCCCTTGTCAGTACGATTGGTGTGATTTCGACCGATACAATACGCTCTAAGATAAGCGGCACAATGTCGCCGTCTTTTAAGATTGTGATGGTGATTCTATAGCTGCCTGACTGGTTGACATTTGCTAGGCTTAATGTGTTTGTTGATGATACTGCGACATTTAAGTTTGCTGTGCTTGCCCAAATAAATGTGACCGTAAACTCAGCGGGGACTCTGGCAATTTCTGCAGCAACGCCGCCGCCGATTGTGGCGATAATTGTTCGCTCGGTATTGTTAAACGCTGCCGTAAATACACCATCGTTTGAGTTAAACCCGTGGCTTGCAATGTCTATCCAGTTGACAGTCGGGTCGTTTCTCATTCGCCATACTGCAACCAAAGTGATAATGCCGTTTGGCGGCAATGTTTCGCCGGGCAATACAACAGGGTCGCCGTTTTCGACAATTCTGCCGCCCAAAGTGCGCCATTGGTGGAATTCAAAGCCCGCTACGGTTGGTATGTCGGTTGCGGTGAATATGTTTCTGAATGCACCCATGTTGTCAGCGTACGGGAAGAATTGAGAGTCTCTATAGAAGCCTTGCGAGGCGACCGATGGTGTAGCATTGTTTGGCAGCACTGCGTGACCAAATTCTAAGTCAAAGGCAATAAAGATGTCGTTGGTGATGACAAAGTTTACTGATACAACCGAGCCGTCTTGCGTATAGTTGCCCATAAAGCTAAACAGCAGTGCGTGCTCGCCAATGCCCGTAAATCTTGGAAGCGGGCCTGTTGACGGATGTCCGACAATTTCAAAGTCAACGCCTCTGACCAAGGTGACAGTGATAGGGTCGCCATGCTCGTCTTCAAGCTCGACCTCGATAGTAAACTCCGGTGTAAGCGCCTGACCCGTAAAGCTTTGCGGCGTGACTGTGATGTTGCTTGCGGTGACTGTGGTTGGTCTGATTGTGACAATAAAGTCTAAGAAAGTGCCCTCGTGTATCCAGCCTGTCTCGTTGCACTCTACTGTGATTGTGACCCTGTATCTTTGCAAAATCTGGACGTCGGTCAGCACCAAATACTTGTTGCTGCCTTCAAACAAGCCTGCTTTGATTTGCGACAAGGTTGCGTTTGTGCCAAAACCTGACAATACTCTTGACCACTCGATCCATGTGATTGTAAATGGCAATCCGGAGTCAATCGGGCCGCCATTAAGCGGCATAAATCCAAGCGGTTGGATGCCCATAAGGATAGGGATAAAGGCATTGATGTCTAAAACAAGTCCCCTGCCCCTAAATTCTACATTAAATTCTGTATCAGGGTTTGTATCGTCGTCCCTGTCAACGATTGTGATGTGCGGCGGGACTAAGCTCCAAACGGCTGTAAGCGTGTGGTTGACATCGGACACCGTCCTTGTGTTGCCAAGCACCAGTGTCGGCCTGTCTTCAAACCTCCAGCCAATAAAGATATAGCCGTCCAGCCTTGGCACAGGGCCTGTGAACCCTAGCTCAAACGAGGTGTGGACAACAGGCAGCGCGTGTACTCCTGTGGCAAAATAAATTGGCAATCCGTTTGCGCCAATGCCTGCGCGGTATTGCAAGGTCCTGAAGCTGCCCAAGTCAACCCCTCCAAGCATAACCCCCTCAAACCCAAAGTCAAGCGTGACAATCATGTCGTTGGTGATTTCAAAGTTTTGTGTGACGCCTGCACCTTGATAGTTGCCAAGGAAGTTAAATGTATATACATGGTTGCCGATTGTGCGGGCAGGGTTTGTCGGAGGGATAACCTCAAAGTCAACACCTTGCACCAAATAAACGGGTTGGCCGTTGATTGTATGGTTTGCCCTGATCCTGATGTTTGGTGTCCTTTCTTCTCCGTTAAACGACATCGGGTCTATTGTGATATTTGCCGCACTGATTAGCTGACGATGAATTTGGATATTAACGGGCATTGACGCTGTTGATGTCATCACAAATTCGCCAAGCACCGTATCCATTCTGTGTATCACTTCGACCGTTAGCGTATAAAGCCCCGATTCGGCAACGTTTGTCACCTGTAAAATGCCTGTGTTGTTTGTGACGGGGGCAAAGCCGGGTCTTGACCATGTGTAGATAAACTCAAGATCTGCTGCCGGTATGCCCGCAACGCCCGCTAGACCTGTCACGGTATGAGTGTTGCCAAAGGTAAATCCTGCCAGAGGGTTGTTTGTTTCTAGCGCCAAAGCGTTCATTTCCCATCTGGCATACAGTGTGTGGTCTACCATAGGGCCATGAGCGGAGACAAGGAGGTTGTTAATTCCGATATTTACCCTGACCTCGTTGACAATCCTGTACCAGCCCACAAATGTATAGCCTTCAAATATCATTCCTGCAGTGAACGCCGGTAGAAACAGGGCAATATCATAATTTCCTTGGTGGTCGATGTCAACTGTACCCATATTTGTCCTTCCGGGGACTCGACCATTTAGGGTGACTACAATGTCTGTTGTTATCCTAAAGTTGTAGAGGATTACGCCGTCGGCATCATAGTTTGAGTTGGGGATATCAAAGAAGAACTGGAATTCATAATGTCCCGGCAAAACAAACGGCCCCGTGGGACGAACAACCCTAAAGTCCACACCCTCTACCAAAAGGATATCTCTGCTTGGGTTGAAGGCTGTGTCCACTACGCTAAACACAGGGTTGATTGGGTTGCCGGTAAATAATACGGGGGGGAAATTAATGTTGTCGTCCGTTATCCTTTTTGCTCTAATCCTAAGCTCGACTCTTGCTCTAAGGTCTTGTGTTAGGCCGCTTTCAATGTGTCTGATTGTGACAGTGACAATATAAACGCCCGAGTCGGCTACATTTCCTCTTTCAAGCCTTGGCAAGACGCCCTCTTGTGTTCCGCCCCTGGTCCATACATAAGATATTTCAAATGCTGACAGGTCTGCTCCGACCAAATCCAATACAGCCACAAAAGCAAACGGTGCACCTGCTCTAAAAACTCCTTCCATCACCCAGTTTCCGTAAGAATCATAGGGTGGCACAATTGGGTCGAGATCGCCAAGAGGATTTGCGGCAGAAATCGTGGTGGGGTTTATACTGTCGCTTTCCACCGTCAATTTCATGTCGGCGGTGTCAATTGTCCAAACCGCCGTCAGTGTATGGTCTGCCAAAACCACCAAAGGGATTCTGTCAAATGTAGCAGGTGTGCCTACTTCGGCCGCAGGGTTGACAGTGGTGATCCTTGTGTTTGTTGGCAAGTGAATCCACCCAATAAATCTAAAGCCGCCCGTGTTGTTTGGTCTAGTGGTCGCAAGCACTGTCGGATACTGACCGTTGTCGGCATTGATTGCGGCAAGTGATGTGCCCCTTGTGTTGTCAAAGCTTATTTGTATTGCGCTGACTACAAACTGTAAGTTCCAAAAACCGGAGTAGTTTCCTCTAAAGTCAACCCTTACAGTATAGCTGCCGACATTTGTCACTATTGCTGTGTTGTTTGGGATTGCGTTGTTCGGTATGCTGATTTCGAAGTCAAAGGTTTGACCTTCTCTTATCAAAAACGGATGGTCTTCACGCGAAGCGTTTGCAAAAACCCATGACCTTACTTGCTCTAATGCTGTTGCGTGCAGGTTTGTACCGGTAAAGCGGCTGCCCGCAAGCTGCGGCGGGCTTAAAGGCTCTATGTCTGCTGCGCTTAGACTTCTTGCAATGATTGTGATGTCAAAATAGAAGTATTGGTGTCTGTCGGCAATATCAATGCCTTGGATGGTGTTTCGTGTAGTGACCCTCACCCTATACCAAACAGTGTTTGTGCTTTGGACATTGCTAATCGTGACAAACGGAACACTGCCCCAAACCATGTTGACCCAATTTCCGCCAACAAAGTGCTGCCATGTATAAATAAATTCTCTTGCGTTGCTGCCAATTTCGTGCGAGGCTTCAACACTAAGCGTATAAGAATGGTTGTGGTGGAAAGTGTTGTTGTCTGGTGTGTATAGCCTATAATGTTGTGTGCGATTTTGCGAAGTGGCCGTATTGTAGTCGGCAGCATTGATGGTGTTGCTTTGTGGCCATGGGGGTATGCTGCCTGATGAGATGTACGGCACACCCGACACAAGTCGTGTTAGGCTATGGACGACAGTAGCAAGATCCATCTCCCATCTTGCAAACAGGGTATGGCTTTCTGGCGGGATTGAGTCGCCTTCTTGCACCATTCTGCCTGTTTCCAAAAACCAGCCAACAAATCTATATCCCTCTGGCACATTAAGCGTAAGAGTAGGATTGTTTGGCCCTGGTAGCGCCGGGTATCTCGAGGTAGAGAGCGTGATTGGATTTAGGGCAGAATTGTCAAGGTTTTCGGCAATTCCGACGCCGTTTAGGTTAAACGAGGCAGTAATCGGGCCAATTTCGAAAATCTTTAAAATTCGGTATGTGCCTGCTCGCAATACCCTGCCCTCGATGACCGAAATCGGGTCTCTTAGGTCGGGGATTGGGGCGGCTGGATTTGGATGGTTAAGATTTGTCGTATTGGCAAGCTGGGTGGTCATATTTATCCCATAGTTGCCCATAAAGACAAACCAAAGCTCGTACCTTAGCATCTCGTAATTGATCCATTGGCCAATAGTGTTGCCAATACCGCTTGGATAAAGGTCAAACTCCCACGCAAAGTCGATACCTTGTGTAAGCCTGACGCCAAAGTTGTCCTCGACTATGATTGACGGAGGTCTGACAGCACCCGTAAATGTTTGCATTGGTATGTCGATGTTGGTGTGGCTTAGCAATTGCGGTGTGATTGTCAATACAAACGTGTGCTGCATTACGACCGTGTTTAAAAGCCTGTCGCCCAGCTGTGTGATTGTTATGCCGTCTCTTGAGTTTTCTTGCATTTCGCGCAAGGTTATTCTAAAAGTGCCGCTGTGGTCAACCCTAAACAAGACACCGGTATCCGAGTTGCCGCTTATGCCTGTCATAAATTGATATGTGTTGTTTGAGAAAAAGCCTCTTGATGCCCATACGCCCGGGCTGGTTTCTTGCTCAAGCACCCACTCGTATCTAAAGTTTGCCCTGCCGCTTGGGTGATTCATTTCTACGCCCAAGCTAAAGCCTCGGTTGCCCGTGCCTGCAACAAACCTATAAGCAGAGGTGACCGTTGTTGTGTTGCCTGCAGTGACTGGGGTAAAGTCATTGTGATGAGCCGATACAACCGGGGTCATTGTGTGTCCGACAATAATCCATCTTGCGTGCAGCTGGTGCGAAAGCGGACTGTGTACAGCGTAGTTGGTGACTGCAGGGTCGCCCGTGGTCGAGCCAAAGCGCCAGCCGTCAAACTGATAGCCAAAGTTGGTGACAAAGTCTGATGCAGGCTCTGGAAGTGTCGGGTATAGACCTGCACCCGTTGGTGCAACCGCCGCTGGCGCAAAGTCGCCCCTTAGGTTGTGGAATGTGATGTTGACGCCTACGATAGCGATAGTAAACTCCACCCTTATCGTTTCGGCATCTCCGACCCAGCGATAATTGCTAAATTCGTTTGTACCCTCACGAAGACTAATCAAGAAGGCATAAACACCGACATTTCTTAAGTACCCTGCGTGGGTTGGCGAGATGACATTGCCTGCGGTTGTGTCGCCCAGTGCCGTGACAGAGTATTCGTTTGTTGTCCTTAGTATATTGGCAGTGCTTTCGACCGCACCCATAGCACCCAAAGGCGCTTGCAGTCTTCTGCCGTTGTTGTCAGTGATGTTCCAAACCCAATCTCTTGTGTTGTTGTCCCACTGACTCGTCCACGACCAGTTGCCGCCAGACTCTGTCCCGTGCATGATATTTGACCTATCAAGCACTTGTTGGTTGATCACTACCCTAAATACTTGTTGGATAGTGGCAGTCAAAGCGCCGCCCCCGGGGGATGTTGTTTTGCGCGCGTCCGTCACTGTGATAGTCACTCTGTATAGACCCGTTGTGTTGGTTTGGACTAAGCCCACTCCGCCCGATGTGGCAAGTGTCCTTTGTCCTGGCACCATTTGCCAGTCTGTCAAGAGTGCGTTTGTGGGCCATACGCCCGTGTGGCTTGCTGTTAAATCACTATTAAACTCCCAGCTAAAAGTATAGTCAAGTCCCGCTTGGGCTATTGCCGGGTGCAAAGCGTTTACATTTAAGACATAAGACAATGTGTGGTTGTATGTTGCCTCGACCTGAGTGCCGTCAATGCGTTGGTTGACACCTGACACGGCTGTGCCTGCGGCGTTTAAGCCGACACGGTTGATAAAGGTGTCGTTTTCTACAATTTCAAGCCCTGCAAAGCGCCATACCGCAAAGGCCGTGTGTGACCTTGGCGAGACTGCTGTCATGCCGTATGTGATCCATCTGCCGTTTACTTGATGATCCAAAAATCCTGCACTTTCGACAGGCAGGCCCGTGTTGGGGTCTAGTCTGTGCTGCCACCCGATAAAGTGATAGCCCCTTAAATATATTGGCTGCCCATAGTTGACGCGGCTTCTATCGGTGCCCGTTACGCTCCATCTTTGTTTTTGAATACCCCACCAACCGCGGCTTACGCCCACTGTGGGGTTGCCGATAGCGGTTTCTAAGGCAGGGTGGGATACAACATTTAGATCGGGGGCAAGGTCGCCGTCTGGCCGCTCTACCCACACCATAAGCGGCAATATCCTGTATATCAAGGTTGTGCCGACGCCGCCTATGTTTGGCTCGTCATCTGGCAAGATAGAGTATCCGCCAAGGCCCATGTTGTCATGGTTATCGCCCAAATCCGGGACATATGCGTGGTCAATGCCCGTCCTAAGATTGCCAAATGTGACAGTTGCACCAACGACAATCCTAAGCCTGATAGTCTCTGGGGTTGAGAATGTGGGGTTGTGCTCGGTATGGAAACCAATAAAGTTGTTGTCTGGTCGCAAAGTCACGCTAAACGGATAAGTACCCTCTGACACAAAGCCCGGCCTGCCGTTTCTTTCTGACACGCCTGCTGCGCCGCCTGCTATCCAGTTCCATTCAAATTGACCGCCTGGGTTTGCTGTTACGGGCGGAGTTGCCATAGCCACCCTAAAGTCTGTCAAAGTAAAGCCTGTTTCGCCAGCAAAGGCTATCGCCTCTGTTGACCTGTCGACGACTCTAAGGGCCGAGTCGGTGGCGGTGTTTGATCCGCTTGGCATACTCATCGGGGTATGCACGCTGCCGTCCCTGTCAACTGTGCCGACCGTGATATGGTTGGTCGACTCGATTGTCCTTGGGCTGATTGTGACATTAAAATAGTATGTGACTGTGCCGACTGTGCCAAGGTTTGTCACACCAGCGGCTGACGTTGTAAGTCCGATAGTCAGCCTATAAATACCTGTGTGTGCGACATCCCTGACGCCGTCTAAGTATCTTGCATTTTCACCTGCCCCCCTTGGGTTAACGCCGCTTGGCAAGGCGCCAAAGGTCGTGGCGGGGTTTTCTGCCCAGCGCCATCCGCCGTTGATTGCTGCTGGTCCGTCATTTTGCCAGCTGCCCGTTGACATAAAGTGCCAGCTGTATGTAAAGCCTGCGTTTACATTGATGACGCCCGCTGCAGTTCTGCCTTGTGGCAATCTAATACCAAATTGCGGCGAAACGCCTGCTGTGTTGCCTGTTGTAATGTTTCTGACACCCAAGGTGATTGGGAAATAATTAAACATGTGATTGTATGCAACTGTGCGGTTTTCTTCACCTGTAAGCCCTAAAGGCGGCGGCAAAACAAGCCTGTGTTGCAGACCTATCGTGGCAGGATTAAGAGAGTTTGTTGTTATTTGAGTGCGGTGACCCAATATTTGCTCTATGCCTTGGCCGCCGTTGTTTTGTGTCTGCGAGGCCCTAGAGGCAGGATTGATGTGCCACTCGGCAAATATATTAAAATGACGAGGCAGGCCGTTTGGCTCTAACAGTGAGTCTGTAAAATAGCTTGACAATGGCAAGCCTGCTGTAAGGACAGGGCCCGTTTGCGACCCAAATCTCCACGCTACAAAGGTATAGCCAACATGAATGGTTGGGTTTGGTGTTGGCAATATAGGTATACGCGGAATCATATTATCGTTGTCGGCTGACAACAAAGTTATATCTATACCCTCGTTTAATGGGTCTCTTGTATTATAAGCTGCATTTCGGGTATATCCGACATCAAGCAGACTTCTAAACCGAAGCTGGTTGTCAAGCCCTATAGTAAAGGTCATAAGCCTTGTGCCGGTATAGTTGCCTATTCCCGTAAACACAAAGGTGTATGTGCCAAAATTAACCATAGCGGTGCCGGAAAGATCAAAACCTTCACCGTCATTAGTGCCGCCGTCAATACGGACGGGGTGAGCAACAGTAAAATGAGTGCCAAGTACTAAGGGGTTTATCTGTACATCTCTAACAATTCTGCCGCCGCCAAAAATTATGGTTTCATAAACCTCTTGTGTAGTAAAGCCCTCTGCTCGCCAGTTTGCACTATAAGCAGCCGTTGCGCCAGCGGTAGTGCCGTTTACTATATTTCCCCAGTTGGTGTTTGTGCCAGTGATGTTGTTAAGGTGCCTTTGAGTGATGGTGACGGTAAATGTGACCGTCCTGACTGTTGATGTGGGTACTGTAATGTGCTCGGGTGACGAGCCGCCCGCATATCTTGGGGTGATTGTAAGGGTATATGTGCCGGACTGGTTTACATCCTGTATGTCCCTGATCATAATCCCCTCGCCTGCCGCTGCAGCAGCAGCAGGTAGTGCGGTCGCCGGGTTAACTGGATGAACAAAGGCCGGAAGCCCCCCGCTAGCAACAGAGCCAGGGTTAAAGGTATTTGGATTAAAGGTTGCTGTCCTGCCTGCTATGGTGTCTTGCCATTCGGTGTTTGTAATGCCCGCATCAGGTGTAAATGTCCAGCTATAATCATACAAGATAAGATTGTGGGCATTGCCTACACCGACTGACGGCCATGCTAGTAGTCTTGTATATCTAGCTGCGTCGCTTGTTGGGTTGTATGTCCTACTGGCAACGGTGTGCGCATGGTTTGTGTTTGATCCCCAAGAAATGTCTGAGTTGGGTGCAAGGTTTGCATTGCTGCCTATTCTCATAAGGCCCTCAGTCGGCGCAACAACACGCCATGTGGCAAATACATGAATCCTTGAATCTATCAAGTGTTCGGGCCTTGGCTCGCCCGCCGGCAAAGCAGGCGTAGCATTGTATCTGGGTCTTTGACCTGCAACAACCTGCGCCCAAACAGGCTCGCCACCTATTGTGCCCCTGTTGTATACAAAGTTTACAAACTCAAAGCCGGGTGTCTCAATTACGCCCGAAAGGGTTTGTGTGGTCGGGTCGCCTGTAATAGGGTTGGGCAATTCAGGGAAGGTCCAATTGCCCGCAGTTGGTACAAGGCGTGCTACATTTGATGCAAAAGCGCCTGCGGTAATTCTTCTTAAAGTGCCGTCTGACGAAGTCCTTAGATTGTTAAGTTCCATGGTCGGGGCATTGGTGATGGTGAAAACAAGCGGGTTGCGTTGGTGGACAATTGCCCTGCCTGTGGGGTTGTCCGCTTCTGAACTGCCCAGCTCGTCCGGCCTTGGACTATGGGTGGCCGTAAATATAAATGCTCCTTCGTCCCTAAAGACACTGTGTCTTAACGAGCCTGCTGCCGCGGTGGCCGCATTTGCCCCCTGCCTTATGCCGCCGCCAAAAGCGCCGATATAGTTGCCAAAAAAGACAAACTGAAACCCAAAGCTGGTATCTAGGTCGTTTCTGCCGACCAGTGTTGCTGCAGGAATAGGTGTCCTGTCAACGGGTCTGACTATTCTGTATGCATTGTTATTGTTGGGTATTGTGCCGTCTACCCTGTTTGTCACAGCGTGTGTTGTAGAGTGGACTGCATTTATGCCTGTGTCTTGAGCTGCCGTGCCAGTCCATCCTTGAAAAATATTAAACCCGTTTCGGTCTAACAAGGTGATTGTGGGCAATTGAGCTGCGTTGTTAAACCTGGTGCCGGTTATTGCACCGGTCATATAGGTTGAGTCGCTTGGGACCTCCTGCGGTCTTATCCTTATGCCAAAAATAAAGGTAGTGGGCATTGACCTGTATCTATTGCTATTGTCGACATCTATAGCGTTGCCAATAAACTGTACAGTACAAACTGCCCTTATTTCTACCTCAAAAAACACCATAAAGCCCGATGCGCCGCTAAATCCGTTTGGATCGGTCAGGCCCCTGTGTCCGTTGCCCATGCCGTCTGCCGCTGCGTTTGCGGCAGGGTTTCGGTTGGCGTGATGGAATCTGCCAAAGGTGGCCAAAGCAGATGCGTTAACGGGGGCATTGTGGGCATGGGCTGATACAACTGTCCAGTTTCCTATCAGTGGCTCGATGGCACTACTGGTTGCAACAGCTCTTCTCCATTGCTGAGTATACTGCACCCTGTTTGGACCATTGGCTGCGGTGTTTGCCGGGTGTGTTGGGTTTGCCCTAAAGTTGAATATGTTTGCCAAGCGATAGTCTATTGTCAAATCAAGTCTGTTGGCCGAGGCGTTAAACACAGCGTTGTGTTCGGCTAAAGTGGCAGTCCCCATCATGTTTTCCCATGTGTTTTCTGAGAATGTGCCGTCACCATTATTTGTCCTTGTGCTTGTTTGACCAAATTCACTGCCGTTAGGCAATCCAAGCGAATCTGCTTGAGCCTGAGTAAGCTCTTCTCTTATTATTTCGCCATTAATGACAGCAGGGGCCAAACGCCATCTTGCAACCAACACATGGTTTTGAACCGAATTTAGCGTTTGTCCTGTGGTCCGGTCGTCTACTGCGATAACGGGGACGACTATTCGACCGATGGTTATATCGTTGGTCGGTATGCCAATTTGAGGCCGTCCGACCGGTCCGCTAATGGACGGATAGTGGACTTGGCCTAAGCCTGTGCCTTGTGCCCTGCCCCTAAATTCCCATCCGTCAAAAATATAGCCGGGTTCGTACAGTTCAAGTCTGGGGTTGTCGTTTATCGGGGCGACATTTCGCAATATATATCCCCTATTGCTTATTTGACCTGTATATCCGGGTATATACAACCAGTTTCTGTCATTGACAATTCGTACACCCAGCGGCCCTTGACCGGTATGGTCAGCATTTGTAATATTGGGGATATTTGACCCGTGCATCGCGTTGATGCGTGCACCAAAAGTCATTCCGTGTGCTTCTCCGCTTGCCCTATATGTATGACCAAGCTCAGAGTACCAGCTGATACGGATTTGCGAAAACATACCCCAGTTAAATACTGGATTGTTATCGGGGGAGGTGGGGTCACGCATTGCATGGGGGGCGTGACCGTCGTGTGCGCCGCCCATTGGGGCCGGGTCGGTATCAAACAAGAAAAAGTGGTTTGCGTATGCGTGCTCTGGGCTTGGGGCAAATGTCGGTCTTAGAGTTAGATCGCTTTCCCTGTCGCCGGTGATATTCATAAGCATAAAGCCGTTTACATTATACTCTGAATTAATTTGAGGGATTGTCAAACTGTGACGAGGCTCTACAATTTGCCTGGTACTGTCGGTCGGATGTGGTATGACCACTCCCTTAAAGCCTAAATCGTCAAATGCATTTGTCAATCTAAATGTGTTCATTTCGCCCGAAATGGCTCTGTTTTCTAATCCGGATATTCGCCTGCCGCTGACGCTAGAATAAGCCACCCCTCTTGGGCCATCGTCGGGTGAAGATAATGTGCCGGTAAAGTTGATTGTTGGGTCGTATCTTCCGACCGGGTCTGCAAGTCTAAAGTTTCTGGCCAATATTGCGTTGGTGTTGGGCGCACCTTCTAGGTCAAGCCTATCTATAAATGCCACACCGCCTTGCAGGTGGCCTCTAATAAATACAATAAACGCACCGTCGCCTCGGTTGTGCAATCTTGTGACATGTTCAGACCTTCCTTCTGCGAGCTGGCCAACACTGCCGTCGTAATTTGTGCCGCGGTCGATGCCCATTACAAGAGCAGGCTGGGCCCTGTTTGTACGCATAATATTGACAAGTCCAAGGCCTGTACCTGCACCAAACGCAGGCGAACCGACCGCTTGCGTGTCGTTGCCCGGTCTGCGGCTGTTGTTGGTGCTTGTGATGGTGCCGCCGTTTAAATAAACTGTGCCGCGGCCGCCATGTCCCAATTGCCACAGAGTTGGGTTTACATTACCGATTAAAACGGGGGTAGAGTCTGCACTTAATGTGTTTTCAAAATTGCCGCCTGTCATAATAACACTGGCATCCGACCCGTGGTGGGCAATAAATGCGCCGTTTTCTGACCTGTATTCGCCGCCTCTTATCAATACATTTCTGTTGTTTAAGCTTTCTGGGGTTGGGGGGTTTGATACAGCATTGCCCGACACATCCATAAACAAGATGTGGGCATTAGGACCCATTGCATGGTTTGTGACATTTGCGCCATAATCAAGCTCAAAGGATGGTCTTGTTCCGTGGACGCCGTTTATTACCCCCGTTGCGGCAAAAACGCCTGCGGTGCCGTTGTTGTGGGCAACTCTTGCGTCGATTTTTGTATCTCTTACCGTCACCGTCGCAGAAGCACCCGCATTGATAATTAAGGAGTTTTGACTTACTGCTAGCGGAAGTATTGTTCCGTTGTTTATAGCGCCGCCGCTTAGCGTGACATCAAGCGGTGTGGTGTTGGTTGCAACAACAGCAGGTATCCTATATGCCTCTATTGTGCCTGCACGCATATACAGGTCTGACTGTATTTGTGTATTGGCAGCTGTACCTGCAGGCGAAGAGACGGTGATAGCGCCCGTGTTGTTGGGTATGAAGTGATTGACAAATCTGACCGCACCGCTTGCTACACCTGCAATGTCGCTACTTCCCTCTCTAATAAATCCGGCACGCATTGTTGGGCCTAGCCCGTTTTCAAGACCGATTGTTATATTTGCAGGACGGTGGTTAATCGGAGCGTGTGCCAATATTATATTGCCTCTGCTTTGGAATAAACCGCCCTCGTATAATTCTCCGGGGGTATTATCTGTTGGTCCTGCGCCGCCTTGAGCGGGCATTGCACGGCTAAAAAATACATAGCCTGTGACTGCTCTTGGCACTTCGTCTACAACCATCCACATTCCGTCATCTGGGCCTGTGATGTTTGTTCTTCTTGCAAAATTCCTCTCGTACACGACATCATAATAGTCGTTGCGGATGTCGCCGTCTATCACATGAAGTCTTGTGCGGTTTACGCTTGTTGCCGTGGTGCTTGTCAATGCGATTGTGCCTGGTGCAAACAAGCCTGTTGGGTCAATTGCGGCGTTTTGAGAAGAGATGACGCCGCCGGTGCTTAAATTAATGACCAAATGATTTGAAGAACCAAACAAAATAGCCGGGCCCGTGCTTGGCTTTGACGCACCGATAATAAAATCTCTGGAATTTAAAGTACCTGGGCCGTTTGAGACAATTCCGGACTGGCTTTGAGCCCCAGGATGGTTTGAAAAGAAGTTAAAGTCATTTCCAAAGCCGGGGCCTGTAAGTCCCTCCGCTGTGCCGGTTGTTCTTGTTGATGCGACCCATGCTTCAAAGCCTCTTGGCCTATAATAGTCAAATATTTCTTGCTCTAAGTTTCTGTCAGTGCCTGTTGCTCCATTTCTGTTCATTAAAGCAGCACCAAGAAGATATTCAAAGATAGCTGGATCGTCTAAAAGAGTGTGATAGACATCGTGACCCGAGCCTCCGTCTGCAAGACCCCTTCGGTCAACTTCGGCAAAGTTTAAAGTAAGCGCTCTGCCGATACCTGTTTGGGAGTTGTTAAAGCCCATGCTTGACGCTGGGTCAAAAGCGCGGGTAGTTGTATCGTATCCTATTTCACCGGGGTCAGCAATGGTCAAAGATGTTTGGGTCCAGTTTAAATAATAAACAGTTTCCAAAAACGCACTGTTTGAAGCAGATACATTGCTGGTTCCTAGTATGTATGCGGGGATGTTGCTTGAAACGGACAAGGCGATTGGTCTATGGTGACCAAAAAGCATAAGTCCGCCGCTGTTGACAGTAAAGTCAGCGTTCCATTCTGGCTCAACCCATGTTTGGTTTGCAAAAGGGTGCGGCCACATTCTGTTTCTGGGCGAGCCTGTTGTGCCGCCGTGCCATGACCCTACATTTCTGATTGTCGCGTTATTGACCCAAACTGCCCCTTGCTCGTTAGAAAAGTGCAATAAACCATGGTTAGGCGAGTTTGTGCGATCGCCTACCATAGAGCCGTTTATAACATAATTAGCATTTCTGCTAAAATGAAAGCCCTGATCTTTAAAAAAGCCGCCTTGCGAAAGATTGCCGATATTAAGCGAAAAGGTCAGCCTGATATTGGGCACGCCGGCAGGGTTTGGCATATTGGCTTGTATAAGGTCTGCAACCGCCTGTGCGCTTGTGTTGGAGCCTATCGATCCGCCCCCCCTTAAGACCTCAAACGCCATTCCGGACTGCTGAATGGTGTATTCGGCATCGAACACTGTGGGCATGGCAAAGTTGTTGTTTCTGTCCGAAACACCTGGTACCTCTGCCGATTGGACGATAAATGGGTACGGCTTTGTTGCACTAACCACTGTCGCCGCAGGCAAAAGCGCTGCCAAAGCAACACTTAGCATAAGGCCAAGCATTGCAATTGTCGCCACCACCCTTGTTTTTTTGTTGGTTTTGTTAAACATAAAATCCTCCTAAATCTTAAGCGGCTTTTTTCGTACCGTTGGTCTTTTGTCTTAAAAAAGATTTTGTGTGCAAAGCATCTTACAAGATATTTTTTAAGGACCAAGGGTATCGACCGGCTGCTTATTTTTATGTTTTGTTTTTGATTTTGGTTTTTGTTTTTTTTATGATTAAACAGAAAAATTTTTTTTATTTCTGCTAAACAACGATTTTGGTATTAAGCGAGGGGGTGATTTTTTGTCAAAAAAGAATGTTTCATTAGTGAAATTGTCTTTTTTTACATGGCCAAGACTTACCCCAGTATGCTTCATACAGGACTAGTATCACATATATTTTCGGCTCTGTCAAGCAAAATCCAATGTTTTTTGCAAAAAGATGTCAAATTTTTTTTTAAACTTTTTAACTTTTTTTTACTTTTTCATATGTTTTTGTTTGCTTTTTTGGTTTAAAGCGGGGCTGGATTGGGTTTTAAGGGGACTATTTTTGGTCGTTTTTTGGACGAGAATCGGCTTTTTTTACTGTAGATAATTCTGCTTTGGTTAGAATTTGACCAAAGCAGCTTAAACTTGCTGATTATAGGCAATTTTTTTTATAATAAAGA
>Ga0131853_10005058_pt1 | contig 23755 bp, 10 predicted proteins | sample TergutLab28metaG_FD_92764 | JGI IMG/M metagenome (GOLD analysis project Ga0131853, IMG submission 92764) | Labiotermes labralis P1 segment gut microbial communities from Petit-Saut dam, French Guiana - Lab288 P1 (version 2) (version 2) | ecosystem: Host-associated > Arthropoda: Insects >...
AGGAACCAGGTTCGAGTCCGTGGATGCAGTGAAAGCAAAAGTGACGCAACTCTTGAACAGCTTAACACAAGATGACCTGCAGCACTGCTTCCAACAGTGGAAAATTCGCATGGAGCGGTGTAGAGATCGGGGAGGGGACTACATTGAAGGAGATAACATTTCGATTGTCTGATTTTTTTTCAATAAAGGGTTAGAGCATGAATCCGGTTTCTTTATTGCCACACCTCGTATGGGTACAGGATGTACTGAGTACAGTAGGAAGTTTTTTTTTTCTCCATAATCCAAGGGTTAAATTGTTTAAATAATGGAATTCATCCAGTTCCAAGTCTCAGGTATCATGAGTATCCATGTATTTCCTTCTCTAATAACTCATATCCCTCCTTATTTTTTTTTTGTTTTTTCTGCGATGACTGGAATTTTTATTTTTGATTACTCTGTGTAAAATATAAATAATTTTAATACTGTAAATAAATTATGTGATATAATGATACAGTTTGTCTGTGTTAGTATTGTGCATTTTCTGAAATAGTGAATTGGTGTATTAGTATGAACTTACATCTGTAACAAAATTGCCCAGGTTTTCAGACATTTTAGCTGGACAGCATCATGTAATAAGATCACATGGTAGAGAAACATACGGATGGAAACATAATTTTAAAATTGTTTTTATTGAAAGTGATTGTGACAATATGAACATGATTCACCTGGCATCACTTTCACAGTGACTGTGATGACACATGTCATTGCAACAGAATATTTGTTGAAATACTCGGAGACATTTCTTTCGGTTCATCTACACCAGCTTCAGTGCCATCCTCCTATTGGTTGGGTTGCTGGGCATAGAACAGCCAGGTCATGATGTCCACTCACCTCCATCTAGCACCAAGGTTAAGATGAGGAGAGCCATACTTCTGCTCCCTGTAAATGCATTCATGGCTTGGACAGGGATGTCTTTTACTTGGAGAAGGTTCCTTACGTATAATTGATTATTATGCTTAATTTAAATTTTGTTTCATGCAGGCTGGCTTCAACAAACCACTCCTACCACCCAAGTCGGAGGATGTGGACATCCTGTCTCACCAGCAGGAGCAAGCTGATATTGAGAAGATGAAGATGTTTGTACAGCTGCGTCAAGACCTTGAGCGGGTTAGTATAACACAGTCCTCTGTGAGTTTTAAGCCCCTTAGGGCCAGGGGGTATGTGTAGGTTACACAATAAGCTGATAGCCTGTTCAAATAGAGAAATATTTAGGGAGTAAGAGAGAAGAGAGTCACACTATTCAATGATGTGATTGCTGCTGAAATCTGGTGGATGACAAGAAAACTTAATGTACTTCAGATTGTGTCCGTTTGGTTCCTTGACAACATAATACGCAAGAGTGCCAGTGGCTGACTAGCCACCTTGCACCAAAAGAATTATTGTTGTTATCCACATATTTTAATATGAACCTCAAGAAAACGTTTTGTACTATATGTTATGCAAAGTTTTCACAATGTTGTTGAAATAGATCACGTTCCCATGGGACATAATAACTTGTTGCTTGGTAATTGACCCTGGATGTTTTGGAAGAGCTTGCTGTTTTTATCTTTAGCGTAACCAATTGTAAGTCAGTTCTGAGATGCAGGGTTTAATCTAGCGTTTGGGATATCACTGTGATAGGTCTCTGAGCTTAATCAGTTTTTGCTGGCGAGCTGTGATAATTACTGGTGTATAGGCTATTTATGTCAACTGGTATTCCAAACTGTACAGCATTTATGAAGCCAGATCATTTTCGTCGCCGTGGTGGAAAGATGGGAGAAGCAGCTGTGCAGTAGGATCCATAAGAAAGATAACCTTAGTCACTGGACAGCTTAAGTCAGTCAACCTGGTATAATCTTAAGTTTATATTTGTAATTATTTTATTTACATAAGTTTTCCACATTGATTTTTTTTTTTTTTTATCTAGATACTCAAACAAATTTGCTTCTTGTTGCTGCATAAAAACTGTAAAGTTTCAGGCCGAAGTCTTCTGCGTTTGACACTAGTGTTAATATATGGAAAACTCCTCACCATGGAAACCATAAAATTTATGTTATATGGATTATTTATACAAAGAATGTTATATTAGAAATTCTGACTGTGGTGATTGTGGTGTGACATAGACAAAATGCCAGGTAGTCCAGTAAAAACATACAAATCTTGTTAGAGGAACCTGCTGCTTCTGTCTCCACTCTTATGTCTTGAAGATGAAGGCAGCAACTTTCTCTGAAATTAACTTTTTACAGGGTGGTATGATGCCCTGTTCCAGAGAATGGTATTCCTCTTTATTGACAGAACATTTTGCTGTGTATTATTATGCTCATTTAATACATACCACGTACAATGGTCTCAGCGGTTTTTAGAAACTGATACTCCTCTTCCTCCTTCTCATCATAATCATCAGTAGTAGTAGTAGTCATCCACTGAATTCATTTCCAGTTGGTCTTTTGTATTTTCAGAAGTGCATATTTATGTCACAGTATAATGTGCTTTATGTTTGGAATTTTTCGAGTGATAAAATTTGCTTTTGTAACTGCATTGTAATTAATGACTTCATATTATTTCCATTCCTGATGGCCAGTTTGCAGTATTAACCCTTTGACGCTGGAATTAAATCCCTCCAAGCAATGCTGCCTGCCAAAAATTTTTACTGGAGCTTTTAAATTTTAATGCTTACTCTTAGGAAAAAAAAAGTATATCTCATAGACTTTTCCTTCAAATTTAATGAAATAAAATTTTGCGCTCTGCTTATGAATTGGTTAATGTAGGAAAAAATATTTACCTATTTTTATAATAAATTTAGGCCTGTGAATTGCATGTATTATATAAAATGTGGTGTAAATAGTTCATCTGTCACATAATTCTGGCTGCTGCATTCGGTCTGTGGCACCTTGGATCACTGTTTTATCACAACACACAGTATTCACAAAGAGGATGATATATTACAAATTTACTTTTGTGTGATATTCCATGAAACAAGGCATCACATACAGGTCCAAGTCACATCTGGCTCACTGTATGCCCTTTCTTTGGCCGCGAGAAGAACACAGACGGCAGAGCAGTTGGGCTGATTTCGCTGGTCATTGTTCGTTATGGCTACTTCTGTTTAGGCTAGCTGCTGCTGTTGCTGTTGTTCTTCTTCTTCTTCTTCTTTTTCTTCCTCAAAATAGTCTTCTAACATCGCAAGCTTTCACACCTGATTCCGAGGCCGTTTCAGCAACCAGAATTTCACTGATGGCTTCCTCCTTAAGTTTTATTTATTTTCCTAGCCCATTGCTCTATACCCACAATTGTCTGCCTTGTTTAGACTGCTATGTAGGACTCAGCACAGTTTCAGAAACGTAATACCAGTAGATATGAACGTCTTCTACAGCAGCAAAACAGATCTCAAGCTCCATTAGTACTGCTGTATAAAAATTCCAGCTATTCGAGGGTTCCCAAGACGTTGTTACTAGATTGACAGCTGTGTGTTGCATGTTACTACCCCACAACCCCTATAGATTACCCCAGCACTATAACAGGCATGTTGTGGGCCCTTCTGTAGCTGTAAACATTGAGTTTTGTGGATATCTCCGATTTTTGAGCATTAGTTTTGTCTGAATTATATGGGTCCAGTACGCCACTGACAACCTTTCTGGTCAACAACTAGAGTTTGCTTCATAGGCCGGTCTTGATATTTCCACCCACAGTGTACCCCAAAGCAAGTGATAGTCAAAGCCAGCAGTGTCAGAACCATATTAGTCAGCTGGGAAAAATGTGCAATTACTAAGTGTATGTGGAGGGGTTTAGGAGGTGGAGGGGGTACATTATGGTTCCTGAATGAAAGCCTGACCTTCAAGGGTCCTGAACCATAGCAAGCCACAGCAGTTAACCGAATAGGAGTGAACAAAATTCCTCCAAACTTATGACACACTGTTTGCAACGTATATGTAAGTCGTTTGGCTATACAAAGGGCTCGCTGTGCCATGTACCTGTAAGGCATTCCGTGTTAAGGGTTAATCAGCTGTATATCCAAAGGGGTGTGAGGCATTCAGTGTGTAGCCTGCAGATATTTCTGTTACACCCTGCTTATTTTCCTGCAGGCTGCATATGTGGCCATGGCTTGAACCTTAAACACAAAATTCAAAAATGTTTTAGACTTAGAACCAGAGAGTATAGTGAGATAATGGGCCCTACTTGCACATTTTAATTTGCTAATTTCAGTGTGAGTACTATAGCAAATTTTTTGTTGGAAGAACTGTGTAATGGATACTGCAAGTTCACATGTTTTTAGTGCTATTACAGTGTGTATTATTACATACGTTATTATTAAAAATGTTTTCTGTTAAGTTGTCCCAATACATTCAGTGTCTGTTATGTCATGTTGACTTTGAACGTCACTGGAGTTGAGGCAGCCATTGAAAAAAGCAACAGTGACATGCTTCATAGTTACTGTTATGAAACTGTTGGCTGAACACTGCCTGCAGCAACTGCAATGGTCATGCTATTCTTCCATTTCTTCTGGCAAAGTGTACTTACTGTAGACCACAAATCCTGACAAAGTAAAACATGGAATCCCTAGATTGGCTGAGATTACTTGCCAAAAAATTAAAACTGAAAAGATGCACTTTAATGATCAAACATTCCAGGTAGTAGCTGTGGTAAATTGCCATTACGTAAAAACTACAATTTGTATTTTACAGTAACTGTCTGGCTTAAATGAAAATAGAGGAAACAGAATAAATTAAAAATGCTGCTGTTTAGCTTCAGACAAAGGTTTTATCATGTTCTGACCGCGTTCTATTACTTTCAGGTCCGTAATCTCTGCTACATGGTGAGTAGACGAGAGAAGTTGTCGCGAACATTCTTTCGGATGCGTGAACAGACTTTCCATAAACAGGTGGCTGTGCTTAGTGACTCGAGCTGCAATTTGAAGGGTAAGGAGGTAGCAGCTGTCATAGAAGCAAACCATGGCCCTTCCATTTATGATCGTCTGTACTCAGAACCCAGTGCAGAGGATCACAGTGGGGACTTTGAGCTGTTGCTCACCCGTATAGCAGGTGTTGCATCACCTAAACCCAGCACTGCAGATGACAAGAGCAAGACGGACTTAAATGGTCTTGTGAAGTGCTCATCTGACAAAAAGGCCTCATTGGACAATCCATACAAAAGACTTTATTTTAATGGTGCAGGTAGGCGCAGGAGCAGTTTGTATGGCAGCATGTCCAGTGGGAGTGAAACAGATACAGCTGCCCCATCAAGAGGGGGCAGACGCCCCAGTTGTAATGTCTCTGTTCGCAAAACCCAGGTTGCTGCACGGTTGGGCTTGGCAGATAGTGCAGCATCCAGCACAGAGGAGGACGATAAACATACTGCCAGTACTGATGCTATAAGGAAGAGACTGCCATGCAACAGGAAGAACAGTATCAGTGGCTCAAAGACCATCGAGAGGAAGAGAACTAAGAAGACCTTCATCTCACGGACAAAAGTGGATTCATCAAGTGAGGAGGAAGAGAAACACAGTAAAAACTTGTGGCAGTCTCCTCGCAGCACAACTCTACGGCAGATGGAAAGGGAACTGGGTGATAAGATGTCAGGGAGTGATGATACTGATGAACTAATGTTTCCTGTCAAGGCCACTAAGAGCGAACCAAATAAGGCCAATGCTATTTATTCTGACAGTGATTCAGAACTCTCTGTGAAAGGTGATGCATCAGGTGGTGACAGAAATGAAAGTAAATCTCCTTCCAATATCCCAAGTGATTCTCAGCAGCATGTGCTTCGCACCAAGGCTGCAGTCAAAGAGTTTTCAGCAGGTTTGCAGTCTAAGGTTGACAAGTCTCCACAGAATAACAACACAAAGCTCTCAAAGAACTTGAAGAAAGAAAAGGAGTTGAAGCAGGATGACTCAATGGATGATGATTTTATTAAAGATAAGGAGAATGTTAAATCTTCTAGAAAGAAAGAGTATGATCCCACAGACCTTATTGTTCCACAGAGACAGGCTGCCAAGAAGGCTACAGAAAGTATACGGTGCTCTCAAGGTAGAACTAAAGAACAAATTCTGTTTGAACAAGAGGCTTTTAAAACATCTCCTAACAGTGAGGAACCAAAGATGAAACAAAAGGTGAAACACAAGACAAAAGACTCCAAAACTCAGAAAGATAGTAAATCTGGTGGTGATGTGTATGACTTTGAAAAAGATGGTAGTGATCCTCAGGAGATATTGGCATATGTTCCTCAAAGACAAGCAGCCAAGAAAGCTGCAGCACACATAAAAAGTGGCATGACAAAGCCTGTGGTTGGAGAGACCGATTCAGAATCCATGAAGGCAAAGAAGGACTCAGCAGAGTTAAAGTGCAAAAAGGAACCAGAGGTTTCAAAGAACAAGAAGGAGCAAGAACCTGAAAAGTCCAAGAGCCCAGCAAAAGTTTCAGACTCCAAGTCAAAATTATCTTCAAAATCTCGTGAAGTTTCATCATCATCTTCAACAATTAGTTCTTCTGATGTTTCTTCTTCATCAAGTACGGATAGTGATGAGGAAATTGAAGAAAAGCTAAAGCCTGGTAGTAAACCTTACAAGAAAGATGCTAAAGCAGAAAAGAAAGCGTCTATCGAGGCACTATTCTCTACCCAGAAAGAAAGCAGTGTTGTGTGCGATAAAAAACCGAAACCAGTGCAGGAAAGGAAGAATGTTAACAAGAGTGTTGGAACCTGGCCGTTTGTTGATAAACTTGATCGGCCTTCAGAAAACAGTTCTTCCTTCAGTGATTCAGATGTTGGTGACAGTGTTGCCTGCACTAAAATACAGCAGAAGAGCCGTGTGAAGCCTGAACTGAAAGGTATTCCCTTATCTAGATCCAAACTCAAGTCATCAGATACTGAAGAGAAAAAGGGTCCTAATTCAAAATCGGTTGGCAAGAAATTTAAGAAGGCGCCTGACAAGAAGCTTAAAACTTCCGACGGGCGGCCTGAACTTGAGTTTCAGCCGCCGATTGTTGAAAGAGATGAACCATCACGAACAAAAGAGAAACCTGGGAGGGGGCGGAAGCATGAAGCCCTCAAAGCACTTGGAACAGGTGAGAAAGATAGGATCAGAAATGCTGACAGTCAATCAGGAGATCTACCTGGTCCCAAAAATCGAGATGGTCCCTCCCCCTGTGATGATACATCAAAAAGAGAGCAGATCACTGCAAACAAACGCATCCGATCGCGTACTCCGAGAGCTGAGGAGCAGCCGAAGTGGGGCACAGAGAGAGAATCAGATGCAGAAAGAGGAGTCCATAAGAAAGATCAGTTCAAGCAGCATGAGGCAAGGAAGAGAAAATCAAATGAGATCGAACAGCCCATGTCTACAAATCTGCACCGTGACACTGGCAGTTTGCCAAGAAGCAGTGATTCAAGTTCAGAAGCACCACTTAAAGAGAGAGTCAAGTCAAATGACCACGTGTCATCTTCGACCAAGAAAACTGAAAAGAAATTAGATGGGGATGGAAAGAAGTCTGTAAGAGTACCACAGGAAATCACACCTAACAAAGACTCGTTGGGTAGTCAGCTTGAGAGAGAAATCATTGAGAGAAAGGCAGAGCGGGAAATTCCAGGGAAGAAGACATCAAAAATGACCCTAGACAAGCTGTTCTACACAAAGCCTACAGAGAGAGAAGGGAAGCCAGCAGAAAAAGAGGAGAAAATTGCAGACAGAGAGGGAGACAAGTTGGAGAAGAAGCAATCTGGAAAAACACCACAGGAGAAAGACAGCAAGAGAGACTTGCAATCTAAAGATGCAGAAAAGAAGATGAGTATGAAACAAGAAGCACATTCAAAAGAAAAGCAAAAATCTGTTGAGGCCAATGTAAAAGTATTATCAGCACTTGATGAAATATCATCTAGGAGAACAGTCAGCAATAAAGATACGACTGAAAATGATGATGTCAGAAAGAGAATTAAAGACCAGGGACTGCAATTGGAGAAGGATATCACACCTAAGGCTTCAAAGCATAACTCAGTGATAACATCAAATGCAGACAAAGATTTGAAAGACACTGTAATTAAAAAGGCAGAGAAGCCAGTTGTTGCTCGAATGGAGAAGGGAGAAGACACGCCACAGAAAGATGGAATTAAAAAGTCTTCAGTTGGACCTGAATCGCGTAGACTCAGCGATGATGATCTGCCAAAGGATGTGAGAAGAGGGTCTGTGGAATCTAATGAGGAAGATGACAAGACAAAAAAGAAAGTGAGGCCTATGCCTAAATGTAAGAAGAAGGCTCTAGGGATCCTAAGTGATGCAGATGGTAGTCAAGAAACACAAAAAGATACTTCAGAGCAGAAGGCTGAAGTAGATGGAATTGTTACACCATCTACCACAATTCCTGAAGAGGTTTGTATGGCATTGATAGAGGCAGGTACGCAGCCTGCAGAGCAGCCAAGTGCAAAGGAAATGGTTGCTCCTGTCCTGACACCAGAACAGACACAGCAGGAGAGCAAGACAGCTGCAAATACCTCATTCACATTGATGCCACATCTTGAGAAGGCTTGTACTTTAGACCTAGGTAATGAGTTCCAGGTTCCTGAAAAAGAAACCTTTGAAGCGAAGAAGATCACGTCACGATCATCATCTCTCAATGTTCCACACTATCCACAGCGCTCCATATTCTCCCCTCAGCAGTCATCGAAAGATCCCCCTGTGTCTGAACTCTTTGACTTTGAAAATGACATTTTGGCTGTTGATGAGACAGTGAATGATGATGGGTTTGCCATCGCTCGTGATTCTGAAGAAATTTTGCGGGCACCACCACTGACTTTCTCTTTCAGCAGTGAATTTCTTTTTAAAGAAGATTCAAAGGAGGATAGTGCAAGAGAAACACATCTTTTGGTGGAGAAACTGAGGCTGGAATATGCCAAGAAGACTACGAATGTCATTCAGCCTGAAACAGCAGAAACATTGGCTCCAGTACCAGATGATGGCCCAATACATTTGGATGAAATTGGTGATGAGAAACCTGAAAGTCAACTTCAAGTCATAGATACTGGTGACACAAACGTGTGTGAGCCCAAGGATGAGCAGTCACATGAAGCAGGTACTGAAATTAAGGTAGATGTTCCTGCAAATGTGGATTGTTCACAGGAGAACACATTGCCTGTGCCCCACATGGAGTCTCATGAACCTCCACATGCAGATGAACAGTTGGACAAGGGCGATGTGCCACCATATGTGGGTGGAGATTCAAATGGTCCATATGAATACCATGCATGTAACATGCAGCTTGAGGTCTCCAAAGTGTCAATTCCAGGGCGTGAAAAGTTAGACCGGAGTAATAGTGCTCAGGCAGATGAGCGCTGGGTGCCCCCAAGCATAGACTTTGTGTCACAACAACCAGACCAGTTACATGGCCTTATGCCCCCACATCACTATGATACACTCCCTCCTGCACCTCTTGACTGTGCTCCTGCTCCTTCCCCTTATACTGATCTCCGCAGTCGATCCAAGTGGACAGAGAGCGATATGATTCTTGCTAGGCGTTCATCATCATCTTCTGCTTCTTCTACCTCATCGTCATCTCATCGTGAAGAACCTGACCCAACCAAACGTGATGATCTCCACCTTCCTCCTCATACGCCAACCAGTGCAGACCTTGCTTCATACCAGGGATTACACCCACCCCTTCCTCCTTACCTGACAGATGCCCCTTCATATCACCCCTACTCAGAAGCTTCTCCCTTTGTGGGACCAGTTGCCCTGTTTCCCCCTCCAGCTTGTACTCAGATGCCATATCCATCCCCTAGTGGAATGTATCCTCCTTTTGGTCCTGCTTTTCCTACACCCCACTCATTATTGGCACCAGTACCAAAACCTCCAGAAGATCCTCCCCATATGCCACCACCTTGTGCTGCTGCTTTCACATCATCATCACATAATATGGCACTGACTGCTGCCATGGTCTCTCCCCCACCCTCAATAGCCACCCCAAATCTTCTTCCTCCTGCGCAATCACCTGTAATGCACTCTGATCCCCCACTCACTCCAGCATCTTTTGTTACATCACAAGAATCCATCCAGCAGTTACCCCTCCCAGTTTCTCCAATAGGGAACAGCAGAGGACCTCCAGACCATCATCAGTCTTCCCCATCTGCACCCCCAGACCCCACTGTGACCTCTTGTGCACCAACTCCCTCACCCACACCCCCAACACCACGTCCTCCACCCCAAACTGTATCACTTTCAGATTCACAGACACCCAAAGCAGCATCCACTAGCAGTGCTGGTGGGAAGAAGTCACCCACGAAGCCTACACGGACCTCAGCTCGTTTCATCTCTCAGCAAGGCAAATCACCAGGCAAGTCACCTGGTAAGTCTCCACGGCAGCAGGATGCAGCATCTGGTAAAGCTCCACCTCAGAGTCGTGTCCGTGAAACTGGCAGTAATAAGCGCAGTAGCTCCAGTGGCAAACTGGTGAACCGTGTGATGTATAACCAGCCACGAGGTGGGTCACGTAGGGGTCGAGGTCGTGGCAGAGGGCAACACATACCGCACTTCCCAGAGTCACACTTCAATACCATACACAGTAAGCTGGTTGGTACAGTGTATGATCTGGAGTTTGATGATGACTCTCCAAGTGATAGTGTGGAGAACTTACGTGCTATGAGGGAGAGGCGACGCTCTACAGATGTGCACGAGAGGAAGCTCTCTGAAAACTCATTCCTATCTCATGACTCTCCTCCCTCACCTAAGTTTAGTAGCCCACTGCACCACATGGCAAACTCCAAGTTACGTACCTCGTACAGTGCAGATATTCAGGATCTAAGACCACCTTCACCATTGCCTGGCCTCCATTCATCCACTGATGAACTCCTGCCTCTACCATCTCCAGTCAGCAACATGACTTCTGACAGATTGGAGCAGTTCCCAGATGTGGTGCAGCCCCTGCTTCCAGGTCCAGTTGATATGCGTACTTACAGCTCTTCCTATGAACCCACACCTAGCAACAACCCAGCAGCTTATCATAACCACTTGCTTGGAACGTCATTTACCACCTCAACTGCTGAGCAGCATGTTACAGACTTTGTAGAGGATTTAGAGAAGGAACTACACTCAGCTCTCTCTGCCAGAAAACCACCAGAACCACAGAAATTTACAGAGGAAGTTCCAAAGCAAATGGATGAAGCTGTTGTGGGTAGTGCAGCAAATGATCATGTTTCATCCAACAACAAGGTGTCACTGTCAGATTCACGCAACCAACTGAAAGTGAAGATCAAAGGTCCTTTCCTTGATGCAAATTATGCAGCAGCCTCAAATGTACCGCCACTGACTCAGCAGCAACCATTATTGCCAGTGATGCCTGCACTGGATGCAGTTGCAGTCTCTAACATCATTCCTGCAGCTGCCACAGCAGCATCATCTTCAGGAACTTCTAACCTGCGCCGTATGCGCAAGAAGGAGCTGCTTCGTCAGTATTGTTCTCAGGATATGAATATGGATGACCCAGCAGGTGGGGCTGTGACGGGACAGGCGACGGCCCCAACTACTGTGCCTCCAGTCAATCGAACTGTCATCACCATCCCCAAGGCAGTTGCGTCCATGACTTCAATACCAACACGCGAAGACTACAAGGCAGTTGTGGATGCAAATATGGAAAAGAAGCGGCGAAAAGAGAAAACTTTCTCCTCTTCTCAGTCAGTTCCTCGAGAATTGAGACATTTGGACCTACCTCTGGAGCAAGACGATGCGGGTCCTCCCGAAAGGAGACGGAGTGTCGGGTCAACAGGCAGCAATGCTTCCTCAACACAGCAGACTGATGCCACAACACCATCCATCAAGCGACGGGGCAGACCACCCAAGCCTGTTGTGCCTGCATCGGGGCCAATTCTGGTTTTGGCTCCTAAACTGAAGATTAAGATTGGTAACAGCATAATTGGAGCTCCAGAAAGAGAGAGCAACATAGAGGAGAAGAAACTGCGAATTCGACCACCAAAGAAGAGACTCACCAGTGTCCAGATGCCAACTGTGGAGGAACTAAAACGGGAGAGTATGAAGTTCCGTCGCATGATTATGGCGGACTTTGATGAAGCAGAAAAGAAACAGAGTAAAGTTGTTGCAGGTAAACGTCGCAAGCAGAGGCAGTTTGACTCTTCAAAACATGAAGTGCAAATCATCACAGCAGACGAGAAAGTGTGTGGACCGAAACTCATAATCAGGTTTAACAAACGGAGTACGAATAGTATCAGTAACAGTGGTGCAAACAGTGCAAGTGGCAGTGGATCTACTCCAGTACCACAATTAAGTGAGGGCGTTGAGAGCCGGGTTGGTGCCTATGGCTTTGTCAGTACTAGTGCAGATCCTTCTGCTCCCCCCAGCAGTGAAAGTGTAAGCCAGCCCTCTATTATGTCTAGTGGGGCTACAAACAGTAACAGTGGTGGTGATGGCAAAGGTTCAGAACCTCTAAATGTACGGACGTCCAAAGTGACCCCAATTCGTTTAAAACTAGCTCGGTGCCAGGAAGGTTATGTTATGAAGACGCAGCCAAGCCACGACACTGCAGCGTCAGGCAGTGTGACACTGAACAGTTCAGAAGGTGGTGATCGTAGTACTGTGCCCGAAAATGAGGTGTGTGAGGTTAGGTGATGAATGTGGTAACCTATGAATTTATAGTGATGTGACATGCAGCAATCATGTGGGGTATCACCAAGTGATTTCCCTTCCAATGCCAGGTGTGCACGCTTAGAGCATGCTCAGACTTGTACAAAGGTGACTGAAACATAGCTTTTAAAACAAATAGTGTTTTTGCCAAATGTTTTAAATTAAATTTATTATCCGGTTTCGAATTTGTTCTTAGTTCACGTTGTTAATCTTTGAATGAGGATGTGTGATCTGGTATTTAACTCTTTTAGATTATTGTGTATATTTGCACAGTGTATGTAGCGTAGAAAATATCTAGTGTACAAAAGTCAATTACTGGTTCAAGACACGAATTAATATTTTTGTACATATTGTAAGTGTTGATGAAGTGTGTGGATATAACTGTATTTGTAAGTTTATATTTTATTTAAAAGATATGGTTTGCAAAATTTGTTGGAGTGTAACAAGTAAAACTTCTAAATCAGTCAGGAAAGAACCCCTTAACAAATGGCTTGTATGCTATTCATGACTAATAGACATGTTTGGCTGCTTCAGGATCAAGAAGCTCTGTTAATGGTTGTGACGTTGCCACCGTATCTTTTGAAGAAATTTAAACATTAATTTTTATTAGGTGCATGTTTGTATATTGGCTTTATGAAATGCAATTCAGAGTTGCCATTTTGAAAATGGAAGTGTACCTGTCTGCTGACTGAGTGGAAATATGTTCATAAGTTCTTCTCTTAAGTATATATTATACACACACTCACTCACATGTACATATATCTTGCAAAGACCTTGCCAATGAGGCACAGTTGTATGTCTAAAATTGTAATCATGCCCTATGAGAGTTAGCTGATGTTGAATGATTGGATTCAAGTTTAATTGAGACTGAAATATTTTAGAACTGTTTGGAGTATACACTGGTAATGGTTATCTGTACCTCACATTGCAATAATACTTCGTTTCCTGTATGTAAATATATATATATCTATATATATATATATATATATACATACATATACACACACCGTGCACTGGAACCAGACAGTGGTGTGACGAACATGGTAGCACAAGCCATTTGTTGTTTCTGTCTCTCTGTGTGCACGTAGTACTTTTATATGTCGGAAACATGTTCACATTTTGCATGTCTTTTGGCATCATTTTTTTTTTTGCCTCATTGTTTTGTTTTATATCTGTATAAAACCAGATGCCAACTCCTCACCATTTCCATATCCTTTGTGTAAGAAAGCATTTTCTCTCTTTCTCTCTCTCTCTCTTTTTTTCAAACTACATTGTACAGAAACATTGATCGTTTTGTACAGAGAATATTTGTTTTTAATTATTTTTCTCATGATTACAGAGAAGCTCTATGTTATTGTAAATAGTGTAAAAGTGATACTGGTCTTGTAAGATAAGGTGTTGTAATGTGCACATAGCTGCATCGTCAAATACAAATCTTTTTTTAGAATGACAATATAATGGTACTGTTTCTTTTTGGATATTTTATTCTTCAATTTCATTCCAATGATTCACTTATCCACCCTGGCATATCATCTGCGGCCATTCAGAAGCTGTAAAGGAACTCTTGAGTTCTGTGTAATTTGTGTTTTTCATGGCAGTGACCATAGACATTATTCTTTTGGGGACGTGACACCATATAGTTTGGTAGATAAATATCAACGCTTTGCAATAACTTGCCATTGCCATTTTCTGGTTAGGTAAGTAAGCCAAACGTGGGATGACAATCCAGATACGGGGAACAGAAATCATTTTTCTCGTGGCTGTGATTGTCATTTTCAGCCAGGGAATTCCTATGTTGTTCACCACCATCCCAAACTCACCTGTTTCCAGCCTACATATGGATCTTTTAACATACTATTAATTTTATTTAATGTTTACTTTCTATTTGTTCTTGCTAACCCACTTCACTGACATGCTCTTACATTCACTTCCCTGACTGCCGTCTGTGTGATTGCCCCTGTTACCACCACCATATCTGCACCGTCAGTTCATTCACATTGTCATTTTCCCTATTTCAGAACCACATTTTGCCATGCTTGGCTTACTTTTGTGTTGTGAGATTTTTAATAAGGTAAGTTGTCAACTTTCCTAAATTTATCTGTATGAAGGCATGAGCAAAAATTATAAACACTAATTAATAAAATTTACTGATATGTATCCATGCTCCCTATATACCATTGGTAGTTAGGACTGTCCCAAAGTTTTTGAATGCACAATGTGCAGTTTCTTCATGCTCCTGATTTTAGCAAACAAAATTTCCTACAAGATTTGTGGGAAAACTGATGATCTGTGACCTGTGCAACTGCAATGATCCCCCTTACAGGGTGTTTGATGTGGACATAACTGTAGGAGATTTCCTAGGTTTTTGTGTTCAAAAATAAATAAAATTTGGTGAAAACGTGTCCAATATGAACGGTTACAGCTTGAAACATATAACTACATACTTTGAATTAAAGGTAAGGATTGCTTTAAATAAATGGGATAAAACAGTAACACATTACCTAATAAATCTAAAGTCTTAATTTAAATCACCTTAATGAAATTTGCTAAAATTTAGGCTGACCTGTGCTTCAAAGAGGTATGCGATATTCGCAGTTCGGCTGTCGATGGTGCGATTACATGTGCAGAGAGAAGCCTGATATTTGTGTGCGTCACCTGCCAGCAGCTGTCCAAGATGGCGTAACTCTATGACATACTCCACGAAATGTAAATAAAAAAAATAGCACATTTACAGCTGAGAACAGAGCCCACGTTAATAGGATTGTTGTTTATCACAAAGCCCAAAAAATTATCTCCTACAGCAATGTCTACACTTCATGAAACATTCTGCATATTACTACTCTGCAGAAAAGCTACGTGTAAATACAGATGTTGCATGGCTGCAGGTAGGGAAATAGCCTTAACAATTGTTACGTACTTCTCAAATTTTCATTACCAAACATTTAAGAGGTCTACATTAACATGCTCTGACGTAACAATGGTACTGATGTTAAATAAGGAGAGGAAGGTCACAACAGGAAATCAGAAAGATGTGTGGGTTGTGTGACCAAATACATGTCTTGAAAAATCCGCTCATAGCATTGAGAAGATGTGGCAGCATTCCCACATGCTTCAGTAAGTGAACCAGCAACTTGGTCGTGCATTAGAGCCCTTTCTGGGTGGCATTTCACTTACTTTATCTCCTCCTGATCATGAACTGTCCTTACAGGCCCATACAAGGACATGCCTGATACCGGCACGTGATTGTTATGTTTACTTCGTACCGATAAGAATATTTAAGCATGTTTCTTATTAATTATAAAATATACCCTATTATAGATCTTAAACTTGCATTTTAAAAGAAAAATGTTCATGATCGCTACGACTTTATGTAAACACTATGGGATCCCATAATGTATGTACACACTGAATGTACCTCCCTATGTTTAACATTGGCCTGAAGATGGTCTTGTGAAAACCGAAACATGTAGCCAAGAAACTAATGTATTGGTGTTGTGTTAAGACGGAATAAACCATTTTTATTGAAGACAGTGAATCAGTACATCGTGATTCTTCGCGAAAGTTACATCAGTATGCTTGTGACTCAGTGACCATATTTACTGTAGGCACAACTTCGTCTTCTGCTCGATTAATCCATTACTTGAAGTCACAAATCCTCGCTAGGAAGACACGACAACTAACATGCTGATAAGAGTGGTGCAGTGAAATTTGTTTTTAGTTCATTCTATGACAATTCCGGACTAAGTACCGCGAAAAGGAAATATAATGTCCGAGGGTCTGCAAACTACCTCCACCCTCTCGGGCGTTGTCACAAGGGTTTGCCACCAAACTTGTATATGGCATTTCCTATTTTTCTGACAAGCAAAGGATCAATTACATGGCTTTTAATTGTAAAACATAATTTAATAATACTACAGACAATACATACATATCGCAAAATGTATCGTTATTACCCCATTTCTTGGCTTAGTCGATCTCCATTTAGTTTGATATTTCTTGTGGCTTTTTATTTTCAGAAAAAACAACTTTACGTTGTGTCAAAGCCGGAATGCAAACCTTATAACAAATTAATCAGTACTTCGGCAGTTTAATGTTCACTTCCACTAACGTGGACAAAATCCTGAACTAGTTCCAGCCAGTTCAGCTTCTCACGAACCATTCCCCTAAAACGCATCTTAGTATACCAAATTCCAGTTCTTGCAAATGGCTACCAGTTTATTATGAAATTGCGTGCGCAATTGTCTCTCTTCATCCAAACGTGAGATAAATGCATTACTTTTCATTTTCACTCAAATGTTTTTTTTTCGGTATTCATTGCAGTTTCCAGGATACAATGAAACAATTCGCCACATATGCCAACAGAATTGAACAGACGTTTATTCATGTTGTTTGAAATAATGAGTACTGGGATATAATATAAAGATGACAAGTACGCACATATAATTTAAGAAGACACGCACTGTACATATAACCTAACCTTGAGGCGCGTTCGTTTAACCACTATTGCAGTGGAAACGCAATAAGTATTACATATTTTGAGTGTGTGTTTGTAGCCATAGGTATCCAGCATGCAATACGCATGCGCCATATTGTCATCTGTAGCCTGTCCGGCTCAACAATGTTTTTCCACATTGCCTCATAAAAGGCACGATTTTTTAAAAAAAACTGAACACAAAATACGTGCTTCGATTTTCTCTACAGCTTTTGTCTGAAACATTTCCCATTCTAAGAAGAACTGAACGAGATATGATCAACAGTGTACATCGGTCTTCATGTCAAGTAGTACCCCTTGTTCTTGTCCGATTTTAATTAAACTTGAATTTTCTCGACAGATTTTCGAAACATAATCAAATACAAAATTTAATTAAAATCCGTCCAGTGGGAGCCGAATTGTTCCGTGCGGACGGACGGACAGACGCGACGAAGCTAATAGTCACTTCTCACAAGTCTGCAAAATCGCCTCAAATTGTGAACAGATTTTCGAAGCGCATCCGGAAACATTTCCGCGCGGTGCCCCGTCAGCATGAAGCACATCTGCAACGTTCCTAGGTAAGAAATACGAGCAAATGTCAAAATGCCTTTAGATGCTCTCTAACACGTCAGTGATGGAAAAGAGTACGGTGAAATGTTACATGTTTACACATACTAGATAATCTGTACGGACGTGAAAGTGAACGTGTCCGTCCGACGGGGGCAAGTCCTACCCGAACGCCACTAACGTACAGTGTGGCCACATCAATACGACCCGATCAATATGGGATGCGGTGGCGCACGGAACTAAGCACAGGCAGTACAGAGCCAGCCGGGCCGTCACAAGAACATGCAGCCACCGCCGCGGAAGGTGAGTAGCATCTTGTATTGGACACAATGTGGTCCAGACACCTTTTCAATTCACACACGTTACGTGTTGCTGGTAACGTACGTTCTGTTCCAAGGATAAGATACAGCACCATGACTGAAGGTTTCAAATCTTGCTTTCTTCGCCTCGCGCTTCTACAGAATCGATATCGTTTTTCTCACACCTAAGACCTTCCTCCTACGCTCAACAATGTGTCCCATGTAAGCGAAATGACTTTCCTGTGCGATTGTCTGTATGCTTCTCGATCTGCTAATCTCATACCCATTGCATATCCTGGACCATAACTTCGTCTTAATAAACTCCCCGTATCTTCCCCTCCCCAAACCTGAGTACAGCCTTCCAAGATTTCGAATGATTTTATTGTTCGTATGACAGTTTTTGGCAGCCTTACAGGCACTCTGATATCACATCGTATGGGGAATTGGCTTGTGTTCATGTCACATTTCCTACATGATTGAATAGTGGTGTTTGCGGTCCAGACGGCCTTGACTGCTTTCGAATGATGACCATCATCCTGAAGACAGAACTGGTCCTAGGTAATGGAACGGATATTGCTCCATGTGGTTAGGTTAGTGATAAGTAATGCTGGTGAACTGACGGCTTGTAGAAGCACTACCAACAACCAGTGCGCCCAGACACAGGCCTTTGATACCGCCCGTACACCTGCAACAATATTTTCAAAGAAGTGTCATGCAAACCGGTACCTGAAACGAATACAAACTTTGTAATTTTTTTTTAATTAACTTGGTAGCCTAGCGAAATATACAGTGTCAGTCAGTGTAAAAGCTACAAAATTGTATATAACTAACAGACATTCTTGAGAAAGCTGCTATTCATTCGGCTGTCTTCAAAGTCACAGACGAAATACCACTCACAGAATCTTTGTTTTATGTACATTTCGGACATACAATACAGCTGTTTGGAAAGTCGCAACCAGGGACACGTTTGGGATGTAAAGAAGTGCATTTGATTGGCTGGTATTACGTTACGATGAACTTCGACATTTCATAATAATTCGGTAATCGAATTCGGGACAATGACGTCAACTATAAAAGAAGGGTACATGCAGGAGTGTGCAGGCGTTTAGTGAACCAAAAAAAAAAACAAAAGTTCTCGGAAAATGGCCATATGGAACCTCAGGAAGGCGAGGATGTGATAATACTGGAACTGACTTTAGGAAAAAATATGTGTTCACTACATAAAATGGCTCGATATGGTGGTCACCAGTTCGCTTTTATGATATCAGCATTAAACATAATCATAACCTACTTAACCCTTTGAACGCCGAGTTAAATACCATCTGTCATTTGCTGGCATAATTAACAGCTCACCATATTCTCCACGTTAGCAGGATAAGGGTTAATGACGTTTAATCATTCATCGGTTTAATCAGAAAGACACGAAGCTAACCATTTCACACGCCCGTGCCTTCCAAATTCAGCACGTAGGATCGAGTAAGGGATTTGTTTCTCCCGCCTGTTATTGTACTTTTCCTCATGATACTAAACACAGCAATCGCAGTACAGCAGATTCGCAGGTTACGAACCTGGTAAAAGCTGTTAACAAGTTTTATCAGTCATGCCACAACTCTGGGCGTTGGTCGAAAGCCAATCACTGCGGACGCCCCAAGCCAATCCATGTGGGACTTAGGAGAACAAAGTGGCACTTGGACACGTTTTTCTCCGAGTATTCAGTTTTCCCCTGTCAGTATCATTCCACCAATGCTCCATAAAAACAAGTTTGTCTATACAACCGTCACACCAGTCACACATACTACGGAAATCTAAATAATTGAAAGTTATTAGCGAAACACCTGGCACTTACATTTAATGAGTAGTGTTAGTAGTCTGTCCGTACGGACGATTTCGTTTTCCCTGGGATATGACCTTGTGTCAAGGGATAGTCAGGCCCAGCAGTTTCAAGGCAACGCAGTGTTGTAGTCTGTACGATTTATTTCCATTTTCTTAGTGACTGACCAACTTAACGCACAAATTCTTGTTTTATAATAAGTTCATTATACGCCTCTACATGTTTCGAGCACTGTTGTGCTCATCATCAGGAGGTCAAACTTGTATTATACAGCATCTGGTATCGTAACACTCTGTAGGTGGCCGTCCGGAGAGTGTGACGATATAAGGGGCTCCACTAATTTTGGTTTAGGTCTTATTTGACGCACAGAAAGCAATTTATTGAAATTTGCCAAAGTGACTCAAGCAGTATGAGGGTAAATAGATATAGGTCCTCCTCCATGGAAAAAAACCAAGGTGTGCCACAGGGTTCGGTACTCGGTCCGTTGTTATTCCTTCTATATACATATGACCTTCCTGTAAATATCCACGATGCAAATTTAGTTATGTTTGCCGATGATATTAATGTGTTAATTCCAGACGGTGATGAAAGATTGCTTCAAAATAAAATGGATAGAGTAGTTGCAGAATTGGAAACTTGGTTTAACAGGAAGGACCTCATAATAAATGAAGGAAAAATAAGAGAAATGTTGTTTCACAACAGACAGACACATTTTTTTAGTAAAACCTTTAGTTACTTTTCACAAAATGACCGTGCATTACACAGCTGAAATAGAATTTCTTGGCATTCAAATTATAGATACACTAAGATGGCACTCTCATGTACAGTTACTACCAGGTAAACTGTGTAAGGTAGTTTTTACGATAAAATCTCTTAAGGAGGTTTTGAGTCCGAATTTGATTCGAAACATTTACTTTACAAAATTTCACTCACTTCTCCGGTTTGGTATATTATTTGGGGGGCAGGGGGTGAATTAACTACTAGAATACTTAGAATTCAGATACGAGTGACAAGATCAATGGTAGAAGTAAGCTCAAGAACATCCTGCAGACAGCTATTTAAAGAACTGAATATTCTCACCCTGGTTTCACTATACATAATGGAAGTTATCCCTTATATAAGAAAACACCAACAGTTTGTAGAGCTAAATTCAAATATTCATACTTAAAATACACGAAGAAAGATGGATATCCACAGCCAATCATACAATACTGATTTATATAGGAGAAGTGTAATAAATATGGGGTCTAAAATATATATAACAAACTTCCTGGTTACATAAAAGAAATAGATAGTTATAAGACCTTTAAGAAGGAATTGAAATAATTTCTTCTTCTGCATTCCTTTTACTCATTGGAAGAATGTATGGCTTTGTAACTACGTGACTTCATTAACTCTGTATCTAATTTCAGCTTTATTACGCTATATACAAGCGGATCTGAAATCATTTGTAGAATACTATGTTCGTTGCTACTGGACTTATCTCACTTCCTGTGTGTTGCTAGAAATTGACGAGTCCACTATCATATGTATGATATTTTGAACTAATAAACTAAACTGAACTAAACTAAAATAAACTAAACTAACCTAAGATTATACTGCGATGCACGGTCAGCAAAACATCAAAATTATTTCCATTTTGTTGACACTTTTATTTAAAAGTCATGTAAGGTTATGGATGGCGACGTGGGGGAGAGCATCTTCTGATATCACATATTCGCGTGGTTCCTGAATAATCGCATGAAAAACGCTTTTGTAACTTCAATTCATTTTGCGGGTTACGGACTGGACGACTGGATTTGGGTAAGGGTGCTTTGTTACGCCTAGTCACCCGCAATGTGTCCAGAAACTCCGTGTGGTTCACTCAGTCTTTATCCGGTAAGCAGAACAGATTTAAGAACTTCTGAGGGAAATAAACAATAAATTTGGAGGACAAACGTACATATTGAAGTTTGACACCAGTGGTGTGGTTAGGGGGGGGGGCGAGAGGTACGGCCGCGCCGAATGGGCTGAAAAATTAATATTTTCAATGAAAAATTTTGATTCTCTGTGCTCAACAAATTTTAAATTATTGGAGGCAAATAAACGTAAATTTAGTACATTAATTACTCCAGGGAGAGGGGGGGGGGCAGAGTCCTTCTTGAGAAGCTAATCGGTTCTTATCCAGTCAAGAAATTCCCCGCATTTTACGGAAACCGAAGATTCATTACCGCGTTTACAAGTGCCCGCCATGTTTTCCTATCCTGAGCCACAACGATCCAGTCCAAGACCTCACAACCCATTTCCTTAAGATCCATCTTAATATTATCCTCCCACCTACGCCTAGTTCTTCCAATTGGGCTCTTTCCTTCAAGTTTCCCCACCAAAACCCAGTATACACCTCTACTCTCCCCCACACGTGCTACATGACCCGCCCACCTCATTCTTATCGATTTGATCAATACTGGGCGAGTACAGACCATTAAGCTCCTCATTACGTAGTTTTTTCCATTCCCCTTATTACCTTGTCCCTCTTAGGCCCAAATATTCTCCTCAGCACCCCATTCTCAAAAATCCTCAGCCTACGTTCCTCCCTCAATGTGAATGACCAAGTTTCACACCCATTCAAAACAACAGGCAAAATTATAGTTCTGTATAGCTTAATCTTTAAATTTTTGGATCGCAAACTGGAAGACAAAAGATTCTGCACCAAATAATAGCAAGTATTCCCTAATCTCAATCTACTCTTAATTTCTTCCTGAATAGAATTTCGATTTAAGGCTCTTCCCAAATACATGAATTCTTCCTCCTTTTCAAAGGAGTTATTATCAGTCTTTATATCATGACTTTGTCCTGCATTCTGATCTCGAGACATGACCATGTACTTAGTCGTATCAGCATTTACTTCTAGTTCAGTCTCCTAACTAGCCACTATCAAAGCTTCTGCGTTTTCCTTTAGAGTATGTACGCTTCCTCCCAATATATTAACATCATCTGCATAAACCTGAAGATGATGTGTACCATTTAGTTTCAAGCCATCCTGGTTTACCTGAACCCTCCTAATGGCATACTCTAAAGCACAGTTAAAGAGCAATGGCAATAGAGCATCTCCTTGTTTCAAACCATTCATAAAAGGAAACATATCAGACAAATGACTGGCTACCTGAACTCAGCTATAGGTTTCAGTCAGACACACTTTTATTAGAATATTATATAAGACCACCTCCCCCCAAACTGAATCATAAGCTTTCTTGATGTCTGTAAAGTGCTGATGCACTGCTTCATTATATTCCATTTTTTTCTAACGTATTTGACCAATGCAGAGTACATGATCAGTACTTGACCTGTTGCATCAAAATCTACATTGATGATCCCCAATAATTTCCTCTGCATGTGGAGTTAACCTAGACAGCAAGAGGTTGGATAAAATTTTGTATGTAGTTGGCAAAAGTGATATGCCTCTACAATTACTACAATTTGTTTTATCACCCTTCTTATAGATAGGTACAATGATCGATTCCTTCCATTCCTCAGACAATTTCTCCTTATTCCAAACACTGTTCATAAGCTTATGGATCTCAGAGCTAATTTTTTTACCCCCTCCTTTAATCAATTCTGCTGGGATTTGATCAATACCTGGTGATTTGTGTTTTTTTTAGCTTTTCAATAGCCATCTCAACTGCTAAGGCACTTGGCTCAAGCACTAGTGGTTGTGCTGTGTGTACTTCTGTCTGCTGAACATCAATAGCCCCATGTACACTGAACAGCTGAGAGAAATGGTTCCTCCACCCAGCCGAAATATTGTTGGTGTCCGTAACCAAATCACCCTTCTCATCCCGTACTATATTAGTTCTAGGCTGGTAACCCTTCTTAAAATCACTGATGCCCCTATAAAAGTTTCTGATATTTTTTATCTTACTACAGTTTCAAGTTCAACAAACTTAGCTTTCAGATATTCCTGCTCCCCCCCCCCCCCC
>Ga0131853_10005059_pt1 | contig 23753 bp, 12 predicted proteins | sample TergutLab28metaG_FD_92764 | JGI IMG/M metagenome (GOLD analysis project Ga0131853, IMG submission 92764) | Labiotermes labralis P1 segment gut microbial communities from Petit-Saut dam, French Guiana - Lab288 P1 (version 2) (version 2) | ecosystem: Host-associated > Arthropoda: Insects >...
GGGTATATGGACTGGATTGGGCTGGCCCAGGATAGAGACAGGTGGCGGACGCTTGTGAGTGCGGTAATGAACATTCGGGTTCCGTGAAATGCGGGGAATTTCTTGACTAGCTGCAAACCAGTTTGCTTCTCAAGAAGGACTCTGCACCATGGAGTAAGTAAGTAAGTAAGATATAATGTCAAACTTGATTAACTTCCTCGAAACTTAGAGTTTTGGGAAATATTTATTGAATGTGAAATATAACGTTCGCAAAACGGCAATTGGTCCTAACCTAACCTAACCTAACCTCCACAATTGGTGAAACTGAGATTCCCGCACCACTAGACAGTTGGGTTGCAATCACGCCTTCTTTCAAAATTTGTGTACAGAAACAAAATTGCTTGTCCTCGTATTTCCGCCAAAACATAACAAGCCTATCGTCTATCAATGATCTGTAAAGTTTTTTTTCTCCTCTAAAATTGCGTATCGGTGGGTTACGACAAATTGCTGTCTTATGGACTGTATGTTTCCCTATTCTTCTGTACAGATTTAGTTCTGAACATTTTTCTCTCCCCCGTAAAACTTCAGCGATTTTCGCTCAATTTGCGCTCGGTGACATTAACAGTTGTCGTATGAAGGGCAAATGGCCAGTTAACCCGTAAGGACAAACGCCTGATTCGTTGTTATGTTGGCCATCCCGATGTGTACTGTACATACAATCATGTAAATAAGTATAATTTCCGTCAGACACAACCCTTTTATTATTCTTCTCAACACCATCTTTAGGGGTTTCAAGGTTAAAGACTACATTTCTTACCTTGTTTTTGAGAATTTTGCATCGAAACATCTGAAGATGATCAGTCCCTGATCGAAACACAGTGTGTTTAAAAAAATTATAAGTTTTGTGTCCCACGGAAATTAAGCTTGTTTACGTGAAACAGATTATTTACGTAGGATTCAACTTAGAACCAAAAGATAATTTCACGCACAGTTGCTAATTAAGCTCCAGACTTATAGAGGTTTAACTGCGGTGTCCTTGTCTTTGACATAAGAAGCATGTCGACGAGCGAAGTTTGAAGCCTATTTATATAACCCTTGTTAATGGGTTTATATTTTGGAAAACCCTATACTTCCTTGTTACATTTTCATGTCGTATAATTTACTTCATAATCATTTACTTCGCAAAGGATAATTTTAGATCCACGTCCCTAATTCTCCGAAGCATAATGACTCATATTAATCACGTTCCCTTTGGCAAGTCCTCGTCTATTTTTTTCCCACCATCAGATTACGCCCCTTTTGTTGACAAGCCGCATCTCTCAGCTCCCAACAACACACCCGATGCTTCTATGTTTAAACATCACAATGACGGCACATTCCAACGTCCATTCTTGTGCTCCGTAACCCAGGTAAGTTGCCCAAAGCAGAACTTATGTGTCTTACGCATTGACCTTTAACCTGTACACCCGAATGACATCAACTAATTAGGCCCTGATATAGCCCAGGCGGTTAGTCGCCGGCTTCTTATCGCGGAGGCCCAGGATTTTACCCTGGCAGTCCACGCGTTGGAGTCAGTGGTACTGCGACAATTCCACCTCCGTGTTGTTCGGTTCCCCTGTCAATTATGATCCCACCAAAGCTACATATTCTTTCTTCTGTCATCTGTGCGTTGGCTATTGACAGCATCGTTAAATAACGAAGTGTCCATTAGAAGGCACACTTCTGCAGCACATAGGCTTACCCTAACGGAATTAGAAAAATATATTCCCGCTCGATTTGTGCCATAAACGATATGAGCAAGGGGCGCTTTCCAAGGACATATTGTCTCCCCAGTTCATACTAGACACATCTCCATACAACAAAGGTCTGTCACAGCACAGTGGCGCTCATCCCCACGTTTCAGGCTGCCTTCTATATGACCCTACATGGGAAACAGCAATACGTTTCACAGTGTTGAAAAATTACTTATGAGGAAATGATAATGATCTAACAGACATTTTGTACCATGTCACAATTTCAGTCACTGAATGTGATGTGAATATGATGCCAAGCCAGTTCCATCACTCACCTTCCATTCTCAGAAGCTATTCCCACAAACTCGTCTTCATATTGCTTCCCCATTATTTTCTCTGTCATCCAAATTGTGCCCTCCCCTCCAAAAAAAGAGCATATGTGTGAGTGTGTCGTAACCCTCATGCGGTCTACATGTCCAACATTTTACCACTTCGGCAATGTAATGTCGCACGTACACATTCAACATCGTGTCGTTACGTAGCACTTTAAAGTGCCCACTGAGGCCCAAAACATGTTTCTGATTTTCCAGAAACTTTGCTGTCAAACACTTCCACTTTATTCAAATTAATACTTTCTGGCCAGACACGCCTTGTAATTGTGAAGATAGATACCAGCGTTTCGCAGGAAGCCGCAGGATCACTGAAGAAGGAAGCAGGAGGTTCTCCCGAAACACTGATATATACGTCTTAAACTTCACGGCGTCACGTTTCAGAAGACCGTAATTTGTAATACATACCCCTATTAGAACCTCAAACAACTGTCACTTAAAAAACAAATTAGGTTAGCTACCATTAAAAAAAGGCAAACTGGGTCTTGGCACTCAAGTCTTGGAAGACTGACTAATGTTGAGCTACGTTCGTCGAGTGTTGACACTGGGAGAGACAGGGGGGCGTGCAGTGGCGGTATAACGAGGTGACGCTGTGCAATGACGACGATTAGACGAGATTGAAGACGTTCCCCATGCTAAATGGGGCACACAGTCATTACGTCCCAGCACTGTGTACAGCTCACACCACTATTCAGCTTCTACCATGCGCAGAGTGTTTCAAAATAGTGACTTTAATCGTTATCGGCCTCTTTTCTTGGCTACCAACAGGCAAGTGGTCTTCTGTAACACGCATAGCAGAGATGAGAAATATACAAGTCTATTATTTTGTTCGTAAAACCTAAGTAGAAGACCAGCCATAGAAGTGAGGATAATAAAAATGTAAAGGTAAAGCAGTCCCGTTACAGGGCCGGAGGGGCCCAGAGGGTTCCAGGAAGTTAAGTTTCCCAGACTTCGTGACAAAGGCACAGGATGGTGGTAGGTTGTCAGCCTTACACACCGGCCGCCTTTACCCCCAGGAAATGCTCCTGATTCTCATTTCTGTTACAGGCTGAGTCGACCCCAGGGCCATAGTGCAATGGGAAAGATTTTATGTCAATGATAAATCCAATTATACCAGCTGGGATCGAACCAGCGGCCTTCCGATTTGTAGCGCAGCACCTTAACAACTGTGCCACCGCGGTCCCCAGAAATGAGGATAATACTGGAAGTAATCTTAAAGAAAAGAGGCAGTGCACTATTTTCACGGGGCTCAGAATACAGTCAGATTACAGGCTGTATTGAAAACTGCAATGAAAGTTCCCCGAAGGTCGGAGAAGGTTTAGACTGTCCGTACAGTGGAGCAGCTGGCTTGTTGGACACCCGGCGCGAGCAACAGTAATGGCTGCTGCTGACAGAAATTACGGAATTAAAATAATCAGAATTATTTGTCGAATTTCGTTTTATTTTGACTCAATAATTTTAAAATTCTTTGACTGCACAGAATTAAATATTTTTCCATTTAAAATGTTAATTCTGCCGCTCTTTGGACTCTGCCGCCCGTGGCGGCCGCTCCACTTGCCGCCACTCTATCCAGCGGCTCGTTGCTTCCCACGATCTGTGTGCGGTGGAGCTATATAAGTCTCTACTGAAGTTTGTTATTACGTTACCATAAGTAACTGTGTGGGCCGATCCCGGTGGCCGTGCCGGCTAAGGCGAAGATCTGCGTCCGCTTGATTGCTGGGATCGCGGGTTCGAATTTCGCTGAGGGCATGGAGTTTCTCTCTCGTGTTTGTTGTATGCTGTGCAGGTAGCTGCCTCTGCGAAGGGCTGATCACTCTGCCAGAGGAGTCCTACCGGCTATGTGTTATCTAGAAACCTCGCAAAGAGGTGGCCTAGATTCGAGTTTGGCTCTCGCGCAAGAGACACAATAAGTTATTTCGTGAAAATGCAGCCATTTTGCTCAAAGGGCGTAGCCAAGAACAAAACTACTCAAATTTCTAAGTAACTGCCGGCATCAAAATAGGCGTGCTGTCGTTGTCGCTAAGTCTTAGCCATGCAGCAACTCCGAGTCTACCCGAAGATTTAAATGTTCGATCTGTAAGCTTCACCAGTCACCAGGTTGAAGCCTGTCACCAGCACTGGAAAATTTTCACTGTCTTTTATCCAAGCCATAATTTCTCCCTGACGCTGTGACAGCTAACAGGCCTAAACGTCACAAATTATTTTCCGTGCGTCAAATTTTACATCTCTTTAGTGAAGTGAGTTACGGTGAAGTTCGTTGGGACAAAATACCATACACATTAGGGTAACCTTACGCTGAGGGTAGTGGATTGTATTGTGACTATTTCATTTGGTGTGTGTATTGTACTGTGGTTGTTTTAACTTGTATTGTAATGTGTGTGGGTTTTGTAATGTATGTGTGTGTGTGTGTGTGTGTGTGTGTGTGTGTGTGTGGGTGTGGGTTTCGTAATATGTTGATATTTTGGTGATAAGTGTACTTGTAATTTTTGCGTTTTGTATTGTTAGTACTATTTTTTTGTATTGTTTCGTTTATGTATATTTATTCTTATTTGTTTTGTCTGTACTAGTGTAAGGACTAGTGCCACCAAGTGAAAACTCAATAGCAGTAAGTAAGTAAGCAATAATAATAATAATAATAATAATAATAATAATAATATACTTATATACTTATAACAACCTCTGGGTCACTTCCTTAAGGTATTTCCAAATAAGCAGGCCCGTAGACCCATCAGGCAGTGACACATTTTCTGTTGTCTTGTCACCTGAGCAGCACAATTTTTGACAGGCCGCTGAAGTGACACTGGAAGTTTTCACACAACAATGTCTCATCTCTTCGTCAATAGTAACAAAAGGTTTTTTAGTGGAAGATGATATTGAAATTGCAATCTTTAACTTACGCCCCAAAACTGGATGTACAAATATTTGGCTCAATTTCCTAAAAACAAACCTGCCAAACTGTTTTCCTGTTGCCGGCAGTCGTGAGACACTGACAGCCCCATTTCTTGTCTCTCGCGGCACAACGTGTCTGTCAGCAACAAGACACATCAGTACACGCATTATGAAGTCGGTAGCTCAGCCGACATGTCTAGGCGTGTAATAGACCAAGTGCTGAGAGGCCGTGGTTTCAATACTCCATAAGTGCGTGGTGAGACTATTGTTACACTGAGTGTCAAAAATGTTAGATAGAGAGATATTCAGAATAGTCTATTACAGAAAAGAACGAAAACTGGAAGAAAAAGTGACTAGTAATGTAATCATTGTTAATGGGAAACGTACAACAAGCTTGCTAGATCTAGAAGTGAATGTGAGGATAATAGTAAAATTGACCTTATGAAAATAGGGTGGAGGATTTTGGAACGAATTTCGTTATATAAGGAAAGGATTAGTAATGTTATTTATTGTCCGTCTTACACAACAGTATGATGTAAAGTTAAGTTATGTACAATTAATAAAGTTACATGTTTCAACCCCTTGGTACTTCAGATGTATGATTCATATTTTATAAACCTGAAGTTGGCCCCAAGGGGTTGAAATATGTAACTTTATTAATTGTACATAACTTAACTTTACATCATATTGTTGTGTAAGACGGACAATAAATAACATTGTTATATTAGCACAATGGGATGGAACACCCACAATTTAGAAGGGATTAGTAACTAGTTTCATGAAGAAAATGGAAATGAAACTTTGAATTCCACGAAAGGTGGGTGGAGGTGCAGGTGTTGTGAGGCTCTGCGTAATCACATGACAGACAGCATAGTAAGGAACAACTGTCAGGGCTAAATATAGGCAGATTAACAACCGCCAAAAACACAACTTTATATAAACAATAAGTTAACCAGCTATATCACTTTAATTATTAACCAACAAATGCGCTATATAAAATTTCACATTAAAACACTTAAAATCGCTCCGACATGTTTCGATCCTAAGATCATCCTCAGGGAGCTACTTTGTTCCTTGCTAAAGTCATTTTAAAAACATTCACAAAATAATTCCATTATATTAACAGGGTTTTGTGGCAGCATATCTGTAATATAAATTATACTTATTAAGTAATTGTCAAAATAGTTTAGTAAGAATGTCAAAATAACATATATTAATGAAGATATTTATATATGCAAATAATGTCGGAGCGATTTTAAGTGTTTTAATGTGAAATGTTTTATAGTGTATTTGTTGGTTAATAATTAAAGTGGTTCTACGAAATGCAAGGTGCAACAATGAGGATAACCAGCTATATATTTCGACCCCTTAGTGGTCATCTTCAGGCTGATATTTGAAACACACTAGGAAGTATACACATCATGTGCGGAAGGGAGATCTCGCTTCTTACAGGTTTTTGTTACAAGTCTGGTCTTTACATATATTTTATTTGAAGATTAAAATTGAAGATTACAACTGAAGATTAAAATTACAAGATAAAAAATAAATTGAAGTGAAATTTCACTAATATCATTTCAATCTAATTTTAATCTTCAATTTTGATCTTCAATTTCAATTTTGAAATCAAATTATATGTAAAGGCCGGATTTGTAACCAAAACCTGTAAGAAGAGAGATCTCCCTTCCGCATATGATCTGTTTACTTCCCAGTGTGTTTCAAGTACCAGCCTGAAGATGACGCTCAGAGTGTCGAAACATATAGCTGGTTAACTTATTACTTTTATAAAGTTGTGTTTCTGAGGGCTATTAATCTGTCTCTATTTATTCTCCAACACAAAGTGGTGCATAAATTTCAGATTGTCAGGTCTAGGGTATTCACTCACGACACCAACGAATGCACATTTGACACACACACAAATATTTTCTTATATTGCTGTTACACGTTTCGGCGTCATTTACGCCATCTCCAGAAAGCTTTGCACCAAAATTTAAAACTCACTAAAATACAACAAGTTGCTAAAGTAATTCATTTCACGTTTTGTAATCTAATCTACTATACTTTAGTAAGTTTTAAACTTTGGTGTAAAGTCCCCTGAAGATGCCGTAAATGCCATCGAAACATGTGGCAGCAATATAAGAATAGAGTTTTGTGTGTCAATGTGGCATTCGTTGGTGCCATGAATGAACAGCTTAGATGAGATACAAGGAATAAACAGAGTCAAAAGAACAGTTAGTTCTAACCGATTCTGATTTAATACGTCAAAAAAACGAAACGATATAGATTGCTCAAGTCGCAGTCAGCACTCAGCCTAATTCTGTTGTCGGTCAGAATGTTGAGGGGCGGAGAGAGACGGCGCGGGAGGGACTGCAGACAGCCGTATTGCTAACCGACGTGACGGCTTGGAGTTCAACTCAGACCAGATTTTAGGCACGTTCGCAAAATTGCGAGTAAGCGTCCATTAGCTTCATCATGTCTGTCTGTCGGTCCGTCACAGTTGAACAACTCGGTTAGCACTGGACGGATTTTCATGAAATTTGATGTTTGAGTATTTTTCGAAAATCTGTCGAGAAAATTTCAAGTTTCATTAATATCTGACAAGAATAATGGGTACTTTACGTGAAAACCTATTAACATTTATGTCAGTATCTTGCCTAATTATTCTTAGAATGAGAAACTTGTTAGAAAATATTTGTAGAGAAAACTAAAACACATTTTATGTTCAATAACTTTTCGCCGGAAATGGCGCTTTTTATGAGATAATGTGGAAAAATATTGTAGAGCCGTACAGGCCACACATTACGAAATGGCGCATGCGCAATTCACGCTGCGTACCTAAGGCTAAGAACATGAGCTCAGAATATGTAATACTTACTGCTTTTCCACTGCAACAGTGGTTGCACGAACGTTCCTCAATATTACATTACACTTACGTTGTCTGTCTTGTTTGTTAGTCAAACCGGCTGATGGAGCAGCCAGTGAAACGTCCACTGAGACAATTTAATGCACGCAGAGGCCCATGTTCTGCCCTCACTCCGTTGCCTGGCGCAGTAATACAGTTAATTATATCTAACTAAGGTTCTGACTGTTCTATGCAAAACGGCTGATACGCTTCTTATTGACTGCAGCCCCAGAGGACGTAATCTAATAAAGACCGATTAAACACGTATGAATAAACATGAATTTCGTCTCATTAATTAGTCATAAAAATCAGCAAGTTGGTTAGACCGCCTTCATTTTGTATCGATTTGTGGGCTGCGTCTAATGCCTTTCAGGCGATGACTAGGGTTTTCCATCCGTATCTAAGGGGGCACTTAATAAAAGGCTTCAAGTGAAAATGTGACATAATATACTCAGTATCACAGACTTGAATTTGGACTAGCGAATACTAATCAAATCAGCGTAAGGGATGTCCAAAGTTTTTCCCAAAAGAGGATGAACCCCGGAATAGTAGAACTGAAAATATTATTACTGGATTTGACACGTTTAAAGGTCATTGCGGCTTATGCAAAAGGGCGAAAATCTAGCAGCTTATACCTCACCGTTTGAGCCAGTTCGTGTAGACGAAAGAGTAAAGCTGTTACATTAAACTTAAACTTTCGCAGGCCCATTATTAGGCCATTCATTAAATTTCTCTTCAGATTGGGGAATATAATGAATGATTTAAAATACTGTGTTAAATAAGACCACTGGAGGAATATTTCGGATTACAGAGCAGCCCAGAAAACGTAATTATCCCCAAACACTTTCCTCACTTATATGCAAGTAAATAGTACATCTCCATTTCCCTATTATACAGCAGTAATATGGCAACTGAAATCAACGGTTCGGCTGACCTTATCATAACCTACACTCCGTTATGTCTGCTGCCTCACAGTATCCACTAAAAACACACGTAACGTATACAAAGATTATAACTGGAAGTGATCTTTTCGTAAGGATGCAGAAACTCCGACCAGAACCTAAGGGAAGCATAAAACTGGTTACAACAATCTAAGGACATTTGTGGTAAGAAAGTTATCAGGGAAATGTGGACTTCATTGGCCCGCGTAAAGACATACCCATCATTGATTTTCAAAATGTAGCAATGTTATGATTAGTACAATCGTATGCTGTAACACTTATGGTAACAACTTGGTAAAGGTTAAGTGATGCCATTACAGGCCCGGTGTGGCCCAGACCGGCAGCCCGGATACCACCCTAGCCGAACCGCACCCCAACTCCAACACACAACAAACCAAGAATGTAACAGCCAATGTGGTAGTTCAACAACATAGTCGCAAACTCCCGAAGATGGGCATATTAATGTCCAAAACATGTTGAGTCTCTAAGAAGAATATAAACGTAGCAAGTGACATCTAGTTGGGTTTTTTATTCTTCAACAGTGGTTATGTGTTTGTCTTTACGACTGTATGATGTCATATAAGCAGTTTCTTGAATCAGAGCATAGGATGTTTCATGGCGGTCACGGGGACTTGACTGCAGATAATGTTTGTGGAGAGGGCTGACGAAGGGCAATATGTTTGGGTTGGAGAATATCTGAAAGGAGCACTTAGGGAGTGAATGTTGCCCGTCTGGAGCGTTATGGCTCAGTGGGAACGAGCCAGCGAGTGAGAGGGAGAGAGAGATGAGACGAAGCTCGCTAATTCCCTGCTAAGTGCCGGCAAATTACTACCGTAGCCACTGCATGGAGATGTCGGGTTTCTCACTGCAACAGTGGCACTACACGTTATGTAGTGTGGCCTGACACTGCCGCTACAGTGCAGGGAGCAGAGCACCAACATTGCACCCACAGCTATCGGCGCCCTCAGAGAGTTTTTTGATTTTCGGCGAGAACATTAAAATTGTCATGAACCATTCTATAGTTTCAAAATTTGAGGTATTCATAGCGAGGCTCATGAATATTCCGAATTTCTGGGTTGTGATGGTGTGCAGAAGTAGGGATCTGTGATTTAGAGGACCTTGTTACCTTTATCATCAGGGTAGTCCAAGAATAGTAAGGCGCGCCAAGTACACTCTCGACCCATCAAATTCCATCTGTCAATAAAACAAGATTTCTTATGTTTAGCTACAAGATTCCAGGCTGTTATCCATCGTACCGACATAACAAAATTTTTTACCTGCTTTAAGTAGGAGTGGACAGTATTTAGACCAAGAACAAATTGAATTGTTGAAACGAAATAATAATAATAATAATAATAAGTACTGTGTGGTGGGTCTCTGTCACCACGGCATGGCGCGTCCTCAGGTTGTGGTTAGAGGAACGGCCCTCGATAAGGTGGGTAGCTGCGAATAAATTGAATAAGCAGTCGTGGACAGCCGACGAGAGGGGGCCCTCCAGCTTGGGGGTTTGGCGAGGTGCTAACAACCCCCCCCCCCCTGTAAAACACTTATATTACGAAACATCCACAAGCGGGATGCTTGCTCTGGAATTTTTTTTTGTGGCGGACGCTTGTGAGTGCGGTAATGAACCTCCGGGTTCCGTAAAATTCGGGGAATTTCTTGTCTAGCTGCAAACCAGTTAGCTGCTCAAGAAGGACTCTGCACCATGGAATAAATAAGTAATAATAATAAGCTAAATACTTTGTTCTGATTTCGAGGGTGTAGCAAAGTAGTTCTGACAGTTTAACATGAGCTTATGAAGGGAAGGAAATTTGCGTCCACTGTCTTTGCAGACTGTGGACTGTGGACATACTGACCGCCGTCTGAAACGACACCAAGGACAGTTGTGGACATGTTAAAATACCTTCACCACGATTCCTAACTTTCATGAAACTGACGTTTCAGTTCTCTGATGTGATTGTGTAAAGAAACATTTTGTATAATTATTCCTTTCTTGCACACTGTCATTACGATGAAATTATACTACACGCTTCACAAGTACGTCAGAGGAATTGCCGCAATAGCAAGGCGTCCTAAACAGATTTTGTTTGAGAGAGTTAGTGACGGGCAGCTTATGGCGCTAGTGTGGTTTTGGTGACAGGTACACATAGTCACTAAATTTAATGGGTAAACTGGTTCAAATTATAATATTAAAGCATGTTACATAAGCCATGTAAGTTAGAGCCGTGTCAGCAACGGGTCCAGTGGCAACCTGTTTGGGAAAAGTATACTGAAATGTATGGCTCCATAAAATTTGGGAAATTTCTGGTCAAATAAACGACCATGAATTTCTTTCAAGAACTTATTTCCATTGAATTGGTTCGTTAGATGGTTAGAAGTCTGAAAGTCTTGAGAGGTTGGCAAATAGCCACGTCTAGTGTCAAGTTTAAGAAATAGAATTCGGGTTATCAGCCATCATGAATAGTATTTTGTGATTCCTCCTTTTTCTCCAGACTGACGTTGGTGTAGCAGTCGTTAAATACTCCACGACTGTCTTGTTTTATATATTTACTTATCGCTCCTTCGTGATAACATTTCCTCCTTCGTTTTCTAAGACCTATATTCTAACCACAACAGGTATAATAGTATTATGTTTTGGGCCTAAGAATCAATAACTGTCGAAATGAAAACTAAAGAACTTCTTTGAAAATGTTACGTAAATTAAAACGAGGGTGACTGGGAACGGTATTGTGATGGAGACATTTGGGCGCAAGAGGAAGAAAGTGACAGAAGAATGGAGAAAGGTGCATAAATGAAAGCTTCATGATTTGTACTCCTCACCCGAAGTTAGGATGATCAGATCAACGAGAATGAGATGACAGGGGCACGTGGCAGACGTGGTAGAGAAGATAAATGCATGCAAGGTTGTGATGGGTAACCTGAAGGAGACAAACCACTTAAAACACCTAGGCGCAAAGAGGATAGTATTAAAATGGATCTTAAACAAACACAACGGAAGGACAAGGACTGGATTTGTCTGGCTTAGGATATGGGGGGAGTGAGAACGTCTTTTCAACCCTGTAATTCCAATTCGGTTTCCATAAAACGCCTGAAATTTCTTGACTGCACAAGGATCTACCAGGTTCTCAAGAAGCGGTCTGTTCCGTACCTTATGGTCAAATGACTTCAAAGAAAACACAAACAACAATTGTGAAACTTGAGGTTATCGTGGCGGTGACTCAGTCCATATGTACCGAAGTTTCTTCCGAACAACAAGGCGTCACATCTCACACTCTAGCTGTCTTTCAATTAATGCTAGTGACTCACTCACAACAGCGGCACGAAGTTTCGATTCCTCAAAGCCCTTCAGTCGGCTACGTGAATACAATAGCAAAACTCTGCGGTGTAAAAAGAGTGCACTGACCTATGCCAAGGCTGGAACCCTGTAGCCTATTAACACTTTGTCTGGAAGAACCCCGATCACAGTCCATTCCAGGCCTATTGCCCCAAAACGGCTTTTTCATGTAATTTATAAACACCTCCATGTAAATGATAGACTTATGCTCCAAAACATGGACATTGTTTTATCTGACCATTATCGTTTGTGACGTCCTCTCGGTTTCCTTATCCTGTACATCGTAACCGCCGACTGACCTGGTCAGTTTCGGGTTTGAACAGCGACAGGAATTGACCAATCACAAAGTTGAGATAAAATACTGACGCTGACTGTCGACACCCTGTTTCACTCCACATGCTTCTTACTCGCTATTTATAAACCTATAAACGAATTACACCCCATTCGGTACCCCGACAGACTCACCCAGCCGATACAAGAACTGCAGGTAGGCTGTGATATTTGAAATAACTTTACGTAAAGGATAATTGATTAAAATTTACATTAAACACGAGTATACGTACATACATTAAATAGTTTCTTCTTTATACGCCTCAAAACAAACTCCATAATATTCGGCCATCCCCATCACCATCATCATCATCAACCGTCACCAGTTAGACCTTGATAGATCTGTTTCGGCCCGTCTGCTACTCTCATGCAAGGTCTTCCAAGACATCTTCTTCCATTTGGTTTACAATTCAGCATTAATTTTTGACATTCTGTTTTTGTTCATTCTTGTTACATGTAGCCGATTTGATTTTTATCTTCCTAGTTTCTCTTCAATGGGTCCTACTTTCAACTTTTCCCCAATTTCTTCATCCCTTTCGTGGTCCAAAATGGGTACGCCAAGTTGTTCTGAAAACTTTTATCTCGATTGATGCCAGTCGTTTTTTGTCATTTTTCCTAAGGTTCCAAATTTCGCTTCTATATAAAAGAATGGTGGAGAGTCAGTACATTATATACTTACACTCTTAAAAATATCTGGACCAAAGTTTGTTTAAAAGTTTTGTTTAAAATTCCCAGTATTTGAGCAAACTTTGGCAGTTTTTGTTGAATATCCTTTTCATTTTCATGGGGAATTTCACAACCGAGATATTTAAAATTCCATCAGCCGTAATGCTGCAGAACACGGCTCTCCAGAGGCTAAAGGTGTCAACCCCACCACTGGACTACTTAGCGGTAGGCTAGTAACCCGTCCCTGGGAATTATTATGTTCAAGCTTCACTAACACTTCAATTAAGAAATAAAATATTTACGTCTGTTTTGTATGATACCGTAAATGTTAGAGTCTGTGTCCATCAGTCACACGTTTATCTTCCATCACCAACTTGTACCTGCCATTGAGACGCTCTTGCATGAAAATTGTTCTGACAAATTAGTGGAGCGCGCTCGCAGCTTGGGATTGGTTAACAGCGTAACCAATGGCAGACAAGACAATGGGCGGCCCTGACTCCTAACTCCTCCCCATCCCGCTAACAGATGCTAGTGGAAGGACCAAAGGGATGTCTTGTTTAGATTATAGGTTAGGGCGATCAGTTACATGAAATGCGGCGATGAACTAACGTTGTTTTTATTGCTACCGTCCGATAGAAACGTGAAGCCAATGAAACAGAGGACTCGCACACATTTCCCGGCTGAAGATCACATTTATAAACATTTATTCTCACTAGTGTTTTTTTGTTTAGTGGTACCGTTGCCTTACGGAGATCAGTGAAATATCAGCAGTGACAATTCCTTCCTTTTGCATGTGTGAATTTTATGGTAACACTCTATCAGTGGCGCTGATGACGAATGATAGGGTGTCAAGATCAACTCAATATTATAGTAAACATTACTAATAGGACCTGTGATATTTCTTGTCGAGTACTGAAGAATTACCACGTGCAGTATCATTACCAGTAACGAACAATCATTTTATCTATTTTGTGATCACATGTCGCTGAACCGTGTGTGGGATGTGTTCCAGATTCAAGTCTGTGTTGCTTCGCTTTCTGTGTGAAAATCAGTGAAAATCCGAAACCAAAAAACGTAAAATTGTGACACAGTTTTAAAACAAAATCGCGTGTTGTTTTTTCTCATGTTTAGCGGCGGTAAGAAGCCTCTATAATACGTAACGCAGGCTAGTGAGGAACGTACTTATTTGCGAAGTACCTGTGCAATCTTGGAAATACCTACAAACCTTAATTAAGGAAGGACAAACATGTCGACATGCACACCTGAGAATTTCTAATGTACTGCGATACCGGAAGTAAATCAGCGCAGTTATTTCTTTTCATTCTGTTGCTGTTAATCAACAGAAACTATTCAATGCGGTGTTAGAGTAATATGAATATCGTACAGTACCAAATGACGTATTTGGATGAGGATATGTCGTCACGAAGTCCGTTGAAATTACATGTAGTAGGAGTAGAACTGGGTAAATTGTGTCAGCAGGGAACAAACACATACCACATTTTGTAGCTTGTTAAACCGAAGAAGGAAAAGCCACGTCTCATTCAATCAAATAACAAGCTAATTGGTGTAGGCCTGTTGTGTCTGTCCAAGTTCTGAATTTGTGCTCTGCTCCTGATACGTCATAATGCAAACAATAAGCGACGCAAGGCGTTAAACAAAGACAATTCAACACTAAACTAACATCGACCACGTGTGGTTCCATAGAAATTAGCCTAATGATTAGGCTTCTTTAGCATTCATTGATAGAAAAAAAGAATCCCTCCCCCCCTAAAAAAAGAATGTTTTCTGCAGCAGCATTGAAGCGGGAACTTTGAAATATGTTATTTTGTGACTGGAGTGCTCTGTCAGCAGACACTAACATCGGACATGTAACTGACGTGTTCAGGACGAGTTTCATCGGTTAGTGGCTTCAACTTGGCACATCAGGCTACGATGGAAACCGCTTTCAGCCGCGAAAATGTTTCAACCCAACCGCAACCAGCACCCACATTATCAACACAAACGCAACAAGAGAGGTCAAGAAATTTACGTCCGTTTTCCATCGAGTCTTTAATAGCAACTGGACCGAACAGTCGCTCTACCTGGCAAAACAATGATGGACTGAGGTTAACAAACTCTGACTTGAGTGCTATGGATTTGGTGAGCCAAAGACTAAACATGGCTAGTGCAGGAGCGTGTGGGAACAATATGGCTGCCGCCGTAGCGTTTGGTTATCCAGGTGGCATTGGGTTGCCGCTACCATTGTTGTACAACTCATGGCTGCCAACGTTACAAGCTGGATTGTTCCTAGATCAACAAAGTCAGCACATTACACATCCTGGCAGTCACGACCCAACGTTAAGAGCTCCGTCTGCAATTCTGCCGCCACTCCTGATGCCGCAAGGACCTCACGGAGGAGTAGGACCTCTTAGTCCTGATTCTGAGGCCTCCCTGTCGCCTAACATCGCACATGATCTCTCCGGAAGAGGAGTTGCTGGTGGGTAACTCTGAGCACTACAGACGTGAGAAAATTTATCATTTTTACCCAGTGCACGGCCTACCATTAATCTACCCATACAATAGAAATAGTCCTTTAAAAATAACAAAATACCAATTTAAGTTTATAAAATACAGCTCTCAGACTTCCCTTTAGGGTAAATTTAGGCCAATACGCTACCTTCTATCAGTATCTTGGCTTAGGTGTTGAATTTAAACATTCGAGTTGCAGCACGTCGTTTCAAATTGTCACTTCCAGTGTAGTGACGTGTGCTTTTATATCAAGCGATGTTGTCATATGCTCGGTTGACAGGCCCTCAACCGACTTGTCACACATACAGCGTTTAATAATTTCTGTAGGCACCTGTAGCCGAAGACTGTTGCCCTCTGCACAAATTCTTCATTACAGAATTCTTTCGTTCATTTCGTAGTCCGTCTTACGACATATCCATAGCCCCTTCCAAAGCCAGTTCTCTACAGATTGCGACCTAGTGCCACCGCTTTCAATTTACAGTATCCTCTCTTTTCCTTAAGGACATCTAGTAGCTGCCAAAGTCCTCTTCCTCGTCTTCCCGTCACTTCTAACCTTCATTCTTTCTTCCCTTCAATAACGTGCTTTAGAAGGCAGTTCTTACACAAGATGTGACCAATCCAATTAGCATTCTTTTTTTTATTGTACGTTGGGTTCCCCCTACATTCTTGACTCTATGTAATAGGCCCCCTTCTTCATTTCTCACACGATCAGTCCAACTGATCTTCTCTAGTTGAATAAAGAGAAGCCAACTTGATGTCACTTGCTTTATTATTTCATTATTTAATGCTCAACACGTTTCGGATGTTAATACATCCATCCTAGGGAGCTTGCGACTTATTTGATGAGTTATTTCATGGGTTGTATTGCTCTGGTTCGATGCGTGTTGGTGTTACGTTGTGGTTTGTCTGGGTTGGTGTGGTATCCGGATGCAGGCTGAAGCCTGATACATGTTGAACAGTAAATAATGAAATAATAAAGCAAGTGACATCAAGTTGGTCTCTCTTTATTCAATTATCGAGATGATGCACGGTCCAATAAACATAATGATCTTCTCTAGTCTTCTCCAGCACCACAATTTAAAACTTTCCAGGCTATTTCTGATCTACTTTCAGAAGTGTCCACGTTTCAGCACCATACAAATCTATGCTCCGAATGTAGCACTTTACTAGACTTTCCTCAAATTTTACTATTATCATACCAGTAATAAGAAATTCAGTTGGTGTAATCTGAAGTACAGAAATATTCCGAATGTCCCATAACTTTCGAATTCGACTGAAACTAGGATATACCGAAACGTGTCGCAACACAAACACAACACACTATAATGAAAAAGTAGTTCTAAATAAAATACACAGATCGACGTCTGGCATTGAGAAATTCAGTTTCCATGTAAGGCTCATGGCATTCATGCCCCCCAAAACGATAAAAATAATGGGTTCTAATTTTAGCGCTTTCTGTAATGTCACACGTTCTAGACCGGTAGATGTGTACCAGAGGAAGGGTCTGGTCCCATCAGCACCTAGTTTTGATAAGGGAGGCAGCAGGTTTCTCTGACACTTCAGTACAATAATATACCAAACTACACGGCGCCACATTCCAGAAGAAAGCAACTTTCATGGTCCCCGCCACAAAGAAACTGAAATCTCGTCAACGGTTTTGAAATTCATTCCGCCTCTGCAATTATTTCTTTTTCACTTTCATGAGCGATATCACAATTCAACATCAGACATTTCTTATTAACACCACATTATTATTAACACTGGGTCGCTTCGACATGTTCCAGCCGTCAAAGGGCCATCTACAGGGATTAGGACAGAAACATTTCAACAGCAGGGTCAACAAAATGAGTTACCAAATGTAAAATTTAGATCAGTTTGCAGCAGCTTGAAGCTGCTTCAAACTAATCTAAATTTTACATCTGCTTCAAACTAATCTAAATTTTACATCTGGTAACTCATTTTGTTGACCCTGCTGTTGAAATGTTTCTGTCCTAATCCCTGTAGATGGCCCTTTGACGGCTGGAACATGTCGAAGTGACCCAGTGTTAATAATAATGTGGTGTTAATAATGTCTGCATTACCCGGCTTTTCATGTGAAATTCTTATTTCTTTCTCTGGCCCACATTGATCAGAAAAATTACAACTCTAACACAACCCACTTAGCATCCCATCTACGTAAATCATCATAATTTTAGTTCGTAGGTTAATTAAGGCGCCGTCAGTAATTGAGGATATAAGGCTACATAATTGAATGATTAGATGACAGTGAGTAATGAAGTGGAAAAGATTCCGTAAGGCAAAGTATTAACGCTATTCATTGTAGGCTTATTACATCGGCGTTTGGCTGGATGGAACTGAGGAAGGCCACGAAGAAATTAAGGCAGAATAGCCGGTGAATCAATCGAGTCCTGAAAACAAGTCAAAGCTCCGTCGCTTCAGCACGTTTGGTCAGCATGGAGACAATTCTGATTGTTAACTGTTACGGTGCAGATGATTGCTCCTCGCAGATACAATCTGCTGCCCCGGTATTCCATTAATACTCCAAACGTTTTTAAATTTCAAGGTTAAATTTAACGTGTGGTACGGTTACCAATTGGCTTCACCATACTCGCATTTACAGGGCGCCTGTGAGCGAATAATTCTTAATGCACATATGTGTAAAGAAATAGTCAGTTTAAAATACAGTCGAACCCGTTTATAACGACATCGGTTTAGACGACACCTCGCATATAGCGTTAGATATTTTGTGGTGTACAAGAATTCCTCACTCTTGACCACAACATTATACTTCTCGCTTCAAACAACACTCGTTTATAAAGACACAAAATATTCAGTCACTTTCATGACTTTATTGCCAAGTTCATTTTACCTACAGCAGATTCTTGAAGACGAAAATTTCAAATCTCTGCGTTCTTTCTGTTGTTAAACTTGTGTTCGGTTTAGACAAGTTTTCTATGGATTTTCGGCCTAAAACCGGTCTATTACCCATCCCTCGTATGATAAATGAATATGAATGAATGAAAGGTGCGCCGGAAATCGACTGAAGAAAACATAAATCCTCAGAGAAAAACTCTCTTCATGACACTCTGTTCACCACAAGTTCCATACGAACTGTCCAGATACTGAACTCCGGCCTCTGCGGTGACTTAATGAAAAACGCGTGAGCTCTAGCCATAAGTGCCGGTTCGGTACTGAGAGTTACAGGAAAGGAGGGCTGCATGCTAAACAGGTACAGGCTATGTTACCAGCAATATGGTAACCATTAGTTCACTAAGCAATAACTCTCGAGTCTAAATTATAGATCGGTTAGGTTAATGTGCCAGCATTGCAACATGACTCTTATATGCTGTAACCTACAGTTCTGTTTGGCTACACTTTTACAAAATGTTTCTCTTCATTGCCCCTCAACGTATGTTAACCATAATTTGAGGGACGAAGGAGAGAAAACTGCTTAATCTGCAAGGAAATACAAAAAGGCAAATTAGTCATTTTTAAATATACGATCTGTAACATATATTGGCGTTACAAATTTAAATTAATTTTGATGACTTATAAAACAAAATAAATACTAGAAAGGTTTTGCTATAGCATTGTTGTGATGCTTTGTGCTTACTAGTAAGCAACATAAGCAACACATGTGAAACAGAATGCTCACAAATACACGAGTATTTACGCTGTGAACAAGAAATAAGATCACCTCGAAACGTTCCACCGGTAAGCATTACATTGAATTCCTTTCGCAGAACATTTCTATGGATTGATCTGATAATTTTTTAATTTCTGAGCAGCAACACGTAGCCATTAATAATGAACTGTATCAGTTAAAGTCGTTAGCTGACATACTGCTGAACGAATGTTGGTTTAAAGATGGCACTACTGCACCGCGTCTTCATTTTGTAAGTAAATCTAGTGATTTCTTTGTTCCTAGCCTACCATGTGGTTTTCTGACTTGTATTGATTGGTTTGAAATACCAAATACTTTCACCACAGCTTGCGTCATAAAAATTATGTAAGTTATCGATATTTGGTAACAACAGTTTTAAAATTTCAGAAACTTGCGTGGTGCCACGTGGGTTATTTTAAATTTTTTACAATTTTCGTCTTCTAGTTTTTGACGTTTTGCTGACCGTGCTGCATCTCAGTATATTTATCTCAGTAATTAACCAACTTAATGCACAAAATTTTTGTTTCACAATAAGTTTATTTCATGTCTCTACATGTTTCGAGCATATGTGCTCATCATCAGGAGGTTAAAATTGCATTATACAGCCTCTGGTATCATCACACCTATAGGTCTGATGATATCAGAGGCTGTATAATGCAGTTTTGACATCCTGATGATGATGAGCACATGTGCTCGAAACATGTAGAGGCATGGAATAAACTTATTGTGAAACAAAAATTTTGTGCATCAAATTGGTTAATTGCTGAGATAAATTTCTTCTTCTAGTTTCCATGTTATATTCTGTTTCACGCAGAAGGGGCTTCAAATATTAAGGTTTGTGTCCGTTTAAGTGTGTAGTTTTCAGTACCTCCTAAGTACATGTCAGTATTGTTTCTAAAAGTCAGCAATACTTTAATAGGAATGGTTTAGCACCTGAACAGCTACCTAAAATTACGACAAATTCATTTTAATGACTATTTTTTAGTCGATCTATTCTTAGTGCAGACAGCAGTTTTTGTTTAGAATGCTTCACGCAAATATCACGTGTGTTAACATCCACATCGGAAATATTCAGCCCAATTAGGACTATGGAATCGATTCAGTATGTAGACGCCACCGAGGTTATCGCAGATAAGCGAGTTTTATCACCACATGAGGGCTTATATGATAAGTAATGTTGAATACGGGAAGAAGACGTACTTTGGCAATTTATCAGAGCTTCAAGAAGCAAAAATGACACCGAAGTTTTTCGAAAGATTACAGGCTCCATTATCACACGAGCCAGTAAATGTATCCGAACAGATAAGAGTCGCTTTATGGTTTCCTTCCTTACCTCCATCTTTATAATTATAAAAGAAGCAACTAAAATATGTCGATAATGTAATGCGACTATTTTTTGATATCGGTTTTATTTCTTACGGAACACAAAGATCTGGTACTCAATTATTTTACCAAATACTGCACATATCTAAAATTTATAAAATTTACACATTAAGACATTAAAACATTAAAAACGCTCCGACATGTTTCGGTCCTAGGACCGAAACATGTCGGAGCGTTTTTAATGTTTTAATGTGTAAAATTTTGTAAATTTTATATATGCGCAGTAGTTGGTATAATAATTGAGTAACTCGACAACATGCACGGTGTAACAACGAAAATTGGTAAAGCTTTCTTCATATTTGCACCATGCATCAATAATAATTAAACGGTTTATTATCCAACTAATTCACAATATGTAATTTGTAGATCCAATTAAAATTATAAAATATTTAAAAGTGCTCCAACATGTTTCGGTTCACAGAGGATCCATCATCAGCGAGCCTTGTATGGTGCTTGGCTAAACATTACAAGAATGATTCTATCGTGTCCATTGACATGGACAAGGTCGGTGTTATGGCAGCATACTCGTATTCTGACACGTTGCGCGTGTGTGTAATTCACTGTATATGAAGGCACTCCCTATACAGTAAACTACACACAAGCACAGCAGGTCACAATATGCTGCCATAACACCGACCTTGTAAATGTCAGCGGACACGATAGAATGATTCTTGTAATTTTTAGCCAAGCACTGTACAAGGCTCCTTAATGATGGATCCTCTGTGATCCGAAACGTTGCAACACTTTTAAATATTTTAAAATTTTAATTGTGTCTACATATTATATATTGTGCATTAGTTGGATAATAAAGTGTTTGGTAGAGCTTGTTTGCCTCGTTCAGTCTTGACCAGACGACACGTCAATAACATATTTTACGTTACGTCATGTGTTCTTTTTATGTAAGAGGGTGTGTTGTAGAGACATCATAGATTAGGGGATTTAGACTGACAGGCTTCTGTTACAGGCGAATTTATTCTTTCGTTTTTGTCCGTCGGATGTGTACTGTTATGTATAAGATCTGGGAATTCTCTTAGTGGAGCGTTCAGGTGTGTTGTTACCTGTAATCTTCAGTGTCGTGTTGCATGAGTGGGTCTGCCTGACGACATGAGGCCTTGCGGAGTAATCCATCTCCGTCACTAGTGGGCTGGCAGATTAATAACTGGGCTGAGAGCCGTTCTGTCTGAACAAGGTTCGCAGCGGTTCGGCCGAAGATGTACCAAGCCCGAATCTTGATCAGAAGCTACGTACACACACACACACACACACACACACACACAAAATTAAGGAATGTTATAATTCAGTCAGTTTGATCACAGCCTATGTTGCTGACTAAATGCTAAGTAAACAGGTGAACCTGTGGCACTTTGAGAGTCGCCGTTGCACCGCATGTCTTTCGAAATGGGCCTCAGGTTCTAACGCACTAAAATTCGAATTATTGTTAAGGAGATCAAAATTTGTATTTTAGAAGAGTCAAAGCTATTTCTTTCCAACTATATCACATTTTAATAACAATATTTCAAATTTAAGATTGCCTTATATATTAATATTTTGGTGCCAGTGAGTGCCAGCATAATCCAACCAGATAATATGACAGTACAATTCATTACGACAGCTTATCAAAATAACCCTTCATCGTAGATGGGATTAAGAGATTTTCTTCACTAGCAGAGCTACAAATTGACCTGTAGCTGCTCCAGAACTCCGTTCCATATAGAGTAGTTAGTTGGTTAATTAGTTAGGTACTTAGCGAGCTAACTGGTTTGGTAATTAGTTAGCTAGTTAGTCAGTTAGTCGGTTAGTTATGTTAGTTACTTTACGTTATGTTAATTAAAAACATGTCTTCAACCAATAGCATTCACAGAAACTCCTCTACGATTTACATGCAACATTGATTAGAATCCGACAGACAGTTGTACAGAAGAGGGAGTTAAACAGCTGTACAGTTAATGAATTTCCGGATAAGAAGGTTAGAAAAGTAAGCGTGCATGTCCGGAGGCCATAACTGTAACAGCTATATAGCTGTTCTGTACAAATCCCTTCATTGTACACACACACACCAGTTAGGAGTGCGATATAGCGGTTGCTGCTATCAAAGTGTGCAACAGTGCAGTACGCTGACACACCCTAACAACTGCACAGCACGCCCGCATTTATGGCTTCAGGCAATGTTGTAACGCAGACAGACAGGCGACACTACAGCAGCAGTTCTGCAACGACTTTGAACACCTGTTGTAACACATTACAATTGAATTTATGTCAGTGTTTGGAGAATATAAACTGCAATAGAATAATTTAGGTTAAAATTATGAGTAACTATGTAGCTATGCAGCCACAGGTACACTCTTCTTGTGTATGTGCATAAATACCAGAAGCATAAATTTAGAAAAAGTGTTTCACTTTTAGCGGCAATGAAAATCCATGCCATAACAATTATTTTGTAATTGTTGGCAAGAAACTCTCTGTATAATGAAGTTTCAGGTCTTCAGTAACGTAATGGCCGATTCCGGTGGCCGCGCGGTCTAAGGTGTGGGTCTGCGGCCTCTCGATTGCTGGGATTGCGGGTTCGAATCCCCCCGGCGGAATGGAATTCTGTTTCTTGTGAGTGTTGTATATTGTCAGAGGTCTCTGCGACGGGCCGATCACTCGTCCAGAGGAGTCCTACCGAGTAGGGTGTGTCTGAGTGTGATCAGGTGCCACAGTAACCCTCTACATCTACAGTGAATAGTAGAAGTCAAGAATAATCAACAAAGAAAGAAAGTAAATAAACGTACCATCCTTCTGATTGGCGCATAGTTGACTTAATAATTATTTACTGGTTGACATTCTTGTAATGCAGAAGACACTGAATACTGTTGTGAGAAAGACAGAACTCTTTTTGTAAAACTTTCTATTCTAAACATGTGCAATTTAGTTGTTACGTGGTGTCTAAATGTGACACAATATGAAAATATTAACCACGTGTTCTGCTTTGGTACCAGAAAGTCTATTTAGAGAAAAATTAACAAATGGCGTAGTTGAGTTTTTGGTCCCCGAGACGA
>Ga0131853_10005061_pt1 | contig 23749 bp, 17 predicted proteins | sample TergutLab28metaG_FD_92764 | JGI IMG/M metagenome (GOLD analysis project Ga0131853, IMG submission 92764) | Labiotermes labralis P1 segment gut microbial communities from Petit-Saut dam, French Guiana - Lab288 P1 (version 2) (version 2) | ecosystem: Host-associated > Arthropoda: Insects >...
CGAAAAACCAACTGGGAAAGTCCACATAATATTTGCTCCTGAAAGCCAAACATTTGTTGGAGCATGAGTTTCTCCTTGAACAATAAACTCATAGTCCACAGTAAACTCAGATGCTCGGCGTTCTGCTCCGTCGGCAGGAATAGCACGAACTCTAATGTTATATCTTCCCGGAATAACAGTTTGAATTTGAGTGTTCATTTGTGTTATTTCTAAACCGGTTGTATTTACTGTAAAATGATTTCCTGAGCCGCCGCCATATCCGACCCATACTATATGATACTGTCCGGCACCCTCGACTGCATCCCAATTGACAACTATGTTTCCATTAACAATTTCAACACTGACATTTTCCGGCTTATCAAGTCTTTGCGCATAGAAATTAACTGCTTGCGATAAAGGTCCGTTTCCGAAAACTTCCGCATCTCCTAAAATTCTTAATTGAATTCCATAAATGCCGTCGTCAGAAAGATTTGTCAAATTATCTAAGTCAAAAGACATAGTTGTTGTTAAAATATTATCTCTTATTCTTTCCCCATTAGCATAAAGTGCAATAGCGTTTAGTTGCGGATGAGTTCGGGTTATGTTCCAATTTTCCGGCCAAGTCCATCTTAAAACATCATCTCTGTCAATCCATAAAGTTTCAATCGCACGAAGTTCTCCTTCTGCTATAAAATTGTGATTAACAAGTTGTGACGGTCTAAAATCAGTTCCGTGTGACATATCTCCGATTGCTCTTAAGGCAATTGAAAACCTTCCGCCGTCTGTCGGAAGCCTCATTGTGACAGAATTTTCAGTTGAAAAGAAACTTCTTAATTCGCCGCCTATTGACATCGTGCCGGTATGAGCAGTAATAAAACCGTCATAGAACTCAGCATCATCAACCTCGTCCCATGTTATTGTGATATAGTTTCCGTTTTGAACTGTTTCAATATTTTGAGGAGAATCAAGTTGCTCTCTCGTTTCCGGAATAGTTCCCCAAACAGCAACTCTTGAAAGCGGAGAATTTGAGAACCTGCCTCTTCCGATTGAGCGAACTTGAATAAAGTTATAAGTTCCGGTTAAGTTAAGATTTGATAAAAGAGTGTTTCTAAGGTTAGCACTGCCAAACGGAGAAACTGTTGTCCTAAATTCACCATTAACATAAATATCAAAAGAAACTGCATTAGGACAATTCCATTGAAATTGTGCCCCGGCAAATCCAAGTGCAGTCGGAGCATTCAATGGAGTTGTTGTGAAAACAACAATCTCTGAAAGCGGAGACTCGACATAACCTTCAGGGCGATTTTCATAGTCATTCGGCCAGCCCGGGACTGCCCTGACACGAAGTTCATTTTGACCTTTTGCAAAATTAATATTATTAAGAGAAAAACTGCTGCCCCATGTTTGAGAACCAATCACTTCTCCATTGCTGTAAATACGAACATATCCGCTTGTCGGCGTCCAAAAACTATCCCAAACAAGAGCAGCAGCATGGTCAAACCCCTCTTCTATTCTAAGATTTGCCGGAGTTGGAAAAATTTCATCGCCTCTAACAAAATTAAATGCAGAAGACAGCACTGAGTCAGTAAAATTATGATTACCTCCAACTGCTCTAACTTGAATTTGATAAGTCCTTCCTCTTTCAAAATCCATCACTCTGTCAAGGTCAAACGGACTGGAGTCTGCCCAAGTGCGATATTGTCCGTCGACATAAATATCATAGTATCTGGCATTTCCGCAAGAACTCCATGACAAATACCATCCATCAACCGAAAGGTTAGTTGGAGCAGGAAGCGGAACTTCATTTCTGTCGCCGCCGCCGTCGCCGCCGCCAATCCAAACACACCCTGCGGCAATAGCACCGACAAGAATTAGGCAGATAAGAACTAATCCGATTTTTAATTTTTTCATTTTTTTATTTCCTTTTCTTTGTTATTTTTATAGTTTTACTATATATAATTATTATACCAATCAGTTTATTAATTAGTCAAATTAATAGATTTTTATAATGTGCAGACGCAGTGACCGCCGGTATTTTATTATATATGATTATAATGGCTGTAGTTTTGCTGAAAAGTGCCTCAAAATTGGCGGCTCTTCAACTATCTTGTAACCTTTGATTTTTGACGCTCTTTTTTTAATTTCTTTAAGGGCGTCAACGATAACATCAAGATGGGCTTGAGTGTAGACTCTTCTTGGAACAGCAAGACGAGTAAATTCAAAGTCAGATTTTAATTGCTCAAGGGTATCCGGATTATTTCCGAGCATGTATGAGCCAATGTCACAACCTCTTATCCCTGCTTCAATATAAAGTTCAATTGCCAAACTTTGTGCCGGAAATTCATTGTAAGGAATATGAGGAAGCAATTTTTGAGCATCCAAAAATATTGCATGACCTCCCGGAGGTGATTGATACGCAATTCCTGCCTCTTCAAGTTTTGTTCCAAGATATTGCATTTGACCAATGCGGTATCTTAAAAAATCTTCATCCAAGCCTTCATATAATCCGATTGCAAGCGCCTCTAAGTCTCTTCCGCTAAGTCCGCCATAAGTGACAAACCCTTCAAAAGAAATGCATCCTATTTTGATTAGTTCAAATGCTTTTTTATCTCTTGCCCCTAAGAGTCCGCCCATGTTAACGATAGCGTCTTTTTTTGCACTCATAGTAAAAAAGTCGCCATAAGAAAACATTTCAATGACTATATCTTTTAAGTCTTTATTTGCAAATTCTTTTTCCCTTTCTTTAATGAAAAATGCGTTTTCAAAACACCTTGCCGCATCGATTAAAACAGGAATACCATATTTTTTGGCAATAGCGTGAGTTTCACGAATATTTGCCATTGACACAGGCTGACCGCCTGCCGAGTTGTTCGTGACTGTAACAATAATAACGCCGATGTTTTCTTTTCCAAGTTCATTTATGTATTTTTCAAGTCTAACATTATCCATGTTCCCTTTAAAGTCAAATTTACTTGTTGTGTCGAGCGCCTCTGCAACAACACAATCAATTGCCCTTGCTCCTGCAATTTCAACATGGGCACGGGTGGTATCAAAGTGCATATTGGAAATTGCATATTTTCCTTTTTTCAAAAGAATAGGCATCAAAATTTTCTCCGCCGCCCTTCCTTGGTGAACAGGCTGAATGAATTCAAAACCGAAAATCTTTTTTGCGTTTGTAATCAACTTGCGATAGCCCCTTGCTCCGGCATAAGCCTCATCGCCTTCCATAACGCCAGCCCACTGATGCAAACTCATTGCTCCGGTTCCGCTGTCAGTCAGCAAATCTATATAGACATCTTCACTGTCCAAATTGAATAAATTGTAGTGAGCGTCTTTTATCAACTTTTTGCGCTCCGCTTTTGTTGTCATCCTGATTGGCTCAACACTTTTAATTCTGAAAGGTTCAGCAACATAAATTCTCTTCATAGTTTTCCTCCGTATGTTTATTAAACACACATATATTATAACAAATAAAAAAAAAGAGTGCAACAAAATAACACACTCTCTGTTGATGTTTCCGCAAAAACAAAAAAAGAACTTCCTTATTAAGAAATCCTTGTTTTGTGGATGGACGAATTCAAACCATAGTCACCCCCCTAAATGCAAGTGCTTGTGATATTTCCTGGATTATAACTTAACTTTATTAAAATTATTTTCTGCCTGTGTCAGATTTAAAACATTAAACCAATTGTCAATGTAATCTGCTCGAACATTATAATTTTTCAGATAATATGCGTGTTCCCAGACATCTATCAACATTATTGGGCATAAATTCATTGGCAAAACAGTATATTGATTTTTGATATTAACTATTTGCAGTTTTCCGTTATTATCAGCAGCAAGCCAAGTATAACCTGAACCGAAAACGCCTAAGGCTTGTGCTTTGAATTGTTTCTTAAATGCATCAAAACTACCGAATTGAGAATTTATTTCTCTCATCAAGTTGGGTGCTGTTTGATTTTTTGCCTCTGCTGGGCTTATTAGCCCTGCGAAGAACATGTTGTGATTATAAACTCCGCCGCCATTGTTTATAACCGCAGTTCTTATTGCTTCCGGCAGCATATAGGAATAATACAACAACTGATCCAAACCCCAATAATGGAGTTCAGGATAATCTTTGAGTGCTGCATTTAGGTTATTGACATAAGTTTGCAAATGCCTGTCATGGTGCAGTTGCATTGTCTTTTCGTCTATGTAAGGTTCCAGCACATTATAAGCATAAGGCAATGGCATTAATTCAAATGGGTAATGATTTTTCATATTAATTTGATACTCCTTTTTGTTCATTCTTTCTGCTAATCCAAGCGGTTGAAACATCCATTGCCGCTCTTGTTGCATTTGTTTGGTCTAAGGCGTTAAGCATAACAAAATCATGGATTATACCGTTAAATCTCATGCATGTCACATCTACGCCTGATTCCATAAGTCTTTTTGCATATTCCTCCCCTTCGTCACGCAAAACATCCGCTTCTCCCACCAAAACCATAGCATCAGGCAAGCCTTGAAGTTGTTCAGTTGTTGCCCGCAATGGTGATGCTGTTATCTCATTTCTTTCTTTTTCAGATGTTGAATATTGATCCCAAAACCACATCATTCCCTCTCGCTGCAGATAATAACCGGTTGCAAACTTGATGTAGGATTCCGTATCAAAATATGCGTTGGTAACCGGATAATATAGTAATTGCTTGTGAATTTTTATTCCGTCTCTTTGCTTTGACATAATAGCCATTATAGTTGCCATATTCCCGCCTACGCTATCGCCTGCAACGGTCAAAGTATCAAATCGCACATTCCAATCTCGCATTAAACTTGGCAAGTTATTTAAAACAAAATAACACTGCTCGATTGCAACCGGATATTTAACTTCCGGAGAAAGGCTGTATTCGGGAAAAACTACTACTGAATTAGTTCGTGCCGCCAATTCTCTCACTAATTTTTCATGAGTATGGAAGTTGCCGAAAACCCAGCCTGCACCATGCATATAGAATATAACATTCGGTGTTTCGCAAACATTCTCCGGCGTTATAAAGTAAAGTTTGATACTACCCAAAGAACCAAGGTTCAATGGATATGAATTTATAGTTGCAGGATACTTAAAAACAGGCGTATCTTGAGATTTATTCAAAATCTTTCTGCCTTCTTCGGGCGGCAGTTGAAAAATAAAAGGCGGCTTGGAATTTGCTTCGCAAACTTTTTCGGCAGATTTTTCCAGCGGTATTCTTCTTTCCATTATGTAATTCTCCCAATCATTACAATCTATGGATTAAGAGCAAATAATGTTACCTAGATTTAACTTATAATTAAAAATAAACTAAAACTTGGTGGTCGAAAATTATGACACCAAAACTAATTATTATTACAGCAATCTTTAGTTTTAATCCTATTCTAAATTATATCAAATATGGTTTTTATCGACTATGTAGAATATATAAATATTCAGTTTGTTTTCCTATTATTATTTCAATAATAAATGCCTGTCGGCAAGTTTGCTTTCAGGCATTTGTTATGTTTTTAAGTTCCGCAAAATGTTTGATAACTACAATTTACAGGCATTTGAAACTTTGAATATTCTTCTTGCTCAGCCGTGTAGTCATATGGACTTCTTAGAACAAAAAGAAGTTTTTCAAACTTAGTTAGATCACCGCTTTCAGCAAAGTTCAATGCTTCCTCAACCAAATGATTTCTTGGAATAATGTTGGGGTTATGATTTTTCATAAGAGCCTTAACTTCATCTTTTGACTTGTTTTGCTGACTATGTCTTTTTCGCCATCTATCTTTCCAATACTGAAAATGTAAACTTGCAAACAATTTTGAGTCTTCCGTAATATCTAAAGTCAAAGTTCTAAATGTGTTTGTGTAGTCTGCTTTATATTGCTGCATTAGTTGCAATAATTCGTTAACTAAAACATTATCTTCAATATCCTCATCAAACAATCCCAGTTTTGCCCTCATTCCGCTAAGATAATATCTTTGATATATACCTTGAAATTTATCTAACTCCTCTTGTGCAATAGAAATTGATTTATTCTCATCATCATGTAAAAGCGGCAATAGTGTTTCGGCAAATCGTGCCAAATTCCAAACAGCAATTTTCGGCTGATTTTCATAGGAATATCGTCCTTGAGTATCAATAGAACTAAAAACTGTTTTTGGATTATAAACATCCATAAATGCACACGGACCATAGTCAATTGTCTCACCGCTTATCGCCATATTATCCGTATTCATAACACCATGAATAAAACCGACTAATTGCCATTGAGAAATTAAAGATGCTTGTCTTTTTATCACCTCTTTCAATAAAAATAAATATTTGTCTTTTTCAATTGCTAGATTAGGAAAATGTCTTTTTATTGTGTAATCCGCTAAACGGCGAACATCCTCTATTGAATTTAATCGGGCATATTCAAATGTTCCAACTCTAATATGACTTGAGGCAACACGAGTCAAAATTGCTCCTTTGCGCTCCATTTCCCGCAAAACAACTTCTCCTGTTTCAACAACGGTCAAACTCCTTGTTGTCAAAATTTTAAGATTGTGCATTGCTTCACTGATAATATACTCTCTCAGCATAGGACCAAGTGCTGCCATGCCGTCGCCGTTTCTGGAATATGGTGTTCTTCCGGAGCCTTTAAGTTGAATATCAAAACGGTCTCCGGAACTTGTTACTTGTTCTCCGAGAACAATCGCTCTGCCATCACCAAGCATAGTAAAATATCCGAATTGATGTCCGGCATATGCTTGTGATATTGGTTCAGCACCTTGCGGAATAACATTTCCCGCAAAGACGCCTAATTCATAAGGCACTCCTAACGATTCTGCCAGTTCCTCATTAAAAACAACCAACTCAGGACTTCTAACAGAAGTTGGGTTTTGTTTGGTATAAAAATGCTTCGGCAGATTAGCGTAGGTATTATCAAAATTCCAGTTGTTTTTTTGCATTTAATCAGTATTTGCTATTTTGCTTTATTCAAGTCAATAACAATGAAAATAAATTTTATTTTGAATAATGGTTACAATATTTGCATGCAAGTTGTATTTAAAATATTGTTGTTTTCAGTTATTGCTGTAGTGTATTTGTTTCTTATGGCAAAACTTCTAGGCAAAAAACAAATCGCACAATTAGATGTTATAGATTATATGCTGGGCATCGCAGTGAGTTCAATAGCAGCAAATATGGCAACCGATATGTCAGACACCCCCTTTTGGCATTATCTTATTGCCATGACTTTCTTTTTCTTGCTAAATCTTTTAATAGTTTTTTTAGAAAGAAAAGGACGGTTTGTCAAGAAATTTTTGAAAGGTGTTCCGCTTATGGTGATTTATGAAGGAAAGATAAACTACAAATCTCTTAAAAAAAGTAAAATGGACATCAATGATTTGATGTCCAAAAGCCGCGAAAAAGGCTATTTTGATTTATCCGATATTGAATACGCTGTGTTTGAAAACAGCGGAGCATTGAGCATCATGCCAAAAGGCTGCAAAAAACCATTATCTATTGATGATACTGATATTATTCCAAAGCCTGCAAAACTTCCCTTTTACCTTGTTGATGATGGGTATATAAAACTCATTCAACACTAGAAACTCTTGGTAAAGATGAAAACTGGCTATATCAAAAATTAAATATCACAACTAAAAAAGAATTAAAAAATATTATTCTTGCTATTTATGATCAGGAGAAAGATATAATAACAGTAAGTAAGAAAAATTGAGTTATTTAATTTTCAGCAAACCGTCTTCCGTCAATAAATTTTTTCTAACAAAAGGAACACCGATTTCTTGACCGGTGTTCCCTTCACACACAATTCATTTATGCAGCAAACACGACTTCCACCGTTGCCGAAACATCAATACTATTATGCATAATTGATGTATGCCCAGCATTATCCGAACACATAGCAAAACCGTGTCTTTCAAAATTGTAGTAGTTTATAGAGATTTCTTTGACTGAAACAACTCTTAATTCATCAAGACCGATTGTTAATGATAGAACTTCCGCTTTTTGTTTTGCATTAAAAACTGCTTTTTTCAAAGATTCATCATATGCCCTAGAATTTTCTTCCACCCCAAACTGAACTCCGCTTATATTGTTGGCTCCGGTCATCGTTGCAAGATCTATAATTTTACCGGCATTTACAACATCTCTCACCTTGACACTAATCTGATTACTCACTCTGTATCCGGAGAACTTTTGTCCGTAGTTACTGTAATCATACTCAGGATAAATATTAAACCAACTCGTTATAATGTCTTGCTCCGAGATATTTTGTTCACCGAAAACTTTAATTAGTTTTTGAACTATTTCAGCATTTTCACTTTGTGCATCTTCGATCTCTTTTGCCTTCGTTTCAACACTTAAACTGATGATTGCAAAATCTGGCTGAACCTTTACCACACCGCTCCCTATAACAGTCAGTGTTGTCGCTTCTTTATTAATCGCTTGAGTTGAATTGATAGTAAAAGCCCCCATGATTAATAAGGAAGCAATTAGCGTAATCACTACTAAAAAATATTTTTTCATGTGTCTAATTTGAGCAATATTCTAAAAAGTATTCAACAGTTTTCTATCTCGGGAATGCAAATCACTAAATGTCTATTTCATAAATCTATAAAATGTGATTTTAATAGAATTATAAGATTAAAATAAAAGTATATTATTTTTATAAAGTTTTTACAATTATGTTTTTGAGTTTTTTGGAGATTGTTTTTGAGGTGTATTTTTCGGCTATCTTTATGATTTTTTTGTAATCTTTTATATCGTCAGGAAAATATATTCCGCCTTTAGTTTTGTTGTTTATCATAAAGCATACGGCTGCGAGTGCTGATGCCGCAACTGGGGTGATGGTTGGGGTTTGCCAAAACAGTCCCTTTTTGTTAGTCATTTTTCGAAGATTATTTATTTCCAGACAGTTACCAACCCAAATGGGCTCAAAGTTCTCGCCCATCACCAAAATTCCAACATATTCTGCACCTGAACTAATTTGGTCATAGACAATTTCCCAATCATACGGAAATTTATGTCCACGCATAATAACTGTTCCTTCGCAATCTACACCGTCTTGCGGCTTATCTTTATCAGGATTAGGGTAACTATTAACCTTTGACCTAAACAAATATTCTTCCGCCAGTGCAGGCGGTTTATAGACAAAAATCACAGTTGGACGGTAGATAACTTTTTCTTCAATTGAAACTTCAAGATGACGCGCTATAGAGATTGTTTCTTCGTGCGGAACTATAAAACCTTCAAAACAGCCTCCAGGGTAATAGGTGTACAGCCTTGTTTCTACCGCAAGTTTATCAAGTTCAACATGCCCGAATTCTCCGTTTGTTTTTTCTTCTATTCTCTTATGAGTACCCAAATTATATGCCGCAGGAGTTAGCATCTCATAGAAAAAATTCTCCGCACACCATGTTGTATACATTTTTTCGTCACTATATACTTCATCAATGATCTGATTATCAATATCATTAATGTGAATAGTTTTTATTTTTAATAATCGTGCGGCTTCATTAAATTTATATTCTTTTATAGCTTTTTTGGCAATCTTATTTTTTTTGATATATGCGATTTTTTCTATAGCAACTTTAACAAAGTGTGATACTAGTCCTGGATTATTGCCATGTTGCAAAACAATAGGATGTTTATTAATATCTTTATTTTCACTAATTTCTAAAATCATTTGACGCAAAGATTTATTGCGCTCATAAAAGTCAACCCAATCCCCCGGCCATTCAGACTCACCTGTGTTTAAATACATAATATTATTGTTAGCACACCACAGGCATAACTCCTTTGTTCCGGTTCCTTCGGAAAAATCAACAAGTAAATCTCCTTTTTGCAAATACTTTGAAAACAAATCACCAAAGATTTCTTTTGTCACATTAACTGCGACAAAATTATCAGCCTTTCCTCCCAATTGAATAAAAGGCTCAAACTCACTATCATATTTTGTTATCACAAAATAATTATTTTTATCAAACTTGATTTCTTTTCCAACTAACTCAAAAAAACTTTTCCCAACAGCACCGAAACCAAACTGAACAATTTTGCCGTCAAATTTAACCATGATTAACAATTGACTATAAAGTAATTTTTATGCTATAATGCGTTTATGGAATTTTATATTTATATTACCAATGATTGTAATCTTAACTGTTCATATTGCAGCGTTTTGCTCAATAAAGAAAAAATGGCTAAGCCTCAATCAATTCAATATTCACTTGATAATTTAAGAAAATTTGTTGATGATGAACAAAAAAGAAACAACGACAAATACGCAACAATATGCTTTTTTGGCGGAGAACCTACTTTAGATATTGATAAGATTGAGCATATAATGAAGAAATTTGAAAATGTGAAATCCTATGAAATCAAATATGTACTCCACACAAACGGGCTTTTGCTTTCATCTATACCTCACGCTGTAGTAAAAAGACTTGATACTGTTTTTCTTTCTCTTAATTATGAAAAAATCTTTACAAAAGGACAAATATCAAATTATTTCTTTGGTATCACAAAAAGCCTTGCAACTTTAAAAGAGAAAAAACAAATCCCTATAATAGGACGATTAACAATAACAAAAGATACCAGTCTTTATACACAATGTGCTATTCTTCCTAATACTTTTGACTACATTTACTGGCAAATAGACAACCAAGAACATCTTGAAGATATAGAAAATTATAAAGAAAATTATAAAAAAGATGTTTCTTTATTATTTGATTATTGGTTTTCATTTTTAGAAAAAGGAACTATTTTAAATTATGTTCCGTTTTTGTCTATTGTGAAAAGTCTTGTTGATAATGAGCCTAGCCCTAAAAATTACTATTGCGGATATGGTTATTATTCTGTTTTTATCCAAACTGATGGTGAGTGTTATGCGTGCTGTGAAGCAGTTGAGTCAAGTAAACATAAAATCGGCAATATATATAACGGCATAAATTTTTCAGATATGAGCATTGACAACAAAAAATGTCTTGATTGTCTTTATCTCAAACTTTGCGGCGGTCGCTGTGGAAGAATGCATAAAGATTTTTCAAAAAAAAGAATAAATGATTTTTGCGAATTAAATATTTTTACATTCAATTTATTTATAAATTCACTTCCGACAATAAAAAAACTTCTTAAATCTAATCCTGATTTTTTAGAGGCGGCTTATGATGAGCATATAGATTATACAGAACAGGTTTCTTAGCTGCTACCACCGTAGCCGCCATAACCTCCGCCCCTATACCCCCCACCGTATTTGCCGCCATAGCCATGACATGGTATTTTTGAACCCCAGCCTCCGGTTGAATTCCAACTGCGTGTGCTGTATGTCCTTGCTCCGAACAGCCTCGAAAAAAAGCCTGGCTGACGAATTTGTATTCTTGTCGGTCTATTAAATACAGAAGGCGATGATGAGCGACCTTCTCCATTTGCACCTCCCTCAATAGTGAAAGTCATACTATCCATCGGCATTGCATTATTTTGCGATATATTCACTTGACTAATATAAATCTCAATTCCAAGCTTTTGCAAATTAAATAAAATAGGCGCTAAGTCCGCCAAGATATGCCCGTCGTTATTTCTGACTATTATGTTGCGTATGCCTGCCTTTTTGAAAACCTCAGCACTCGGAAAATCATGAGCATATAAATTCCAACGATTATCAAACATACCAGGAGCGGCATATTTATCAATTAATCTGTTAGAGTCCAAAATAAACGCAGGAGGAGCGTTTTGCTCAATCTGAATATTTGACAACTGCTCCGCACCTTGACATAATGCAGTTTTTATCGGAGTTGTGTCAACAAGTTCAACTCCTTCAATTGTTGTTGCTGAATTGCCGTTAAAAAGCGGCACAGGTCTGAACCCAATTTTTGCCAAACTAACCGCCTCTGCAACTGCTGAGTCTCCCGGAATGTCTATAATTACCGCAATATCTTTCGTTCCTTCCTGCATATATGTTATCGGCACATTAATCAATGCTCCTTCGCATGTTCCTTCTATTGAATAGAATAAAACAGGCTTTGCAAACGATGTCCACCATTGGTTTGCAGGCGCCCAAACATTAAATACTTGTTGTCTATAATCCATAATTTTTCTCCGTTTTTATGTGTAAATTTTTTATTTTATCAAAACCGCAATATCAATAGCATTTCTATCCATACGCGGTGACGGGCTTAATCTTCCATAAAGACCAGCAAACCTTCCGTTTATACTAAACGCTCCAATACACACATGATAATTTATTCCGTCATCTGCAAGTATTGGCACGCTTTCAAATTTTTCCTGCACAACAAAATCCTTAGGATAGCACTTACTTAGTTTTTTTATTTTGTCTATAGCGTTTTGCGGCATAGTCCCCTCAATAGTCACATCCTCACCAACTCTCCCCAGTGCAGGCTTCACAATATATTCTTTTACGCTCTTTTTCAATCTTGTATCTTTTGGATCATATGTTTTTGGAAGCAATTTTCGCCACGCATCAAAACGCAACCCATGCTGCTCTAGTTTGTCCCAAACCAACGGAAACCTTTTAGTTTGAGCATATATGGCTATTGCATGATTGCAGCACATTGTTGTCGTTTCAAAATAATCCGTCCATTTATATTTTTTTGGCAAGTCAACCAACCACTCAATCGGAAACACCCTAATCGTTCCGCCTAAGGCTAATTCATTTCCTTTAAGTATGCTATACGCTTTTTTATTTTTAAACTTTATGCAGTCTGCGCCAATATAAATTGGATTGAATGAATTTTCTTTGAGCCTATCCCCGATATACTGCACAACTTGGCGATCGTCAGAATATGCTGTGCAATGTATGCAGGCTATTGACTCTCCCTCACTTACATGCTCTTTCATCACACTCACTAACTCATCACCAAAATTCTTTGGAACACTCAATCTTTTATCTTCAATATATTTCAATCCTAACTCATTCAGTTTGCTTGCTTCTGCAAATCCTGCCGGCACATCGCTGTTAACTTCGCTAATTTTATAGCCTTCTGTTGTCGGATGAAAATCAAACCTCATTAATCTGACATGATTATTCGGTTCATAGTCAGATAATTTGTTTAGATTCTTTGCGATATAACGCGGCAGGCATAAGTCTTTAGCAAAATGATTGTTATTTTTAAGAAAATTTTCCGCTTCAATAACCTCTCGTGAAAGTTCACATGTCGCTTTCTCCAAAAATTCTGCATCATGCCTATCAATAACCAAAACATAATTAGACAGCGTGCTTTTATCCGCCACACAAGGGTCCCATTTGCACGCAGAAAAAATAGCATCCAAACGAAAATCATTATATTTATCCTCTGCAATCAAAGACAGCCCTATCGCCATTAATATTAATTATACATTTAAGCCAAAATAAAGTCAACTCATATACAGGAAAAAAATTAATAAATATCAAAAACATTTCGTAACCTCAGTCCCGATAAAATTTGTGTTTTATACATATTTCTCTTTATATTATTAATCAACCCACTCTGGCATGGTTAAATTGTTTTTATAAAATGCTTCAATTTTTTCATCAGTAAAACCACCATCTCTCTGTGGAGTTTTTTGAATTAAATAAACAATTGCTGCTCTTTGATAGTCTTTATCCTGCTTTGCGAAATCAGTTGCCTTAACATATTTCATTATACATCGTCTAAATTCATAGAGACAACTATCTTTTCCACAAAATCATTCAAGTATGCATATGTCGTATATATTTCATCAATTATTTCTTCTTTTTGAAATTCTTTGGGCCGCTGTTTTTTTTATAGAAAGTGTTTTCTTTGGGCGACGGCGATTTTGAGTTTTTCCCAAACTTATCACTTTTGGGTTTATCTGCCCTAGACTTTTGTCCGCTGTCCCGTCTGCGGTCTCTTTCGCGTTCTTTTTTTCCTTTTCTTTTTGACTTATGGAATCCTCTCTTGTCTTTTTCTTTATCCTTGCTTGTTTCGCCTGTTGCAAACTTTTCGGTGCTTAGTTCCGAAAATTCTTCAATTTGCCCGCCTAGTTTATTCACAAGAGCGTGCAGTGATTTTGAGTTACCGTGGTTATTTATTATAGTGAAAGCCTTTCCCGTGCTTCCTGCGCGTCCGGTTCTGCCTATGCGATGGGTGTAATATTCTTCGTTATTAGGAAAATCGAAGTTCACTATTATGTCAACATTTTTGACATCTATGCCCCTCGCAGCAACATCCGTTGCAATCAGTATTCCGCCGTTTCTTTTGAATTTCTTCATTGTGCGCTCTCGTTCACGCTGGCGCATATCGCCATGCAGAAAGTCGGCTTCCAGTCCTTTTTCGGAAAGAGAGTCGGTCAAGTCTTCCGTCATCTGCTTGGTGTTGCAAAATATGATTGAGACGAAAGGTTTTATCTTGTCATAAATCTTTTCAAGAGTTTCAATTTTTTGGTGTTTTTTGCAATTGACATAATACTGCTTTATGAGTTCATGAGAACTTTCCTGGTTTTGCGTTTTGATGGTCACGGGGTCACGCATGTATGCCGCAGTCAATTTTTGAATTAATGAAGGCATGGTTGCACTAAACATTATTGTTTGGCGCTCTTTGTTTGCCGATTTCAAAATAGTCTCAATGTCTTCTTTGAATCCAATATTCAACATTTCATCAGCCTCGTCGAGAACTACTGTTTTGAGATTGCCTAGTTTTAATGTTTTGCGTCTCAAATGATCTATCAGCCTGCCCGGAGTTCCGACAACAATTTTTGCACCATTTTTAAGCGCTTTTTTTTGCTTGTCCATATTAGAACCGCCGAAAACAGCCGCAATGCTGATTTGCCCCTCATGAGTGAGCAGTTTTTTCAGACTATCAACAACTTGTATGCTAAGTTCACGGGTCGGACAAACAATAAGCACCTGAGTCACATTCAAGTTCTTATCTATTGTTTCAATAATCGGTATGCCATATGCATATGTTTTACCGCTTCCCGTTTGGCTCAGTCCCATAACATCCGCACCGCTCATAATGAGCGGAATTGTCATCTGTTGAATCTCGGTTGCCTCGGTTATGTTCTGTTTTGTTAATGATTGCACAATATAATCGGGCAATTCCATTTGTGTAAATTTCATTTGTTTTCCTTAAAGTTATTTATTCATTTTATCCTTCAACTCTTCTTTTAACCTGCTCGCCACCTTGTAAAATCTAATTTTACTTATCTAAATCATGCCTATATCTTATATTTTAACATAATTCGTCAGGTTTTGCAAGTTCTAAACACCGTACACGGAAATTTTATTTCATATTTCAGGAAAACTAAAATCTCAAAAAATCTAATGAGGCAATAAAACTTGATTGGATAATTACTTTTTTAAAAAGCAATTTTGGAAGTATTTTACCCCTCCTAAATTGACAAAGCCTAAGAAATAGAATCTATCTCTTAGACTTTTTTTATTGAACAAAATGGTTTATTTGATAAGATTTGGATAGAAAAAACAATTTTTGATAAACAATGTTTTTTAACTATCTCAATATACAGTTATCATAAAATAAACTAATATATTATTTTATTCTAATGAATCTTGATTTTCTGATGATTTATGTTTTGCTGTTTTCAATAGCATTATATGAATAGTAACGCAAATTCCTATGATTGGCAATATTATGTAGATAAGTAACATTCCTGCCAAAACCATTGAAACAATCATGCCTGTCCAAAGAAAAATCAGCGTTTTTATTTTAATCCAAATAGAAATTCCTGTTTTCTCCCTGTAGTGACGAATATAGTGTCCAAACAACGGAGCTTTTTCAAGCCAATCTCTCAGTTTCTTGCAACTTCCGCTAAAACAAATGCCCGCAAGAATAACAAACGGGGTTGTCGGCAAAAGCGGCATTATGATACCAACCATGCCTATTAATAAAAACAAAAAACCAAAAAAAAGCAATAATATTTTTTTGATTATCCTTTTGGTGATTTCCATTCGGCATGACTTGTTGCCTCCAATCGCTCTTCCCTGTTCATTTCTACTAAACTTATAACCTTATTCATGTCTAAATCGAGAGCGTCGGCAATTCTTGTTCCGTATTCTTTATCTGCTAAATAGCAATGTGCAGCGTGCCTGTATTTTATATTATCAGTCACCGGCATAATATTTGCGACTGTATTTTTTATTAATAAATCACGCTTATCCGAAGTCATCAGGCGATATAGATTGCCCGGCTGATAAAACATATCGTCATCTTTTGTGTACCTGCTGTGATTATCCACAGCTCCTTCTAGTTTAAGCGGCGGGTCTTGATACTTGTTTTGAGCTTCCCACATGCCGTAACTATTCGGATGATATCCTATTAACGAACCTTGGTTGCCGTCAACTCTCATCATGCCGTCACGGTGATATATGTTAGTCGGAACTTTTGGCATATTGACCGGAATAAGATTATGATTAACTCCCAGTCTATGGCGCTGTGCATCTCCATAAGAAAACAGCCTGCCTTGAAGCATCTTATCAGGCGAAAAAGATACGCCCGGAACAACATTCGCAGGATTAAATGCCGCTTGCTCAACTTCGGCAAAATAATTAGAAGGATTGCGGTTTAATTCCAGCACGCCAACCTCAATCAAAGGATACTGTTTTTTGCTCCATACCTTTGTGACATCAAAAGGATTATCACGATGATTTTTTGCTTGCTCTTCACTCATCACCTGAATAAACAATTTCCATCTAGGAAAATTTTTGTTTTCAATTGATTCATACAAATCACGCTGATGACTTTCACGGTCCTGCCCTATTATATACGCAGCTGCTTCATCCGATATATTTTTGATACCCTGTTGAGTGCGAAAATGAAGCTTTACCCACACTCGCTCATTTTTTGCATCTATCATTGAAAATGTATGCGAACCAAAACCGTGCATATGGCGATAACTATGTGGTATACCTCTATCAGACATAACAATAGTAACTTGATGCAAAGCTTCAGGCAGCATCGTCCAAAAATCCCAGTTGTTTTGCGGACTTCTCATGTTTGTTCTTGGGTCTCGTTTAACAGCACGATTCAAATCAGGAAACTGCATAGGGTCACGAATAAAAAATACCGGAGTATTATTTCCAACCAAATCCCAATTTCCTTCATCAGTATAAAACTTAATCGCAAAACCGCGTATATCACGCTCGGCATCCGCTGCCCCTCTTTCACCGGCAACGGTTGAAAAGCGCATAAACACATCTGTTTCTTTTCCAACATGCGAAAAAATTGACGCCTTTGTGTAACGCGTTATATCATGTGTCACAACAAATCTTCCATATGCCCCGCTACCCTTTGCATGCATTCTCCGCTCAGTAATAACTTCTCTGTCAAAGTGTGCCATTTTCTCCAAAAACCATACATCTTGCATAACCAGCGGTCCATGCGGTCCAGCCGTCATAATATCATCATGGTTTGCAACCGGAGCTCCGGCGGAACGAGTAACTGGTTTTGGTGACTCGTCATAGTGATTGTCTTTATTTTTCATAAATCTCCTCCACATCAATATATATTCACATTAATTACTATTGCGAACACAAAACATACAAATTGCAAGTTATAGGCACTACATTAACAAATTTATTACAATTTTAATCTCAACCTCGGTGTAATTTTCAAGGCAACAATATTGCTCGCAAAAATAAATTTTCTAAAAAAGTATCTGGAAACGATTTAACCCATCCTCCCCTCTAATAAAAAAGCCTGCAAGATATAATAACATCTTGCAGATTTTTTTTGCGATTTAGAATGATTAGTTTTGTTTAAGGCTCGTAATCGGCAATGCTTTTTATGGTAAAATAAGCATTAGGTGCGTGCATGCCAAGCCTTATCGTATGACCCTTCATAAGAATTTCAAACTTAGAATTTTCCGGAGCAGCAAAAATAAAACTCATTGCGCGATGGTCAAAAGTGTAGGAGCTCGGTATCGGCATAATAGTGATTAGTTCGTCATTTAGATAAAAATCAAATTCTGTTATTCCTTCGTCGGCAGCACCATTTACACCAAAATTCACTTCCCAATACTTTGCGGGCTCTAAAGTAAATGAGTTTTCCGCATTTTTTATAACACCATTTTCCGCTATGGTTTTATCGAGTACAATAGGGTTATTGTAATTTATTACTTGCCCCGAAATCATACTCATATAAGAACCAAGTGCTTGGTTTTCGCAAGGCGGTCCCGTATCACCTTTTGGTCCTTGTTCCCCTTGCAGTCCCGGCTGGCCTTGCAGACCGGTTGGACCCTGCTCTCCTGGCAACCCTTGCGATCCCGCATCTCCCTTTGGACCTACCAGTCCCATAAGTCCCTGTGGACCTGTGTCACCTCTTGGACCCATGGGTCCTCTCTCTCCTCTATCGCCTTTCAAGCAACAAAAACAGCGACAAGAACAACAACGATTGTTATTCATAATTAAAAACTCCTTACATAGCCACTTTCTAGTGCGGTTATGTAAGGACAATAATTTCTCTATTACATTTTATGTGTTAGTGCTTTAGATGTTGCAAAAAAAAAATTATTACACGAAAAGTTACCGCTTATGTAAGTTATAACTTACATAAATAAAATTTTTTATTTAATCTGATCTGCCTCAGAAAAATTTCAGAGTTATATTAATAGTTCGCACAAATTCCTTTCCCAAAAAAGTGTCTAAAACTAATTTGATCCACCCTCCCTAACAAAAAAACCTGCACATTCTAATTAACAACTTTGCAGGCTTTTTTTATGTGATTCTTCAAAATGAATCAGAACAAAATGGTTATTTGATGAAATTTATATAATCTCAAAATAATATTAAATCTAAGTGATATGCTAATTTTTTCAAAAATTCTATCATCAAGTTTTAAGCGAATAAATGGCTTTTTTTGTTTTTAGTAAAAATTGAGTTGCTAAAAAATTAATAGCAACTCAATTTATAAATTTAATTAAAATCCAGCTGGACGATGGTTTGTTACTGACAAACTGCTTGAACCGGTACTTCCCGTTTGAACCAGAAATCTATTATTTCCAGTGATATTCATATTAAAATCTGCTGTTTGATTCCATGCAACTGAATTATTTGGACCACGTGTGACAAGCATACTAAATGTTGTTGTTGGTGAAACCGGCAAGAAAACATAAACCCAGTTTGTTCCCGCCACTCGTGACATCACTAGTCGATTGTTCCAAACTGTCGTCATCTGAGCGTTATTCCAAATGTGCATACTAATAACAGCGTTATCCACAAAGTAACCGGCAAGCAAATAAACCCAAACTCTTGTTGTGCTGCCATGTTGTCCAATTATTGCATTTGCTGCCGCACGATTTGCAAATCCGACAGTTCTTCTTTGTGGGGTTGTTCCGTCATTTGCCCCATTTTGCGGAAATCTTAGGCAAATTCTTCCGTCTCTGAACGCAAAATAACTATCGGTATGATTACCATTCGCATCTCTTTCTAGAGACCACCAAGCATTTATAGAGGCACCAAACCAATGCGGACTGCCACTTTCCGGACTTGGAACATTTGTGAAACGAAGTTCAATGCCACCGGTAATTTCTGCAACTACCCCATATCTTGCACGAGCAAGCATTCTTTGCGAAGTTGTTCCCGTTCCAATCGGATCATCTAATAATCTTCCCAAAATACGTCTAATCGGCATTTCAATATGAAGCCATCCTTGTTGACCTTGCGTTGGTTGAAGCTCTGCTCTATCCAAAATTACTTCATCAAAAAGATCAAACGCAACTCTCGGCTGTTGCTGTCCACCGCCAACGTTATACATTGTATTATACCAAGGAAGTCTGTGACCTCTGTAGTAAGCATGAACGAAAACATTATTCCAGCCAAGAAATCCGTTATAAAAATTAAGTGTCACAGTTTCATCTGAAACATATCTTTCGATAAAATCTGTGCGAGTCATATAAAAACCTCTCAAAATATCAACTTGTTCTCTGTGGAAAGCAGTCCTGCCGCCTGGGTTTCCGCCAATTGGCCATCTTCCGCGATTCACAACGAAGTCTGCATAATAATGAGTATTCAACAACTCTAACCTATCAGTCAATTGACGAACATAACCATTTTCGCCGGTAAAAGATGCAAAACGAGCGCGAACCATGTTAACAAACTCCGGAACATCCATTAATGCATTAAACCATGGATGTCCTCCATCTTGATGACCGTCACCAAAGTTAGGACGACCAAAAACATTTGACGGACGAGATGCCCATCTTGTTATCTCCGCAGGTCTTCTTTCGCTTCTTCCTAGTGCTTGATCAAAATCCCAAAGCGGACCATAGAAAAGACGTCTTGCGTGAGCATTGTCACCGTTATCACAAGCTCTCACGTGCATATGGCCTGAAGACCAATTAAGGTCACTTTGCATTGTTATTTCATTAAAAATATATGAATCAACAAAACTCCTAACATCAATATACCTTTGAATTGCTGCCCAATCTCTATTCAGCATTGCAGTGTGTGCCGCTTGAACAAAGTTTCTTGTTGCTGCAACAAGCGGAGCATAACTAGCATCACCTTCAGGCTCCGGCTCTCTCATTTCAAATGCCATTCTGCTTGAATTCCACTGATTTGCCCATGAACCACTTTCAACACCAACTCTGAAATAGTCAATTCCTTCAATAAATGTTGGAGTGTAGTCACGTCTTTCTGCTCTGCGGCAAAACTCTAAATAAACATTTCTTGTTAATCCATTTTCATCATAATCGCCTCCAACCGGAACACGACCATCATCATCATCCATATTGTCCATCAAAGTATATAGTCCTTGATATTCGCCGTTAATAACAACATGAACATGTCTTGCAAATGAATTAAAGTCCATTCCGCCATACGGATTTCTTTCAACATTTGACATATTTGCAAGGCTCATTATAGAATAATTTCTAACCGTAGACTCATCAACAGCATTAGCGATCAGCCCCCAACTTCTTCCAGCATTCGGACTGTCAAGCATTGCTCTGCCTTCACCATTTGGAAAACGAAGTCTGAACGGAAGTTTTGTATAATTTCTCCAAGTCGAATTTCCGCGTCCACGAATATCCGTTTGAACATTTTCAAACGCAAACTCTGGATGAGTATTTCTCATTGTCATTGTGACGCCATGATTATTCCATGTTGTCCAATTAACTCTATTAATCAGCGGACGACCGCTACCATATCTTCCGCCGCCATAATGCCAATAAATTCCATGGTTGATATGACCCGCCGGAGTTCTCCAACTTGAACCTGGTGCTGTCCAATCTCCTGCTCCAACTGCCGGCACCGGAATATTGAATTCAAGTATTGGAAAGCGAACGTTGTGAACAACTTCCCCGCTATTTACCCAACCCGGACTTGAAAAAACAACCGAATTTCCATTTACAAAATATGGAGTATAGTTATCTGGCTGAACTATGAAATGAGCATACATCACTCTACTTTGAGTAACTGCTAAATCACGTCTTGCAATCTGCGGAATCAAAGAAATTTCCCCGTTTGGAGAATCGTATGTCCAATGACTAAAAATGTTTCCAGGTATTGCAATCGCACTAACCACAAATCCATCACCGCCAAAAGCTCTTACTTGTCTCACTTCAATTCCATGACCAGTCACAGCATGATGCGTTACTTGAGTATTAACTCCAACACCGCCAAAGGCTGCTTGACCGCTTCTATTGTGGTTATTAGAGTATAACCTGCCCAAGCCCAATGAACTCGGTGCGACACGGTAAACAAGATTAACATTGTCACCGCTTTGGGCTAAAGTTGTCACAGTGCTAGTTGCCCCGTTACTAAAAACAAGGGAAAACATACCACCCAACATCAAAAGAAAAATAGCAAACAATACCATTCGTCTTTTTTTCAACACTTTTTTCATCATTATTATTTCCTCCTTTGAAACTTAATTAAGTTTCTAACAATGTGTTAATATCAAACATCATTTCCATTCAAAATGATTTGTTTATATTACTCACATTTCGGCGTATACCATGCCATACCATGATTATACACTATAAACACTACAAAAAAATGATGTTTTTTGTAATATTTTGTGTTTTTATGTCAAATATATCAAATAGAAATCTTCTATTTCCATTAATTGAAAGTCTCCTAAAATCACAGTATGATAACTATATGGAAATCCATAAATCTGTAAAAAATATACTGAACGAACATTGATATGATGAAAAAAGTGTAAGCACTTTCAAAAAAATGAGAGCAAACATTATGATAAACATTCAAATATTGACCAACAAAGCATCCTCTCACATTGCCGAAATGATGGTTGTTGACACTAATATGGGAGTAATATATACTATCAAAAGCATCAGAAAATACTCTAGTGCATCACCACAAATTATCGAGTTGATGGAATAATTGAAAACACAAGAGGAAAATAACATAGCAGACTTGAAGACATTTCTTTAAGATGACGCTCATGCTAAAATTTATCTCTGCCCAATAGAAAAGCCTAAAAGATCACAACGACATTTCAGGCTTTTCTCATTCTTTTTTAAAGATGAAATGGTGATTTGATGCTCAGCAGAATATTGCCGATGCTAATTTCTACTTAGGAACCGATGATGATGACAAAAGAAAAGCAACTTTAGGACTTCAAAACTTCCGCCAAAGAACAAGTGCAAATGCAAATTAAGCACCTTTGTGTGAGAAACTTTGGAGAAACTTTTGTAAAAGCAGGCATTTTAATTATAAGATTTAAGAATTGATAAAATCTAATTTATGGTAAATTTAAGGCTTTTTTAGCAAAAAAAGCCCAAAAACAACCATAAAATGGAACAAAAAAAGGATTTCTTCAAGAAATCCTCTTTTGGTGGGTGGGGACGGATTCGAACCATCGAAGGCGGAGCCGACAGATTTACAGTCTGTTCCCTTTGGCCACTCGGGAACCCACCCATGTGTAAGTGAAAGGTGAAAAATTAGTGATTAATTTAATAATATATTTTTTGACCTTTATATAAATGAAAAGTGAAAGGTGAAAAGATGAAAAATATTTTTTTAGAATTTAAAAAACTCTCCCAATACTTTTCTTTTTTCACTTTTCACTTTTTTTACTTCCGATACATAGCATCGGTTTGGAGCTGGACACAGGACTTGAACCCGCAACCTACTGATTACAAGTCAGTTGCTCTACCAATTGAGCTAGTCCAGCACAACGAGATATAGTATAACTCAAATTAAACAATATATCAACTATTTTTATATCTCTTTTAAAAAAAAATTCAAAAAAATTGATTGAGTTGCAAATAACAAAAATTGTTAAAAATTAACTACAACCATCATTATTTAAACACCTTATATATATTCTCCCATATCTCATTCCAAATTTTGCTCTTTTAGTCCCCCACGAATTTGGATTTATAAAAATATCCTTTTCCATTGATTATTGAGTAAAAGCGGATAGTTTACAATACAGTAACTTTCCGTTATTTTTTTTGAATTTTACGCCCACCCCACTAAATATCTTTTTTAAACCTGTGCTATATTTTTTTCTGCATCCAATATATACAGAAACTAAATCCTCACATTTTGTGTCAATAGATGGATACCACTTATGCCACCAATTTATATAATATTTCCAATCAAGGCTATGCTTAATTTTTATTAATTTTTGATGACTTTATTGTTGCTGTCGATAACACCGTCCCCTATACCACCGACTTCAAAATTGTCGCAAGCACCGTCCCCTAGACCAAAAAGTTTTAACAAGCATTTTTCACTAAAATAGCAAAAAAGTTTTCGAAACTAACTGGACTATATTTTGGACTATATTACAGTAACACGCTTATCTAATTGAGCCAACTCAATTAAAATGA
>Ga0131853_10005062_pt1 | contig 23742 bp, 17 predicted proteins | sample TergutLab28metaG_FD_92764 | JGI IMG/M metagenome (GOLD analysis project Ga0131853, IMG submission 92764) | Labiotermes labralis P1 segment gut microbial communities from Petit-Saut dam, French Guiana - Lab288 P1 (version 2) (version 2) | ecosystem: Host-associated > Arthropoda: Insects >...
AACCCAACCCCCCCCCCCCCCAACTGACTCACTGCCTACTTCACCAGGCTCCATACCCAGGCTATATACCATGTTTAACTCCAATCCTCGATGATGAGATCTCAACATCGATACGCAGCTGCAAGCCTTATATAAACACTCCTACAGCATACAGTTCTTTCAGATGAAAAACCTGATGATGGCCAATAGTGGCTGAAACATGTAGTTTTTATCATCTTCTAATAAACATCAATTAGATATACATTGTTGTGTTATTGACTGTAATTACCCAACTTATTAATTACTACACACAATGGGGATGGCACATTTCAGAACCATGAACCTGTTGCATTCAACAGTGACAGATTCTCCCTTTGTTAGCTTCTTGGATTTCACTAACTGAAGGACATGCTTTCTATTTAGATGGAGTGTGCCTGCAACACTGACCCTATCATCTCTAAGCAGACTGCACAGAGATGTGGAATTGTAATGACTGTCCATCCACAAAGCATAGCCTAGGTTGACCAGGGGCTCTACAAGTTTGACAACAATCTTCAAGTGTTGTAGACTGTGTGGCACATCATTGCTAGTTGTAATATCACAATTTGCTACAGCATAAACAATAAAGTTCACACAGTTCAACAGTTTTTATGCCAAATTCATGGCTCTTAGTGGAGTACATTGTCTCAAGCTTAGACGAGTCTGCCATAAGGTGCAGTGTTCATCACCACTTATCTCTTGTGCTGGCAGGCATGCACTTTGATGATTTTTTTTCTTTAAACTATTTCCCATAGGGTGTGAACTTCAGAAACTCATTCATCGTGCATAGGTGTGTACAGTACTGTTAACAAAATGTAATTATTTCATAATCAGTTTATATCTGCCCTGTGTCATAGTCTGTGGAAATATGGGGGTCTCTGCATATGCATCCCTGCTGAAACAAGATTTTAGGTTAGGTTTCTGAACCACGCCAATTACCATTTTTAAACCTGCGACAGCACATATTTAATTCCTAGTCATTGGCTACCAACTCCTCATGCAAGATATATTTTTCAACATAGAAATTTCAGTGCAAAAATCTGCATACATCTTGGTTTCAGCAACAACATGATTAAATGATGGTCAGTAAACAATAGAGATGCCTCTGAAACACACTCAACATTTTTCTGAAGCCCACACAGTTCATTAAGTGGATGTTTTAGTCCCCTGTGTGACATTTTTATGGCATGCCAGACCCAGGGTACATCATTCTCACTTGCCATGTCATCATTCGGGACTTCTTCCACCACCTCATCAGTTTCATACCAGTTTTCTTCCAGTGCACAATCTGTACCACTATCACTACTGCTGTCATCTCTTTCCACTGAAAGTCTACTTATATCTGCACTTGTAACTTGCGCACCCATAGGACCAGCCACCATCCTGAACTAAATTTTGTTTATTAATTTATGAAACCAACTTTACAAGCACCAAAATGTATACATGTCAGATGTTAGTCAGTCCCCTGTATGTTTTGGCACGTCATGGGTGCCATCATCATGAAGTCCATTCAGCCTTCAAAAAGGGCTGTTGCATGGTACATGGGTAAAAACAGTCACACACTGGTACACACACATTAAAATTTAAGTTAAAACACTAGAATGTTCACAACACATGTACTAAAACACTAAAAGAGATTTTAAATATTTCATGACCATGCACTGATGCTTTACAGGTGCATATGAAAATATATGAATGTGTTACATTATAATCATTGTAAGCCTCCTACATGTTTCGGTCACCTTTTTTTGCCCATCTTCAGGAGGCATTTTTCCAAAGTGTATATGATAAAGACAGCCAAGCCTGTGTACATTTATAAAATACTAAGTTTTAAATATGTGATTCACAATATATGTTAAAATATACAATACAGATAAAATTATTAGTAGTAAATTTCTGTGGGTTAGAAGTGTTTGTGTGCTGTGTGTGTTTCAACACCATCCAAATAACATGGTGGTGGTGATGATAGTGGTGGTGTGTCTGTAGGCTGCCCTGTACTTACTACACAAGATGTTTTTTCAAGCACCGTGTAGGCTGTGAATCGGGGACTCGACAGTCTGCACTAGATGTTAGTGAACATCCAGCAACCACCTCAAAACCCAAATATGAGTCAGGTCCTCATAATGTTGCACATGTGCATTCTGTGTTGTGTAAAAGCCTTCTGAATTTTGTTTGTTGATTCATGTCATTTGCAGTGAATAATGAAGTGGTTTCCACAGAGAATTACAGGTGTCAGGGAAACTGAACCATACAGACATTGAGTGCTATGCCTAGAAACCACTGAAACTCAACAGTGTGCGTATAATTGCAGTTTTTCAACATTGCCGCAGGGAATGTGACATGTATGTTGAACTGCCAGTAGGGTAAGCTGTTCACAAATGCACACATGTACATCAGACAAGCATAAAGGTTTAATCACTTATATTGTCAGTACTGGCTTCTTACTCACACAGTTGTACAGGTGAGGACAATATATTTTGTGACATATTATCCAGGTGTTTAAATCTTACAGACTGTTGAAGTGCTGATCCTGGTCCACATTAGCAATGGTTCTTTATGTTTGTGTCAACTACAAGGATGTGCTACAAGCTGCAGCAGATGAGCATGCAAATAATACATGTATACAGCAGTCATCTTAATAACAGTTAGTCCCTGCTGCAGGGGTTAACATTACTTTCAGGAGAATCTCCTGAGAACAGAACTCACATCTGCTCCTATATCCTAACTGTATAGGCCACTGTTTGCCATCACATTCAGAAATACTGTATAGTCCACCCAGCATCCAATTAGTTTGTAATGGGAAATACGATGCTATGAGCATTAACCTCCCTGCAAACCTGTCCAGCACCATGCTTTATCTCCATGTTGCATACCTCCCAATGGTACAATGTCAGCTTGTCCATGGTTAATTAAGCATGTTGTGAAGCTATAACGCAGTGAGGCCAGCCCCCATTTTGTCTGAACCTGTGGCACTGATTGAGGTCAATGGTCAGTTACATTTCTCAGTTGCTGTATCTGTTGGCATACATCTCCCTGGTACCCACTGCACAGGAACTGAATGGGCACCAGACTGGGCTGGGGTGGGTAGGTAACAAAAATCCCTCCATGCTGCGAATAGAACTAATTATTCAGCCATCCATTCCAAACATAACCTTTTGACAACACTCAGTGAGCTACAGGGAGAAAATAACAAAATACATAAAAAATGACATTAAAAAATAATGCATGAACAGTGACATATTTACATGTGTTTCAGGTTATGTGCAGTTGCTGGGCCAGCTGACCAAGGTCGGTGATGTCTCCAGGGATCAGTTCATGAGTACGTAGTAATGGAATGAGGAAGTTGCTTCTCTCGAGGTTGTAACTGTACTTGGTTCTGCCAGGCTATAAAAAGTTGGGGTTTTGCTCTTATTTCAAGACTGTTTCCTGTTTGTGGTGAAAAATATAATAAGCAGCAACAATCTACTGCAGAGAACAGTTTATTTCAGTGTATTTCCAGCCAGTGTGAGCTTCTGATTCATTGGTTATTAGATGAACAGAGTTTTATCAGTGGTTAAAGCATTTTATCGCAATTTTGTTACCCATTCAATCATCTGAGGGGTGTGCCGGTTCATGGTTTGATGTCCACTGATTATCTGGTTGTACTCGAATGTGAGCACCTTATAAAGGTCCAATAGAAACTAAAAGAATTAATGTAATAAATATCTAAGCATGCATTTCTGGCAGAGACAGTATTTTATGCTGCACTAAACAGTGTAATGTTTATGTAAGCTGTAGTGGTGTGGGATGATGCTTGTCACTGACCGCAGTAACTTGTCCCAGAGTAATCATGCTAGACAGACACTACAGTTCATACGGTGTGCTTCCAGGACGGTACACAACAATGAAGGCGTGCCCAAACACATACTATGTAACGGTAATAGAAGACACATTGACCGGTCAGATTGTGGGCTCTGCTACACTGGTTGTTGAACAGAAGTTCATCCATGAGTGTGCACAGGTAAGCTCTGTGCTTACATCCCTGCTCTTCTAACAGCAGGTTTCTAATATTACCTTACCATGACTCATCCCTTTATGCTAATTATGTGAGAACTGTATGTATCTTTCGGACACAACATATACCGTATCTGTTACAGAGAATCAGCAGCCACATATTTCAGCTTTTAACTAAACAACAATCAGGCTGTACAAGATTTACAAGCAGGTGTAATGTACAACAATGGAAGTCACATTATTCAAGACAGATCTCAAAAGTTTCATATTGAGTATTCATAAATATTATAAAATTGTTATAAAAACATTTCATAAAACAATCACAGGAAAACGGTTTGTCATTGTCTGGGAAATTAGCCGCATGCCTATACAAATATTAGAATGAAATCATTCAACTTTTAGGCAGGGGTCAGATATATCATAACCTGTGGATGTAAAGTCCAAGGGGATTGTGCTGCGATGTACATTGTGAGGTGTCAGTCCAGGAATCTGTGATTTGTAAGAGGGTCATACAGTACTATTATAATATGGAACATCTGCAACAGGAATAAATATTGTAATGAAAATATATGTTTTTGGCATGTATACTTTGTACTGCCAAGTTGCTGTACATAATACTGTCTAAATTTTGTGCAGCCTGATCAGAGCTTATTTAAAAGCTGACACTTGTAGCTGTTGGTTCTTCATAACAAATATATGTTGTGTTCAACAGATACCTGTTGGTTTTTTTGTAATATTTCATAATCTTAAATTTTTTCAATACCAAGAAGAATCATGCACCAATTAATATACAGTCTATCAAAGAAAATGGCCAGTAACTGAAGAGTATTAGGACATTGTTTATCATAATAATGAGTGCCATCTATCACACAACATTGGGACTGTTCAGTATCAACCTCTGACTACTATGTGGCCAAGTGTCATCAGTCTTTGTTTAGCCATTGATGGGCTGTAATCTTTGTAAATTAATTTAATGTGCATTGTAACTAATTATAGGCAAATCATTTTTGCATGAAAGCCGGTGAAAGTGCTCCAGAAACACTACAAATGATTCAGAATGCATACGCCATTTGTCTACTCAGTTGTGAGAGGGTGGGGGAAAAAAACACTTGTCATTTTTTTATTAGAGATGGTTATCATCCACTGAGAATTCCTTCCAGAGAGCCAAACTGTGAATGCAGCATATTACAGAGATTATTACAGAACGATTCTTAAAAGGAATGAGTCAAGTGAGGCCCACCCTGTACCAGATGAAAGACTGGTTCTTGTTGCATGACAGTGCAGTATCACATAACACTGTGACTGTGAAGCAGATTTTGTCTTAGAGGTTAATTTGTATGCCTCATCACCCACCCTACTCACCTGCAGATTATTTTCTCTTCCCCAAACTCACAGTTGCCCTGAAAGTTCGGCATTTCCAGTCCATAATGGATTTCAGATGCAGCTACAAAGGAACTGAACAGCATTCCAAAAAGAAGCCTTCCTAGAAGGGACAAAAAGAAATGTATGAACATGCAAGCAAGTATATAAATCTAGTGCGAGTGTTACTGAATGTTATTTAAGAACAGCAGTATTTTTTTTAAGACCTGCATGTTTTGATTTTTCACATTCTTGTCCTAAAACTTTTTACACACACCTTGTATGAGTACAACAGAGAATTAGAACTTCCATTAGGGTCAAAATGTAAATGTACACTGATTATTAAGAACAACAGTTTCATACTGTTTATTCCAAAATTTGTTATCTACTGTCCTATATGTTTTGCAAAAGAATGTAAGCTGAGGAACTTCACTGAGCACTTGGGACCCTTCAGGAATGGGAAGTGCATGATGGTATGACTTGTACAGCTTGCATATTATTATGATTGAAAACAGATCGGATGGGGGGAAGTCAATGCAAACAGAATTTTAGTGTTGAAGGTCCTAGAAAAACAGTCCCCGACAACCCTGAGGAGGTGTGAGGATATTAAAATGCAGAGCATGCAAGAATGGGAACTAGCTCATGTACCTGGGTGTTACCAGTTAGGTTTTCTGTCTTGTAACTTGCAAACAAACTGCTGTTTACAGAGGGGACGCCTGGAGGATGTGGTGGTAAGCGATGACTATCGTGGGAAGCAGCTTGGCAAATTGTGAGTACTGTCAATAGTGCTTTTGGGTTTGGGTAGAATGGGAGAAACATCACACACAGTACATGAGGTGACTGTTACAGGATCATCATGACTGCCACACTGCTTGCCCAACACCTGAACTGCTACAAGATCACGCTTGATTGTAAGGACGACATGATCCCATTCTACACCAGAATGGGATATGCACTTGAACCAGGCAACTCAAACTACATGCAGATTCGTTTCAAGGAATGACAGTCAGAGGTCTGCCACTTGACATGGTATGCTGTGACCTCCACAGATTTTGAGTTGATCCAATTTTTTGTGATTAATTTGTCAAATAAGAAAGAAAAATTATTCCTAAATGGCTAAAATGAATTTATTAAATCTGATTGAAGAAAGTTAAATGCTAAAGGCAGCAAAACTGATGTGTAACAAAAATAACAAAACAAAACAAAAATGTAAAACCTGCATGTTGTGTGCCACTCTTGGTAATGCAATGGAATGCATCTTCCATGTAAGTGAGAGGAAACCTGTCCACCATCAACTATTCACTTACACTGTCTAATGGCAGCTCAAACTGCATACAGTAACCACTTGAGCAGCAGGTCTCCCCATACGCTTTCTGACATCACAGAGCAGGTCTGTTATTTGATTCTAAAGAATAATGTGTGAGGTCTATGATGAAAGTCAGCACAAATCATACTTTTGCAAATGTCACAAAGATATTGCAACAGTGTTTCTGTAAGTCTCCTAAGCAGATAATAGAATGCCCATACTGCATAGCACCTACTACAAAACATGCAGATTGTTAATAAATATGTATCATTAGCTCTCTCATGCACATCAGTGTACAGTCATGCGCCGCATAACAACGTTTTGGTCAACGACAGACCACATATACTATGGTGGTCTCATAATATTATAATACTTACCATTGTGTTACAACTGCCTACAGTATTCAGTACTGTAATATGCCGTACAGGTCTGTGGCCTAGGAGCAATATGTTATACTATCTAGGTTTGTGTAAGTACACTATGATGTTCGCACAACGAAATCGCATTACAACGCATTTCTCAGAATGTATTGTTAAGTGACACATGATTGTGTATTCATTCTGCTCAGAGGACTGCAGTGTTTGTTGTCCTCAAAGTCATATTTCTGTGACAGAAGTTCAGTTAAAGTTGGTACTGGGATTTAACCTTTTGACGCCTAATGTCAATTATAGTGGTCATACCGTACCGCTAACCTCTAAAGTTGCATTTTATATATTTATTCAACAAATATAGGCACTGAATATTTTAAACATGGTATATACTCTCAGTTTTTGTTTCTCTTCAAAATGCAGTTTGTTTCATAATTTTAATGTATTTTGTTCCTGTATTATTCACATTTTATATACAGGATGTGCTAAAATTAAAAAAATAATTCCGGCGCCCAAAAGTTAAGGACTATATGAAATCCATTTTGGTCTGTATTGTAAACAACACCCCTACTTTACACAAGGCTCAGTATTAACTATCACATTGTATAGACATTTGGTATAGAGAATATCGATCTTGTTGTGGTTTGCGTCTTTCTATACAAAATGTTTATTTAAATACTACAAAAAATCTCTCTCTCTCTCTTTTCTTTGTGCACTAATGATTATTGCTATTACTAACATTTTCATAGTATTAAAACTGATATGGACAATAATGTACAGCAGTGAACTATACATTTGCCACAAGTTCTGTCACAGACTGTATCACTTTACACATGTAAGTAATCATTCATAATACAGTGAAACCAGCTTCAGATAACCCCATTTAAGAAGTCTGCTCACCTAACATCTTAGCATGATTTAGTGCCCCCATGACATTAACATAGACACTGCCCTTCTTATGTTTCCCCCTGAAAGGATTTCCTGCCTAAGGAGCACAAAAGTTCTCAACACGTTCTTTTACTGCTTTAATATGTTTTTCTCAGCAGAATCTAAATTTCTGCAAGTTGCCATTGGTTAAATTTGTTCCCAACCTACATGTTCTAAATAACACACGTATGTGTGTATGTTTGTCTTTACGAGCATGGGTAACACATCAGTAGCCGCCACAAAATGTAGGCTGTTGTCATTCAAGATGAATAAACAAGGTGGTTGCTACTTAAAATGTTCAAAAAAATCACCACACTACATGCCATTTCTATGTAAACTTGCTATATTGGAGACAGTCCATAAGTGAACAGCTGAGATGGAAAAAGGTGAGAGCGGCAAAATATAGTAATGTAGAATCTGAATTTAAGCAGGCCATTAATTGGTTGTGCTTGTAAGAATGTGTCAAAATCACTATAGAAGGTAAGAATTAAAATGTCATTTGCTGGTGCAAATGTATCATTGAATGCAGACTTTATATGGAATAATATTTTAATAGAGGGAAGTTCAGGTTCATTACACAATGTTTTCCCACTTAATAAACCCAATTTATTTAATTTTTCCAAAGTCTTAAGAGGGTTTCACTGCATTTCACAAGTGACAGTGTGATGTCAGTCCTTTAGAGAAATTTTAAACAAAGAAACGCTACACAGCCAACATGTTGGAAGCAATGAATGTATTTACAACATGAACATGAAAAATATAAATCCTGTGTGTAACTTTCCTTCTCTGTTAGGATGGAGATACGCCGAGGAGGTAATAGTGCTATGTGTATGTCCCTCTATTTCAGTTATGGAACTAGATGACCAAATTTCATCAAATTCAGTATGAATTGCATGCTGCTGGAGGTTACCGAGACTCGATGTTTAATTTTGTGAAGTCAGTGATGTGACAGGTGTACACACACAATGAGGCAGCTACACTAGTACCTTTTATTGCAATGCCCAGTAATGATGTTAAGGTAACTGAAATGTATTCAGAGGAGGAAAATATGGAACTTCTGTTGTAGAACATGAAACAAAATGGCAGCTGTATGAAATGGATATGTAGCTTTTGATGTTGAGACAGTAACTAATGAACCAACAGAACTGTCCTGTAAAATATGGTAGATATCAGAAATAAAGACTCACAAATGTATAAAATATCAAGTTGATATTACAAATATGGGAACAGTGTGGAAGAGAGAGATTTTATATGTATTTTATAATGTAAATAAAAGTGTACATAATTAAGAAAGAAGCTGGTAATAAAACATATTTACGGTGTAAAGCAATAAAAAATTAAGACTCGACTAGCATTCAATCATGTGAATGTATGTATATGAGTCCAGCACAGAAATTCAGGGGCTTAACTGCATGTCACTAATTGTAAATTCAGCTTACCAAATATGACGATAACAAGACAGCAGGTACATGCAACAGGAGGACAGACTGTTTACTTGTCACCATTTCCTGCGCATGAGCTAAGAAATTTAAAAAGTTTCCCATGGGTTTCTGAAATGTGTTTCATGGCAGACAGCAGGAACACAACATAAGATTTATGTTCTCAGAGCTATGTTCCTGAGGAATCAAGTCTTCTGGGATGTTACGCAAAGTCATTTGTTCGGTTACCCAATCAACATGGCATAAGATCCCCAAAGACTTAAATCATGTTACGCATCCCCTGACCGAAAATAATTACATTATTATAACTTTCAGATTTTGTATGAACATGCAGAATGTGATTAAAGAACATTTAGGAGACATAGGAACCTACAGCAAGAAGGTACAAGATAACTGAAAAAGGCTTTTTCACAAAAAAGGCAACTGTCATGGTAACATGAAGTTATCAGTAATATTACACCTACTGGCATAACCCTTTGAGTGCTCTGTGCGTCTAAGGAAGTGCTGATATATAATAGGCACTTGCTTCATTCTTCCATGGGATTCGTCTTAACCCTTTGTTGCCAGAATTCAGTGCAGGTTGGAATCTGGAGAATGTTGGGATTAAATTACAGCATTCACATTTTTGTGCATACGCACACTATCTCGTGGGCCAGGATAGTGCAGTCGGTATAACAACTTGCTACGGGCTGGATGGTCCGGGGTTTGAATCCTGGTGGGGGCCAGATTTTCTGCAACTCTCCAGACTGGCCCTAGGGCCCACCCAGCCTCCTATACAATGGGTACCAGGTCTTTCTCGGGGTAAAATGGCTGGGTCTTGGTGTTGACCACCCACCCCATCTAGTGCCAAGGTTAAATAAAGAGTACAGCTATACCTCTACTCCCCCTCTGGGCCTTTGTGACCTGTTATGGGGTGAGCTTTACCTTTACACACGTCCCCCCCCCCCCAAAAAAAAAAAACTGTACTACAGCTTACCTTCACATGACAAAATAATGTGCAGCAGTCTGTTTATGAATTAAGTTCTTTGACTTGAATGCTGGACATTTTTCCTTCCATACCAAATGCCACTGATTACTGCAATAGCAGGTCTGACCTCATTCTGTACCCTCAGATTGGTGCTACCGACTCTTATCAAACACATGTGAAATGAATGCAGTTCAGCTGCTTTACTCTTGAAAATACAATAAGTGGTGTTCAGATGGCATCAACATAGTTAACAGAAATCCCCCCCCCCCATCTCTTGCTTGCCTCAAAATGTGGATTTAGTACATTCACTGCAGTGTACTTTGCTGTGTACAAGTGAAGTGAAAACTGCAAAGGACAGCAGTCATTCTACCAGACGGTAATGACATCATCCACTGTGGTTCTACAAACCCTCTTATAATATTACATTGGTTTTTATAGGACAGCCTATACACAATCCAACAGTTTGTGCAACATAAGTTGTACAAGCTTGTTGATAGTGTATGGTCTGGTTTGAGGTGTCGTATAGCAGTCTGTTGTGACTGTCTCATTTTTTAATAAGAGGTATGTTCATTTCCAATATATCACCACATTAGAATGGAACAGTCGTTGATAAGTTTTGTAGTGTTTTGGTGAAGGCATTTCCAGTTCTCTTGAGACATCATGGCTAAAATCTGATATTTTCTTCAAAACACTCCTTCATTCACATTCTCCCCTTCTTGTTCCATTTTCTAGTATTATTATCCAGAACAAGGAATGATTAATAAACATGTTGCTTCAGAGATACTTCCACGACCACACGCTAACTGCAAATGATGTTTGCACAAACCTATTGCATAAATGTTGACAACTCAAATTTTGAAAAATAAAATTCAGAAAATTTATAAGTGAAGTAAAATGCTGAAAGTGGATATTTGCATGAAAAAAAAAACCAAGGACTAAAATGCTGCCCCTGGAAGAATGCCACTGCAGGTACGTGCTTTCTTTGCTGGTGAGTAGAGCTGGCCCTGAAGGTGGATTCACACTTTTATCAACACTTTTGTTCTATAACAGCCTCTGATACACAAACTGGTCATGTATTGGTCTCTTCAGGAAAGCAGTGAGACTGATACCTAATGGTTGGAACTGTGTCTATCTATGATTCACTCTCTTGTGTGTCACTGTACTCAAATTAACTCTCTTAAGATTATCTATCTAACTAACTAACAAACAAGAGTGCAACATATGTATAAGGTAGGCTGTGAATGGTGTTTCAAATTTTCCAGTGGTGGATCCAGCAAGTTTTCTTGGGTTTGAGGGCTATGTCTTGCACTTCATTCCGCCATGATTCGTTTCAGTGTCCCAGGACTATTCAGAAGTAAAAAAGAAAATCTTCCATAGTTATAAATATAAACTTTATTTCTACAACTTTTTTATTTTGGGGAAGGGGGGGTCTGATCAATAAATATTTTTTGTAAGCCAGCTTTCGTGTCATGGACCAACGAACCACAAAGAAACTGATAAGCATATTGTAGTATCCAGGGGCTCGTGGTGGGTCACTGGCCACCAGTTGCACTCCCCACTTGACCATGTGCATGCATTCCTGCACGTTTGTTTGGTCTTCTTAAAATATTGGGAACAGAGGGTTTTGTAACCCAAGTATTTTTTGCGTGCTCTCCGTAAGGAGACGACAGCAGGGGTGCAGTAAGATATGTAGCAGATTTAGTATAACTAGGCAAGGAGCCTGAGAGACGGGGGGGGGGATTCTTTAGGCATCCATCGTCCAGCCAACATCTCTGTTGGGTGGAGACGTAGAAATTGATTCTTCTCCTGTGCTTACCGTTTGGTTACTATTCAACTGTAATTATTCAACCACTTAATAAAGTTACACATCAATTAACTACGAAGACTGTCGTGAGCTATAACTCTTAATCAACAAGGCCCACTCTTTCTCATCGGAGTCCTATACTCGGAGCGGAACCCAGGACCGCCGAGTTGGGACACTACAATATGTCTCAAGGATTCAGGCATGCCAGCTCACAAACTGCACCATACAATTGTTGCCAAATTTTATTCAGGGTAGAATAAGGTGACAGGACAATATGAAGGGGACATTGAGTAAACAACTTCAGTTCCTCCACATGCTGGACTGAAACAACACTGCTGGGGTTAACGAGGGTAAAGAAAAAAACACTAGGGGACTGTATAAGAACATCCATAATTGACTGACATGCTGCATTACCTTTAACAGCCACATGAGAAAATGGTGTCCCATTAGATTACATGTCCCCTTAGCCCAAACAGGAAAACAGTATCCCATTATGCCATAATGTTTTTTAAAATTTTCTGCATTTATAAAGATGGTTCTTATTCACCACATTTATCTAAAATGCTTGTAAAGGTGTAAAAGATTGTTGGGAATTTATTTCTAATTTAAATATTTTATTCTTTCCCCACTGACCTCAAGAAGAAAAATTGAACTCGATTATTTCACCGTGCTATTAGCCAAAGCTCCAAGAAAACAAATAGGTTGCTGAGTCTAAATACCATGGCTTTCTCATGTGCAGTTGGCTCCACATTTTGTAGCACAGAGTACCAAACTTATAAAAGCAAATAATTCAGTTGAATAATACCATAAACTAAACCGTAAAGTGAAAAAGAACAAATTTAAGCACCTTAAACTATGCTGCTTAAAAATGGGGTGGCCTGTTCCAGAACTTAGTAAATGGGTAGAAGGATCCATTCTTTAGAGTGTATTTTTGTTTGAAGTTCTTAGGTTTAAAAATGTATATAATAAAATGGATAATATCAACACGCAGAAAAATTGACCTGTAGAAGGAAGAGCACCCTGGTCGTCAGCGGCTACGTTGGCTTTTAAAAATACCATACAATAAACAAACATCTCAACATATAACACAGTATATGCATTGCACAATACCAAAGAGTTAACAATGCCACGATGCACCACACCCAGCCAACTACGTGACAGTTGTAGAACCTTTCATTGGCTCTTTTGAGTCCCTCTGTTTCACTGCAGAATGGTCTGGATGTTTCAAAAGCAGGCACAGCCATCAAAACGAAACCCTAGCATACCATGCAACTGAGGCCATTTGAAACCAGCATCCAGATGGGTCACACAAGATTAAATTTTGCCATTTTTATTTACATCAATTTAATGTGACCACTCTGAATTGCAGAACACAACATGAACATTAAAATTATGACACAATGCCTTCCAAATGACCTTTTGCACATTTCCTTACAGAACGCTATTAACCCTTTTGCACCAAAAGACGAACTCAGTCAATGCATGGTGTGATGCTGCAACAACTGACTGTCTCACAAAGTTATCAGTCGGATCTGCAAAATGGTGGGTGACCATTTAAATCCCCAGTTTTGATAGGAGCCATCCTGTTGTGTTACACAATATTCATAAAGTATTTTATTTAGTCACAACACAACATAAATATATAGTCAATGATACATAATTTTGGTTACATGTTTTGGTTTTATCAAACCATCTTCAGGCCAATATTTATTATATGAAGGTACATTCAATGTGCGCATACATTATGGGATCCCATGGTGTTAAATTAATAAAGGATAAAATCATACTGGTTTTTAAAAATCTTAGTTCCAAGTTAATGTATTTTAAAAATCTGTAACACAATCATCAGACATGAGATCTAGATCAACTCAAGATGTATGTAAGTTCACATAAGTTTTACCATTAATGTACATATGCACTGATAAGATTTCTTACATATGTTTTTAAAAATATATTCTGTCAATAGATTTTAAAAATACATTAACTTGGAAATGAGATTTTTAAAAAACTGGTACGATTTTAGTCTTTATTAGTGTAAACACTATGGAATCCCATAATGTATGCACACATTGAATGTACCTTCATATAATAAATATTGGCCTGAAGATGGTTTGATAAAACTGAAACATGTAGCCAAAACTATATATTATTGACTGTATATTGATGTTGTCTTGTGATTGAATAAAATACTTTATAAATCCCCAGTGTTTTACACAGGACATTGGGGACTTGATTCTGGTGCCAAAGGGTTAACTTTGTGGTCACATGCTAACATCTTGTGAGAGTCCCTCAGAATAAGATTTTGTATTATAATTAGCATGATATGTACAGGTTGTGCAGTTAGTCACATGGATCATACTGATATGAGCACAAATTACATGAATGTTTGAAAACTTCACAGCATAGGCAGCAACACAAAGTTTGGTACAAATGCTTCACTTTATTTTAAAATGCCAAACTGGAAGACCATGGTAACTTTTCAGCCATGACCTATCTGTAAAGATGTGAGAAATATGGTGTAATGTGTAACTCATTTTCTATGCTCATAATTAACAGCAGGCAACACCACTTTGAAATCAGTGCTGTGACTTCCATGATGCACATATTCACAAGAGGAACACCTCCATACCACGACCTAAGTTGCCAATTTTCAAGATACAAATGAAATTCAGACCAAAATTGTATAAACATAACCTCACATCTAATACACAGAAAACCAGTATTGAAATGTCTGGCCATGCAGGCAAGACGCACATGGTAGTAATCCATCCCACTGAAGCACATATGGTAACTGAAAGCACCTGCTATGTTAGCGATCTAGATGTCACTTGGATTCACACTTCACATCCCTGCATCTCCCAAAGGAAATGATGTGCTTAACAGGGTAAAATAAGTTTGCTGATAATGCAAAATCTGGCCACCACAAATTGGAATGTTGGCAGCACCTGCAATGATTGAACCAAACTGTAGGAACCTCTTCCCATAAGGAGACCCTGTCTTGAGCCAGTTCAATCTGTCTGCAAAATATTTTCATATTCTAATACATTCCTGAGCTATACTGATATTCGCACCTTCTCTGTTGCTTACCAAAACTGCAAAACTAGGACTGTTTAAAAACTACTACTGTGATCTCTCACTCTGAACACAATTTAACATTTATTTTGAAGTGACTTCCCTGGCAATTAAAGTACAACCAAATTGCTTGAGTGACACTACTCATTAATTCATCACACACAACTCATTACTACCTAAATTCTAATTTGGCAATATCCTCCAGACCACTAGTTCTTCCAGGAAGTGATGCCATGTGGTCCTGCAAAAATTTGCCCATCACATAACACATTCTGCGGTGAGAATGTTTGTTTTGGTGCATCCAATTCTGTCCAGTATGTTCATGTATATGCCTACATTCACCCTACAGCCAGATATGTGCAAGATCGAAGCTAAGGCTGGCTCTCCAATGACAATCCGAATGGTACAGGATGCACTATTTAACATTGCAATAAAATGTTCTCAGGCAGATGGCCGAGTCAAGGTGTGAAACTTCTCTAAAGTTTCAGGGACTGACTCCATCCCCATCTTCAGCATGTTGCCAATGGTTTGGTAGAACCAAAACTTGTACCTAGGTTACCTACTGCATGTTGTGTCTATCGCTGGTTGTGTAGAGCTGTACGGAACCAGCGAGATACTTAAATTTAACATTTATCTCAACCACAGTCTAGACCCTGAACTCTCCAGTGATAAAGTTCCAACATCCTCAGACATGAGAGCTGACTTTGCCAATGCATCTGTTTTAGCTGGATATCCTGACTTGCCATCTCATACAGCATACGTCTTGCTATAGAAAATTCACTCACCTGGAAAATCTCCTTGGTTCAGACTGTCTTCCAGTTACATTTTCTTTGTTCCTAGTTTCATGGGTCCACCTGTTAGTTTGCTTGCTCTTCGAGCTTCAAGTTCCTTTTGTCGCTGCAGTTTCCGTTCCTCTCGCTTCTTGCGTGCCTCTTCCAATCTGCTGGAGGCTGTAGATAGATATAATGTTCAGAGTGGGTGCCCACACACTTCACTGTGACCACATAACCAAAGTAAGTGATGTACATACCTGCACCAGTCTCCTCCAGTGGCTCAAACTCAGTGTTCTCCCAGCTCTGAAATACATAATGAATTTTTGTAAGGCAACAAAACCGTGCTTACTGTGCTTACGAGTCTAGTATGTCAATGACTTACTTAAATTATTCTTTCTGAGGACCAGTGGAATGCACAGCATTATAAAGGCTCAGTTTGTAAGTAGTGAAGGTTACACAAGGAACAATGGGGTGTTACAATAAATGAAAAACATAACCGCTCTGTGCCCCACTGAGCAAGTACACTTTACTGACACCTGAAATGCATCTTTCTGCTACTGAAAAAGTAAAGTACATTACATTACAGTTGTTGCAACACGTGTCATTGGAATCAGTGGAGCAATGTGTTGCTTTCGTCACCTTGAATCATACTGCCAGCAACAATATTAAAATATTTGATGAATTCACCATATTTACCTGAATATAAGATGACCCATCCTCCACAATCTTCAGTTTTCAGGCATATACCTACACAGAACATGTTTCAATTTCATTCTTCATAATAAGGCAACTCCCATTTTTCATATGATGAATTATGGAGGAAAAAAACAGTCATCTTATATTTGGATAAATATGTTACACCAGTAGTGTCAAGTAAGAGACCTGCGTCCGGTTTGTTGACTCCTCCTTGGTTTCATCTCCCCAACTGTGGCTGCTTGTAGACTTCACTCCAGCTGTGTCATCCAAAGGAACAAAGTCTGAGGTACCCCAACCTTCCCCATGACAACTCTCTGCCACCTAAGGAACAAATGATGTTTAGACACACTATGATATTTTTCGGTCATACACACTCCATGTTTGTATATGTATAAGATAAGATAAAATGGGCATTTTTTTAAACAGCATAGTTCATACAAAATAATGGTGGATGCAGAGTATTGGCACAGCAAGTACAGTGCTCACACAAAATAATGTCTAAGCAGAGTGCTGGCACAGCAAGTACAGTGCTCACACAAAATAATGTACTACTAAGCGGAGTGCTGGCACAGCCAGTACAGCACTCATGCAAAATAATGTACTAAGCAGAGTGCTGGCACAGCAAGTACAGTGCTCACACAAAATAATGTACTACTAAGCGGAGTGCTGGCACAGCCAGTACAGCACTCATGCAAAATAATGTACTAAGGAGAGTGCTGGCACAGCAAGTACAGTGCTCACATAAAATAATGTATTAAGCATACAAAACAACAGGGCAAATCAAGGACCAGCAGAGGAAGTACGGAGCTGTTAAGCATACAAATCCGCAGGTCAAATTATATTACATTGAAGGATTTTGATGAACTTCAGTTTCATAACATTCTCATGTATAGTGTGACACTTCAAGAGTGCAGTATCAGCTCCCTAAATTATTTACACAGTATTGCTTAAACAATTAGTGACAAAACAGCAGCAAAAATGGTACAAAATATAATCATATGACTTACAAATAAAGGTAAAGAAATTCCTGTACAGACCTATTACAGGTCCACTGGTTCAAGGAGGCTGAGGCTCACAGATTTCTAAACAATCGGCACATGAAGGTGGTATGGTGGTCAGTTCTACCCACTGACCGCCTTCATCCCCCCCCCCTCTCCCCCCAGGAAATATTCCTGGTACTCATTTCTGTTAGAGGCTGAGTCGACCCCAGGGACATAGTGCAGCCGGAAGGATTATGGCAATGAAAAATTCCAATGACACCATCAGGAATCGAACCCGCAACCTTCTGGCTTGTAACACACATTAATTACAAATAACCTAAGGAAATTAAAACCACAATGCACATGAAGCATCACTGATCATATTATAGAAGAAAATCTTCTTACTAGTTCTGATTTACTTAATAACAGACCTTCCACTGATTATCCCCACTGATAGCATTAGCTGCTAAAGTGCACCTAGCTGAAGGCCAGTTGTGATATTTAAAATCAGCATTAACTGAAGTCAAGTTTCTGAGCTTTCAGTTCAGCAAACAAAGGCTCACAATTTCCAAAATAGTGGGGAAAAATTTCAAACTATTGTAGATGGTATTAAAAAAAAAATGTGTACATGCGATGACTCCAGACACTTGAGTATAAAGTTCCAAATACTTTAGGACACTAACATTATACTGTAAATGCCTGAAAAAAATTAGGAGATAAGAACTTCTGTGGGATGTACTCAAGCTTACTGACATCAGCAGAAGTACTGGAATTTGAAACAAAAGAGGCATATTACAACTTAGGCCTAAGATGCAATACATCAGAAAGCTATGAAGAGAGGCAAAAGAAAAAGTTACTGTCCAAATTAGCCCCAACAGCCTATAAGTACTCTCAGATCTTTGATACAGTTCACCCTCGAACAGGTCATGAAGGCCTCAGCACTAGATGGAGGTGGATGGTTAATGCCCCACCCTAGCCACTTTACCCCTGGGAGAAAGACCCAGTACCCATTGTATAGGAGGCTGGGTGAGCCCCAAGGTCAGTCTGGAAGGGTGTTGAAAATCTCGTCCCCACTAGGATTCGATCCCCGGACTGTCCAGCCCTAGGTGAGTCACTAAACCAACTACAAATCTTTGATGCAGTTAGTGAATGTAAAATAGATGATTCACACAATTTGCAATCAAAACCAAGCAAGTGGTTTTTTCTAGTGATGGAGATAACTCTGGTTGTGTTGTATCTGGTTGATGTAATGAACTGCCTTGATAGGACATTGTTCCATTAAACGTTTCAATACCATCAACAAACAGAAGGCAATCTGAATACCTGACAACACTACACAAGTCATTAATGAGGATTCTGAAAAGGAGTGGGCCCAGAAATGCTTCCTGTGGCACACCAGCTAAGAGTTCATATGGTTAAGAAAGCCCTCCACAGTAACAGGCATGAAACAATCTGTCAGTCCAGTAATTACAGAACCAGCTTATGTACCCAGCACACAATTCATGGTCTTTAGTGTCTGAAGGAGTATACCATGCAGAACAAGGCCAGACACGATCCTTCAGTCAAAACAGATGACATAAACCTGTCCCTGAGAATAAACCAGCAGAGGGATAAAGTCAAGATATGAAAAATGAATGGCAGTATTAAATTCAGATTCATTAACTCCATGCTGACACAGATCAAATATGGACTTTAATAGGTGTAAAACATGTTCACAGATGACAAATTCAAATATTTTGGACAAGGTATTGAGAACAGAAATTGGACTGTAATTATTTGCTGAAACACTTTTTCCTTTTTTGAAAACAGGAACAACAGCATCTGGTTTTTCAGAGGGCAGGGAAACTTCACTAAGTTAAGCTATGATTAAAAATAAATGTAAGGACAGGTACAAGGATATTAACACAACCCTTTCTAACAAACACAGGAATGTCATCAAGTCCAAAGGATTTTAAAGGTCTCTGCCATTTTATGGCCTTGGAACATATGAATCGGAGACAGATGCTAAATGGGACAACCTAGAAGCAGTAGAAGGATCACAAAGGTAGGCATTATCAAAGACATTTGTAAAGTATTCAGCATATGCCTCTGAAACTTTACAAAGCTGGGACAGATTGTTTCCATCAACCTGAAGTTCAGTGGAATTTTTGTCACTTTTCCAGAAGGAAGAAACATACCGTAACAGAGGACAACAATGCCTAGCAACGTGGCAACCCATGAAGCCTCTAACATCAAGGCTGCCAGTATGCCAGACACTTCCCATATGAGGAGAAACTTCTAGGGGTAGCGAACGTTGACTAGAAACAGACAGCAAACTCAAAGACTGACTGGGACAGTGTAGAAGGTTCCAGCAGTGCAATCAGCACTATATAAGGCCAGCGAGCCACAAGAATTGGACAGTCTTTTCATGGTGATTGAGAGTGTGTGGCGTACAGCAGAGCAAGGAGATTGAAGGGGATTTAGCTGATGAACTGCATAGTGTCGAGTGGGTGTAGCCAATCTGTGCAGTACTGTGTTCGAGACCAGTGTCAGTGCTGGGAGCATCAGCAGACAACAGAATTAAGCACACTGCAGATTGGGCTATGAGCCCCTTGTACTGAATGTACAAGTGCAGGTTTATCGCTTGTGAGTGATTCCTGAAATTCTTGTCAGTGTCCTGTTTTCATTACTGACTGTTTCAATTGTTTTAACTGTAGTGTCATTAAACACTGTTATTTGTTAAACCCACAGGGTTATGTCACAATATTTCCAAAAATGCATGATATCAGTCTTTAGGTTATTATCAACACCTTCAAGCTGCTAAAGCTTGTCTGACTCTTATGGTTGCATCCACAAGCATACAGTATGAGGAAAATTTGTCACACAAAATAACTAGACATTATACTTAAAACCCTTACAAAAGTAATTCTTTTTCCTGACATATCATTGGAAAACCATGTGGGAAATTTGCACCTCTTAAAGCAGCCAGAAGGAACAGTTGTTTCAATTACATGTGTCACAGGAACAGCAAGTCTGTCAAGAGCAGCATCAACAATCGTTTCAATGTAGAGAGGAGACCAAGAGTAAGTAAAGACAGTGTTGTATAACATTTGGTACTCCCCAGAAGAAAACTTTCTGAAAGAGATATTAGATGACAAATTTGATCTTCTAATAGGTAATTTTAAATCTGTGACAAAAGGAAAGTGGTATATAACAGAGTGAACCCCAATGTATTTATCGCAGTATAACTGGAGAACATGAAGTGCAAGCAAGGTGCCATTGTTGCAAGAAAATTATGCTGCGATAAGCCACATAAACACATGGAGCAGTACAGGGTTTTGCTCTTCAATTTGTTATAGTTGTGAGAACCACTGAAACATTATCCTCTTTGTGGACAATGCTTATGCAAGATAATGTGTCCTCTACCGGGTCTTCCTCCAGATTGCCCCATTCTTCTGAATCCCAGCCATCTGTCCCTTTCCTCTCCCTGGTTCCTGGAAGGGGACTCTTTGGTTCCAACACTGTACTTGGTGGGCTTGCTGGGGTCTGTAACATCCACACCACATTCCTAAGCTGCAAATCACAAACAAGTGTCTGGCACACACACACACACACACATATATATATATATATACCGTATATTCTCGAAACTAATCCGCACTAGTTTTTGCCGATTTCTTAAACGAGAAAAAAGTTAGTTCGCAGTTCTAATCTGCACCTTTCCTTCAACCAACCCTGAACTACAAGGCAGACTGATTGAATAATATTGGCTGTTACCAATGCTTTAATCGGTATCTGACTTACGCCCCATGTGGGAAGTAGCCATTTAACTGCAAGCGGTACAAACCCACCATAGCTGATTAGCACTGAGGCCATTTAAATGCTTCGTACATTCATGTAGAGGCTTAGAATTATAGACCCACAAGTTAACTCCACATTTCATAATGCTTTGTGGTCAGATTCATGCTCTGGCCACTTTACCCAATTATGTCCATTTGCACCACATGAACAAAGTGCTTCGCAAACAGCATGCCATCTTCGACACCTGTTATGTTTATTTCGCTATGCTATGAAACAGGGGGCCTTTCATTAATTTCTCACGATACATTAGCAGTGTAGGCGATGCAGTCACCATTCCTTGAACAAAGCCTCGTTCAATCTGCTAAGCATTGCTGTCTACAGGAACGTCTAAATAACGGCATGTTTTGTAGTAGAATGTTCCTGCTGTGTACCCCACTGACATATGGCCATATACCGTACCTAATATCGCTGCCGATATATAGCATGCCGGTTCCCAGCCAAAACAAACCGGGTCACTGTATGACTGTTGCCCAAGATTTGAGTATGAGTACTAAAATGGACTAAGCACCAACTTTCTTTGTATCATAATTTGCCAATGTTATATAGGTTCTTTCATGCCTGTGTTATATTTAGTTTGGATTATGCCTTCTTACAGTAGGAAAACGATAAACAGGATGCATACCAAAATAAATATAGGTAATTACTGGCTGCACTGTGAAGTCACGCTTCTTATGCTGAAATTGAAATGCCTTGTTGCTCAACTCAACTTGGGGTTATAATTTCAACTGAAGGAATACTGGTAAATAGATTGCTTGTTCCAATTTGTCATGTACCCTAGTTATGGAAGAGGGACGCCAAAAATCTAAAAGACTATCATATACGGCAAAGTTTAAACGTGAAGTTACTCAGTGCGCAGAGGATAAGGTAAACCGCAAAGCCGCTGTAATTTTGGGAGTTGATGAAAGCAACGTTCGACTGTGACGGAAACACAAGGCAGCAACCAGCAGGTGTGAGGCGTCACAAAAGAAATTCACTGTACCAAAGAAAGGACGATTTCCTGAAATTGATGATGCAGTCTTCATATTCTTTCATGAGAGACGCAAGACTCAAATGTTTGTGAGTTATGATCTACTTCACAAGGAGGCGATAAAATAGGCCAGATCTTTGAACATTCCTCGAAGTCGTTTTAAAGCCAGTAAAGGATGGACCATAAGGTTCATGCGCTGGATGGGGCTGGCGTTGCGGCATAGGACAACAATATGCCAGAAGCTCCCAAAAGATTTTGAACAAAAGTTGTTGAATTATCAGCGATATATCACCAACCCGAGGAAGACGCTAAATTTTCTGATGGGGCAAATGGCCAATGCCAATGAAACGGCCATTTATCTTGATATGCCACCAAACTATATGTTGGAGAAGAAAGGCGTGAAGGAGGTACTTCTGAAAACCACTGGGTGCGAAAAGCTTCACCTAACAGTAATGCTGGCAGCAACTGCTGATGGGAGAAAACTACCACCCTTGATAATTTCGAAAAGGAAGACTTTACCCAAATCAGAGGCATTTCCGAAGGACGTTAAAGTCAGGGCCCAGGAAAAAGGATGGATGACGGAGGAGCTGATGTTGGAGTGGCTGAAAATAGTATGGGGTCGCAGGCCTACAGCCTTCTTAAATCAACCATCAATGCTTGTCCTCAATGCATTCAAAGGGCATCTCACTGATTCCATGAAGAAACAGCTCCGCAAGATGAAAACTGAGCTTGTTGTCATCCCGGGGTGAATGACATCAGTGTTGCAACCAATGGACGTATCCATTAACAAGCCCTTTAAAGACAGGTTGAGGCAACAATATCTGACCTGGATTGCGGATCCTGCCCGTGAGTTAACAGAAACTGGAAAAATCAACGCACAGCTCCTTCAGAAGTTGCACAGTGGGTGTCAGCTGCATGGAAAGCCATCCCGGAGAGCATTATCATCAGATCTATCAAGAAGTGTTGCATAAGCAATACTTTGGATGGATTCGAAGATGACATTCTATGGGAGGACGATGGTAAAGATGAAGATGACACTAACTGGGTGACGGATAACGATTCAGTTATGAGAGGTGATGGTGAGTATGATGAATAATAAATTATAAATATTATATATTATAAATAAAATAATAAGTTATTGTATTGTGTTGTTCTTACAGCACGTACAGCGGCTCTATCATTTTTCCAAAATCCAGCTCACGACCACAAATCTAATCCACACGCAATTCTAAT
>Ga0131853_10005063_pt1 | contig 23742 bp, 17 predicted proteins | sample TergutLab28metaG_FD_92764 | JGI IMG/M metagenome (GOLD analysis project Ga0131853, IMG submission 92764) | Labiotermes labralis P1 segment gut microbial communities from Petit-Saut dam, French Guiana - Lab288 P1 (version 2) (version 2) | ecosystem: Host-associated > Arthropoda: Insects >...
AGATATTATCATAACTGTACACTGGTCTTCACGTAAAGTACCGTTATTTTTGTTAGATTTTTAATAAAACTTTAATTTTCACGACAGATTTTCGAAAAATACTCGAATATAAACTTTAATGAATATCCGTTCAGTGGGAACCGTGTTGTTGCATGCGGGCGGACAGACAGACAGGCATAACAGAGCTAATAGCCACTTATCGAAATTTTGCGAATGCGCCTGTGTAAAGAGACGGTGCTCTAGTGAGGCCAGTATCAGCCAGACCAAAGCGCTTGACGCAACCAAATATCTCTATCAATATTCCTATGGTCACAATGGTTAGCGGAATTTGAAGAAGTAGGCTGGAGTGGAAATCGTTAGATGCGGATGGAATCGATCCATGCAAATTCTATCCGTGATCTCGATAAGAATGTCCAACACGATGAGGTTCATGAACACCTACTGATATACTGCATAGGTAGGTAATGTAAAGTGCACCCTTGTACAGGCACTGAGGCTCTATACAGGCCGTACGGCCCATAGGGGGAGTAGGGGTATAGCTCTATTCTTTCTTGACCACGGCACTAGAAGGGGGTGAGGGGTCAGCGTCACGCCCCGGCCGTTCTTTACCCCCGGGAAAGACCTGGTACCATTTTACAGGAGGCTGGGTGGACCCCAGGGTCGGTCTGGACAGGTGCGGAAAATCTCGCCCCCGCCGGGATTCGATTCCCGAACCGTCCAGCCCGTAGCCAGTCGCCATACCGTCTACGCTACCCGGCCCACGATATACTGCATGCGTTTGACTACACTCAAGTCGCACTCAATTTTTTATAGAAACATGCTGCAAAATATCGAGCCTGAAACTAGGAGTATTAGCGTTAGTAAATACCTATGCGTGATTTCAGACTTCAGCAGCGAAGTAGGTGAGATCTTCGCTTTTCTGAGAAATTACACAGCGTATGGAGGCAATTCCTTACCGACGTTTCAGGAAAACTTATCGCTACCAATTTCTTGTCCTGAAACGTCGATAAAGAATTACTGCCATACGCTGTGTAATTAACCCGCAGAGCACAGATCTCAAGCAAATTCCTGCTGCAATGGTAATCTGCATTTATCGTCAAATACAAAAATTTAATTTATTAAAAAATGCTACATGTTGCGGTCTATAGGATCATCTTCAGGCATAAATGCACACGATTTTTATTTAAAAAAGTAAAATGCTTTGAAATATGTTGGAATTTGCGAGATCTCGTAAATTTTACAATTGTCGTAATATTGGAATATTAGGTATTTTACTTTGTGTATCTTTTTATTATAACCACGCTGCATTGTTTCTTATTGAGAATGTCCGTTAAAATATTTTGCGCCAGCTATGTTCTTTTGGCTTGTTAGAACTCAGCTGGCGTAAAATATTTTTAACAAAAGTTCTTAATAATAAAAAATTCGGCACGTTTTTAATAACAAAATGTTACACAAAATAAAATACCTAATACTCCAGTGTTACGGTAATTGTCAAATTACGAGATATCAGAAATTCCAACATATTTTAAACGCAATGATTTTTTCAATCATGTTCACTTATACCTGAAGGCGTCGTATAGACCGAATCATTTAGCATTGTTGAACACAATACGTTATCTCTGACTGTAAATACACATTACCATTGATTCTTTTAAGTACAAAGTGATGAATTCCATCAAATTAAATTCCTCTTTGCTTAACAATAACATTCTCTTAGAAGAAACACAAACAGACGTCAAAGTGAAATGACGTCACTCGCCGTCTGCTGTAGAATGAGTGACGTAGAGGGGCGGCGAGGCAATACTGAATGACGTAACGGCGTCTCCACAACTCGGGGTCAACAGCCTCATGACGCTGCAATCAATACGCCCAGAACTGGTTCGTCACGGCACGGCCGGACTCCTTTATAGGCCTACGTCATATTAATTACGAACACAGCAAAGGGAACCGAAAACAAAAATGTCACACCTCGAAAGCGTTTTCAACTATTTCATATGTATTAGTGATTGCGACATGTATGAATAATGCAATAACATGCAGTTCACTAGTACTTTTGATATTGCTCATTTTAAACCCAGGGAACACGTCAGCACACAGATTTCAAGTATGTTCCTGTCCATCTCCAATGCTATAGCCACTGCAGTCCACCGTCCCCCAGACCCCACTCATTCACATAAAAACGTCTAAATGTAGAATAAGCAAATAACTGTACTAAATCAACTATAAGATTGTAAAGCTTGTAGTATTACCATTGTAATGGGACAAGCAATAAACCATATATAAAAAAAAAAATGTCTACTACAAAACGGGGCCACGCCTACTCCTTGGATGCCTACTAATCATTTTTTTACTGGGGTACCAACCCATTATTACAGCGGCAGTTTTTCATACTATTCCCTAACATGTCCGTACGAGCCTAATCGCTTCTCTCCCGCGCTCCTGATTTACCTTGCAGTCCCATCATCAAATACACACCCCGTAATATCCCATGAAATGAAACACAGCACGCAGGCCAGAAAATATAAAACACCTCCGTCTTTAGGATACGTGATTTGGGTTAGCTAAGACACTTGCTTCACGGGTTAGCACCTCACTCGATATGGATGTGGGTCTACATGTCGGCTGCATTCATTGTTTTGTTGTAACCTGCGGACGTAGCGGCACTGTCGGGACGGCGCTTCTAACCAACAGTGTCAATGAAGTGTCGAAAATGATACGGATGTATGCGCATAGCATACCAGTCGTTTCGTTCAATTATTTTGAAAAAAAGCAAGGCAAGCAATATTAATTTAATTTTTTTTTATTAAAATTTTGCCTGAAACTCTTTTGCTTCCAATAAATGATTATTGATGTTATGCGCGACAAACACACGAGATTCGCCTAGATACAAATACAGTACATGTTCTCTGCCGTATCTGACGTTTACACAGCATTGTACGTCCGTGTACATCTTTTAGATGTAATCATATGACGCTATTCACACCATCGAGACGATCATTATTCAGTAATGTGAGATTTTATGTTCGCAAGGCACTGATCATTAACCTTTAGACGCCTAACGTCAACTATAGTTGACGTACCGCACCGCTAACCTCCAAAGTTGCATTATATATATTTATTCAACAAATATAGGTACCGAATATTTTTAACATGGCGTATACTCTCCGTTTTTTCCTCTTCAAAATGCAGTTTGTTTCATAATTCTAAAGTATTTGGTTCTTGTATTATTCATATTTTATATACAGGGTGTGCTAAAATTGAAAAAAATAATTCCGGCTTCAAAAGGTTAAGACTACAGTCCTTTAATCTGTGACGCCGTATTGTCTGTTAATGTTTACCGTCGTTTCGGAGGAAACTTTCATCCCTATCTTCGGGGTAAGCGGACTACAATTTTCAATATCCTAATATGCCGTCATTTTTCAATTAATCATTCCTGAAACCTTGCAACTTAAAGCTAATACAGACGCAAACTGTTACAAGGAGTTATTATTTTCTGTAACTAACCTCAGGAACAGCAGTCACATTGCAGGCCTCTTGTTAAATTCTCACTTTTGTCGTGTCCAAAAAAAGTGCGAAGAATATGACCCGAGGAGAGGAGCTGTTCTGAAATTAGAGTGATTTCGAAACTTCACAATCATGTGTCAGGTTCCAGGTAGGGCCACTGAACCTGCCATCTAATGGCAAAACACAGACACAAACTGTATCAACTTGACGGAGTACCAGGCACTTTGTGATAAGGAAGCAGACTTTCCACGTTGGAAAGACATGACCGAATGTATAAAAACACGATTACACTGCCGATAACAATTCGTTCTACTTTTAAACCGTTATCAGTTTTAAATAAAAATCTCTCAACCAATAAAGTAGATCGTAAAGAATTCTAAAAGAGTTTATGTTGTTTAAACAGAATAATCACTGCATAGTCAGACGCGTCTCAGTTCTACATGCATGTGCTGTGTTTGCCAGTGTGTTTAGTCCAAAGGTTTAAAATATATTGCTTCTATCAGAATCATATATTTTCGGTTAACCAGTAAGCCATTCGTGCAAATATCTTCAATTACGGACTCGTGCATTGCGGAAATATAAAAATCAGTGGTCATGTTGGACCAAAGAGGAATTTAGCAAACAAATCTTCGTTGTAGTTGACACACATCAACATTAAAGTCAATTGAAATCACGTATCGGGGTGACGCAGATATACCGCTCTCAGTACATATTTATGTACTTCCTGAAAAGAACGCAACAAAAAAAAATGGAAGAAGGGGCAGGCAAACTCCACGCCGAGGGCGTTGACCCAGGAATGCGGTGTGAAGGAAACACGCCAGTTTCAATAAGGGGGACCACACAGGAATGTTTACCTCCTATAATTTGTATCAGAAATCCCTCAAAACATGTAATGTTAAGCGAGAAACTAATTTAGAGCCAAATAAGCTTAAAATACATAAATATATCTCCTTAACCAATAGAAACAGAACATTACAAAATGTACCTACTGCAGTTTTCAGCACATACTTGCTGAATAGACGCATTTCAAGATCTTACTGTCTGATGTTCGTACGCGCAAATTAATGTTCTCCATGTTAACCTTCTCGACATCTAATTCCACTGTAAATGTGGGAGAAGTCCATTAAGGAGGCGAGAGTCCGCATTGGACTGTACTTTCATCTAAGAAGAAGAAGAAGAGGAAGAGGCAGAAGAACAGAAGGGGAATTCCGCTATAAATATCACATTCTTATTCTCATACTGACACTTCATTGGCGCGTACTGCACAGTGCGGCCCACGACATCACATTTTCTCCGTAACCAAAACTGCTTCTTTTTTTTTTTAAGTGTGTTTTTTTTCACGACGCTGTCGATTGCTATTATTATATAGCGTGTGTGGTAGATGACTAAAATAGTATGGGCCACTGAAGGAATAATACAGACAAAAGACAACTAAAGTACTAGAAGAAAGATATATTTTAGTACCATTTTCTCCATCACAAAAGTCACGTGGATTAGACTAGGATCGATCTTGGGCCTCATCGATGCTTACAGACACCAGTAAACAGTAATAAATTATACTTCATTGTAACGTCAACGGCAAAGTTATCCTTGTGCTAAACTGAACATCTTACCATGAAAAGGAGTTGGTTAGGAACGGTACAGCGCGAGCTGAAAACTCAGGCCGCTCCACGAAAGATACACACTGAATGGGACTCAGAGCCAGTCGTGATGCTGTGGAGAAGAGAAAACAGCCCAGCACATGCCTGGAATCGAACTTCCTGTCCTATTCCGTCTATCCCGCAGTCGCTGTTCAAGGCCTTTAATGTCCCTAATTCCACTGCATTTACATCCATTCTAAAAAAAATATTTCAAATGAACTTTGTACACACCTCTTCACGAGGTGTGAACTGCGCATTATAAATATCAGTGCACGGAACAAGTTTTGTATGAAGCGCAGAGTTCTGTGCAACGATGTGAGGCGAAACTTAAACCAGCTTGTAAATTTATACTGTAGACCCTCACCACTACAACCACTACAAAAACTACAACCACCAAAACCACTGATTACAGAATAATAACAAATTAATTTCATACCTCTGCAAATATCTTATGTGACGAGATATTACGTCACTATTAAACTTTTTATTTTATGCACATTGTGGAGCAAATCCAAATAAGTAGACATCATTGTTTTGCACTTTATTTAGCATGATTCAAAGTGATAAAGCGAAGGGTGCTGAAGAAAACATAAAAATGAAGAAGATTCCATAAGGAGGGAGTTCATATTCTGTATCTTCATAAAACATAACTAGGGTGATAAGATAAACGGAAGGGCGTGACATTCAGCACGCATGATGGGAATGACAATTTTTTTTTTTATTATTTAGAACTACAAATTTACACTCTACTCCCAATGGAGCAATAAGCAAATGTGAGGTAAGAGACAACGGGAGGGAGTAGTCATCCATCGACGAGACTCCGACAAGGGAATGACAAATACGCATTAAATTTTAACCGAGAAGCAAAGGAAAGAAATTCTTCATCTTCAGTGTAGAAGAAAAGATATCCTGTCCTCAACATGGAAGAAACATCAACATTCGAAAAGTCGGTAGGCCTACCTGTACCAAAGTACACGACGTTACAAGCCACAAAATAGAAATCGTCACAGTCACCGCTGTGACAGTCTCAAACCTCAAACACGGCGTACGAGACTTCGAATTAGATTCGTCAGGCACAGGATCAGTGGCTCCATCTGGTGAAAACAGCACCATAGCTTCGGGCTTCAGAAAATGGGGAATTTCTTCAGTACAGTAACAACCATACATAGTGAGCACTCCAAAGGGAAAAAAGCCTGTCAAAAGTGTCAAATACCTACTCTTGTTTTAACTAGACATTATATGTTTCACATCTTGTCCAGAATCAGATTTTATGTACGTTCACAACTGTAAAAATATTAGGATACCAATATCTAAACAGCACCCGAGACTTATTCTGCTGGAGGCCTGAAGATGACCTGTTAACAGGTCGAAACATGTAGCCTATATACTCCAATAAATATTTGTTGTGCTGTCGTGTACTAGTCAATTTGTTATTTATTTCGTTAGAGCACTTCGTGATGCCATCTCTAAAAAAAAATTCTTCAGCACATAAACATCTCTCAGATTCTATTTCTTTTTTAACGTTTGTGTTTCCGTGCATCACTAGTACAATTACAACTGATAACCAACAAGATGCAACTATTTTGATTTATTTACTTTATTCAGCTCTACATGTTTCGGACGATGTTTTCGCCAATCATCAGGAGCATGTCACAGTAACTACAGCTTCTGGTTATGTCCACCGATGTTACTGCTGGCTGGTGTTGCGTATTGGGTGGAACTGACTTAAGTCAGTGGACATTACCAGAAGCTGTAGTTACAGTGATATGCCACCGATGACAGGCGAAAACATCGCCCGAAACATGTAGAGCTGATTAAAGTAAATAAATCAAAATAGTTGCATCTTTTTGGTTATCAATTGTAATTCTAATTATAGTTAATGTATCAGTGCGGAAGTGTCACACCCGGGCTTATCGTTGATCCTGACGCGTACACATCAACCCATCACGTAGGTGCAACGTAATTCAGTTCAGCGTACCGAAAATTAAGCATCTCAATTGTTTCTTACCCTCAACACTAACAGAATTAACGACGTACAAAAGAAGAAACCTTTGAAAGCAAAAAGGACGGCCGTTCCGATACAGGCTTGTGCCTAAGTATTCTGTTCAACAGAGTGCGTCTACGGTTAGACATTTGAAATTTCGTATTTACACTTATTTTAAAAATGACGGAATAAGAGTTAAATCTCATCAGGAATACTAACTATAGTGGTACCCCTATATTGAATCGTAGCACAATTAAATTGTATCGACGGTTTCTACCTTAGATTCTCAATATCAAATTTCATCCAAACTCGTTCAACAGTTTCGGACCGACAATCATTGTGCGTCTGTCTTATGCACCCTCTATAAAAAGGTAGAGTGATCCCGTTACAGGCCCGGTGTGGCCCAGAGGGTGGGTAGAGGTATAGCTCAACTCTTCCATGACCGCGGCACTAGATGGGGGTGAGTAGTCAGCAGCACGCCCCGGCCGCACTTTACGCCCGGGAAAGCCTTGGTACCCATTTTACAGGATGCTGAGTGGGCCCCATGGCTGGTCTGGGCGGGCGGTAAATCTCGTCCCCACCGGGATTCGATCTCGGACCGTCCAGCCCGTAGTCAGTAGCTACACCGACTGAGCAACCCGGCCCACTATGCACTCTATATAGATCGTAAATATGTAACAGCTGTAAGCATTCACGCTACGAAAAGCGCAAACAGCTTTGAAATATGACAAAAGAGAGGCAGCTAAGAGAACCGCAGCAGATGCTGCGGTAAGCTAAACAGCCTTTGTTGTGGAGTGTTTGTAATGTGAATTCACTTCCGCGATGCTCGATCTGGCATGTCGGACCTGGAGCAGAGGTCGTATGGCAGGAGTGAAGGTCGTCCACCCTTGCGACTTCTGCTGGGCACATTTCGGCATCCCCGTGACGTCACTCATCGGAGCGTCAGCCTGGCTGCATGGTATTATCCACTTCCGCTGCTAAGCTCTGGGAATTCTCTTCCTGTGTTTACATCGCGGGCCATCGACCCTACAAGCTCGTGGTAACCATGGCAACTAGGCCACGCCCACACCCCGGAGCGCCTTTCGATCCGACAGATCGTGAACCTCCCAGACTTCTTGTAACCCCTCCCACCTTTCGAAAACGTACACTGACAAGACACAGTGCAAATAATAAAATGCATGACTCCTAGCAGCGCCCTCTATTCCAGCCTATCAAAAATATTACAGAAATAAAGCGAATACACAGTGCATTCATTTGCTTCGTAAATAACGTAATAACGAATTTATCTCTGATATTAAACTTGTACATGAGATTGAAAATTGGCCTGTCGCCTTAAGCAAGGAGGACAAGTAGAAGTTACACAAGATTTAAGTGCAGGGAAGAATATCTGGCAACAGAGAAAATAAATGTCGGACAGATGGAGAAGAATTAAGCAACGATTACCATCACTTTTGTACGGTGCACTAGAGATTATCAGTGTCATCAGATCATGAAGGATAACATAAGCGGGACATACAGCACGCAGGAAGTAAATAGGAAATACACACCAAAGGTAAAGCAGGTAAGAGCCCTGTACACGCCATAAAAGCATAAAGGTGAAGAAAGGTCATAACTCCATTCATTCTTAGCCTCGGTACTATAAGAAGGTGAGTGGTCAGCCTCACGTTCCGGTCGCCTTACCCCAAGGAAAAGAACTCCGGGTACCTACTGGAGGCTGGTTGCACCCCAAAGCCAGTGTGGACGTTTTGAAGCAGAGGTAACCAGTTGTGAGAAGGAAGTTTAGCAGGAATGATACTGTTACAATACGTTTTAAAGAAACCGAACTGAATTCAACGACTCATGACAAGGTAAAGCGGAAGGACCTGATAAACCTGATTCCACAAATGGAAGGGAATTCCTTGACTTGTTAAGTGAGTGTTAGCTTCTGAAAAAAGACGCTGCTCCACGGATTTAGTTACAGTACATTATGTGTTGTCGGTGCAAAAAAACAGAACTACAGCTGTGCTTTGTACAGTGATATGAGTTGCATAATGATTTAACTGGAAGCTGAACACAGCGGTTAACTGAGACAGGAATTCAGAATACGCCCGATTCCAGCTCGGGCCAAAACCCGAAATCTCTGACCGAGGTTTCCTGTAGTTTTTTTTATGGTTTTGCACATACCGTAACGGCTTCACTTCGTTGCGCTACTCACGGTCCGTATCATTCAGCTCTACTTGCACTCAGCAAATAACAGTGTGGCGAAAAAAACCTAAAAACTTTTATGTTACATAACGAAGGAACGGTGTGGTGATTTGATCATTCATTTGATTATCTGAAGAACGAAAAGACGGAAGGGGGAAAAAGAGAAAGGGCAAGATGAGAACCAAGTAAATTGAGTTATCGAGATCGGTCAAATGTCTGCCCTGCGCGTTGCAGATTTCCTGGTTTCTACCCTCTTTGCAAGCTCGTCCAGGGGTTGTCGACCTCTGTAGCAGCCTTTTGAATTGCTTGGAATCCATAATCAATCTTCCTTGCTACCAGACTGTCATCCACTGATCTGCTCATTCTGTTCACCATTTATATCGTTTTCTTTCCACAAAGCCTTCATTTTGTGGGTCACAGCCTAATAATATTCATTCGGTCAATGCGAACTTACCCAGAAATACTAAATAAATTTAAGAATGGTGATCAGTCGCATAAATCTAAAGTTGAAATTGCTGTATTCCTGATTATATAACGGAAATTCAAAATCCATTTTTTATGCTGCAACAGCTCAACTCGGGCTTAAGCTGCCTCATTTTTGAGCTTTTTAGATCACATACACATGGACATATACACCCGCTAGAACTCCTCTGAACAAGCAATCAGTCCATCGAAGAGGCCGCTCCCTACACAACACACAACAAACACACGAGACGAACATTCGTGCCCTCAGCATGATTCGAACCCGCAATCCCAGAAATCAAACGGCCGCAGACCTACGCCTTAGACCGCACAGCCACCATCGGCTCAAAATCCATTAAAACGCGCAAGTCAGATCAAGATTTATGCGTTTTACTCGTACATGAACAGTTATAGAGTTGAAGACCAATCGAGGCAGGACTGTTTCCTTATCTGTAATTATAAGTACGTTACATGTTATCGTCATTATTAGTATTAGTATTATTTTTTCAGAAGTACATTTCACCTTAACGCAGATCGAGAATTTGTTGCGTGTAACCTACTCTAAGTTAAAAAATGCTAGAAAGGATGCAGTAGCGTAGATAACCGGTCCAACGTCGTCCGCGACTCGCTAATCAGTACCCCCCCCCCATAATTACTGCACAAGTTATTCCCAGAGCTCAAAAGCGGGATCCAAAATACTGCCTTCAGCCATAAGGGAATCCAGTACGAAAGCCCCAACGACAATTTTGCATTCTGTAGGTTAGAAATCCTCCTCGGCCCAAAGGCCCCGCCGCAACGCGGGGTTTGTGGGGGCCTCGTCTTCACCCCTGTGAGGACGTCATAGTACTGTTTCAATATTCTAACCCACAGCTGTCCTAAAAAATGTTAAATATTTTTTAAATACCTATTACCACGCACGCCTATCACTTCACTAAGCGATGCCAAGTGTCCGTCCCAACTCATAAATTTGTACCTACAGTATATGCGTATTGAGAACAGAAAATCAAAAAGTGTGTGTTTGGGACAACCTCCCAAGATATAATTATGATACAAGAAAAACACTGTGAAGATTGGTGACCTGGTTCAAGAGCTGAAAGAGGCGACATACACACACCGATATCGTACACCCACTCTTCTTCCTAAAAAAAAAAACAGAAGCAGGCTAAAAAAGTGCTTATACCAAACATATAAGTAACAATTAATATTTGCAAAGACACAGTAGGCCATGGTCGACGTGCTGAATGAGATTAGCGCAGTATCTGCCCGTAGTAGACCAGTTGCTGATGGTATATACTTAATGGTTTACATTGAAGGACCACAACGAAGCGCGAAATTTAGAGCAGAACCCAACAGACTAATTCCGTGTTGCACAGAGGCCCTTTTCTACGTAACAGCTAATATTAATATCCTTGTTTTATTTCGATTTTGAAAATAATCTCTTACCTAAGGTCTCCGTAAACGCTGAATATACCGGACATAAGTTCAAATTTTCATATTAGTATTCCATTTTCTGCATGTTCCAAAGCCTTCTCCACACCAAATTTTACGTGCCTAGATTTAATTATTTATTGCTATCAAAACGTAAGGCAAAGAAAAATCATGCACGGCGCCATGTCATTATTTTACACCACACAGAAATGTTTCATTTAAAATCTGCGGTGACTTCTAAGGTTTGTTACTATACCAAATTTCGGAACTTAAACTGTAGATGGTGTTAGTGACGCTCTCGCCTTACAATTCCGCGTGGCCGCCATTTTCTTATTACTGATTGGAAGAAAGTAAGAAGTTTGGTGCTGGAGTGTCGTCCAGTGCCATAATGCTCGTACTAATAATCACACAGCTGCGACAACAGGTTTAAAATTTGCAACCGTGGACACAGAGAAACATACACAGACAGCATGATCACAGACGACTGCGTCTGTTATTTTTAGAAAGAAAAGTAGGTTAAACACTTAAACACTCCCGTTATAGACGAGTCTAAAATTAAACTCAGAGAGAACTACGCCCACTTATGTATAAGGACACAAGAATACGTAACAAAGGTTAGATCTAAGTAATTTTTCGAAAATTCTGAACATTTTTAACTTTGCGAGCAGCGGCGACAACTCAAATTTACGCGAAGAAAGGAATTAAGAAGTTCTCAAATTCAAATAATGTGTTCTTTTACTAGGTAGGTAAAGTGGTTAAAATCATGGAAAAAAGGAATGGCAGGAGGATTTCAAACAAATGCCGGAGAGGTGAAATGCGTAGAAAAATTTCCGTCGAAAAATGTCGCCACTTGCGACAGCTAGACATATGCGGAAGGAAAGCAGCATTCAACTTAGGGTGTGAGGTTGTGGACTGGACTTCAGCAGCCTCACAACCTACTGGCTGGAGGCAGAGCAGAGTGGCGGGTTCTTGTGAATACGGTACTGGTGTTTCGGGATCCATTTGAACGCGGAATTTTTTGACCACGTGAGCGACTGTCATTTTACCAAAAGTGGCCCTACTCCATGAAGTTGCCACTAACACTTCACTTGTACTACGTATTTCGTCACAAGTCAACCGTAAGTGCATCAGCGAACCAGCGTTATACATGTCCTTTTCAGCAGCATATATTGATTCCAGTGTCCATTCCCCTGCACGGGCTCCCCCGAATCAATCCAGGGAACCGCCCAGTGTCTCGACTAACCCCTCCCCGACGCCGACACTCAGCAATGTCAAGGGCAAGGTCACCCTACTCTGCATCCCGGTACTGCCGTCAGACGGTTAACAAACCCTGCAGGTTTCCAATCAGTGGTTCCCGACCACACGAAGGGACGCCAATTTACTTGTTAAAATATTGATTTTTTTAAAAATAATTAATGAGTCCAAAGCGACAAAGTACGTCCGTAGAACTGACAGACGATAAAACTGGTACAAATATTCACCGCTTTTTATGGACCTCGAAATTAATTACCAAGTTCACAAAATCGGACAGCTGAACCCTGCTCTGAACCAGTTTATTCAAGTTCACGCCCGCACAATGCCGTCTTAAAAACATCCACTACTTTATTATCCTCCCAACTATATATAAGTGCAGCATGTGGTACCTTATCACCAGTTTTTTTAACTACAATTTTGGGTCCACTTCTATCCTCCTTGGGAGCTTACTTTAGGGCTTCATTTCCCAAATCTAATCTGATTTCTGAAAAAAAGATTATATTCTTCATAGTGTCATTTCCTTCATCTTTCATACTCCGCTTATGTCCAAATGTTCTCGTCAGCCCTGTCTTAATACACACACAGAATATGTACTTTATTCGATACAAAACATACAAAACAGCAATACACTCTTAGCAATAGATGTGAAAATCAAGCACATCCATGGTCACAGAACGAGATCATTGAATTCTGAAATTTCGGAGCTAACAGGAAGGCAAAGTAACGCTGGAAGTACGGGTTTGAGTTCCTTATATCCAATAAGTTGGCTAATCATGGAAGACAAACAAAAAAGATTAATATGTTGGACTTCCGTTTCTGGCAATGACGCACATTCTCTGCGCTATCATAATGCTGTCTAACTGCTTCTCAATAGGCCAAGGCAGAAAGAGTTGTTCTAAGCAAGGCCTTCTTTGCAAGCAGATAATACTTCCACCCTCCGATCTGCGAAGAGTTTGCACTGCATGTAGTACATCATTACGATATATTCTGTTAAGTGCTTCTCAACACTGCTGTATGATCGCACATCGTAACACAATCTAATCGCTTACGGCATGCAGAACCACGTATTAATATAACATTTTGTATTTACGCAAACATTATTCACAGAGTTCGGAGACCTTTTAAGAGGAAGAAATATGACGAAAGTGATTCAAACCTACTTAGCAGTAAGGGGTATTTTGTGATTCGCAATCTAGCCCCAGTGTCTGATGTGATTAACCGCCAAACAGCCTCGACAGGTACACATTTTCACTTGTCAGAGATTCTCAGATATTGACAGATTGAATTACCCATCAGATGGCCCCGATATGTACATACTTTCACTTATACTAGGCTGTCAGTGTTTGACAGAGTTAATCGTCAGCTGTATCCGATATGTACATACTTTCACTTATAACAGACTCTGAGTCTGAGAGATGGGGATAATTGTCAGAGAGCCCCCAAATGTACATACTTTCGCTTACAAGAGACTCTGAGTGTCTGACAGATGGAGTTAATAGTCAGATGGCGACAACATGTATATATTGTCACCTATAAGAGACTCTCAGGGCCTGAAAGGTGGAGATAATTGTCAGACGGCCTCGACTTGTAATAATCACCTCAATAATAGAAGTAGAAGATTAAATAGACCTTGTGCAATGGTTACATACAGTTTTAAGTAAGATTAAATACCTTTGGTGTGCTCAGCCCCATAATTGACAAATCATGTTCCGGTAGGAAGTTGGAATGAAATTAAACGCCCCACATTCTTAAAAGTTGAAAAGAGCAATTGATATTAGTTCTGTTTGTCGTGTGTTGCGGTGCATGAAGGCCAAAGGTGTTAGTTCTCATGATAAGACTCAGCCGAATTTCGGAAATTACCTGCCAGCCAAATGCTGGGCTGATCCCGAAATTTCTAAATTCAGGTAACATGAAAGGTATGGAATTTCACGTCACTTTTCAAACAGGCGTGCCTTGTGGATAAGGTGTGCTAGGGTGGAAAAATTCCAGTACATAACAATAAAAAAAACAACTTCGAAGCAGAAAGTGCCTAACAAAGGAACAGCATCTTAGGCCGAAGAGGTACTGACAACAGGGTTGGAAAATACCGCATGAATATTGCCACAATTCGTGAAATTTTATGAGCCGTAGAGGAATGCCTTGTAATTCAAAACGTTTAGGCTCACCTCACAAAACACAACACCGTTGCAGTACACTGGCTGAGACTCGCGGTTATCTACGTGACATCGTGACCGCCTGCAGTCCTTCACACTAACAGTTCCCTTATAATATTATTCACTGCTACATAACCTCCGTATGAAGTAAGTTATCTGGTTGACAACGCTCTACCAACTGTGGACAGTGATCATGAAATTTATTCTCCTCCTCCTACTACTACTACTACTACTACTAATACTACTACTACTACTAATAATAATAATAACAATCAATTTCTCATTTAGTAGCGTGCTAGATTAACAGCATAGGGCCAGTTATAAAACTAGCACAAAATGTCCAAAATCAACAGAACTAATATACAAAACACACCAGCACAGGCCCAGTTGTAGAAGTAGTACAAAATATACAGCATTAAGAGAATATAATACACAAGTCACATTTACAGGTTAGATTTACTACAGGAGAGCTGGTTTAGACAGTTTCTGAATTACGTAACAAAAGTACCAGATACTTAGTCAATAATAATAATAATAATAACACTCAAAGAAAATTGTTCCTTATCTGCAATCTGCGGAAGGTACAGTGTTCCAAGGCAGCCTCCAAGCCTAATAATGAAAAACGTTTCGGCCTATGCGATGCGCACAACCGAGTACGCTTCTTCACCCTTTTTGCCTAAGGACGAACACGAAGCCAGGCTCCGAAATTTAATTCTCTTAGAAATTGGGAGCGCGAATCCCGGGCGCCTGGTGACCGGGTGAATAATTTCGTATAGCGGCACGTAGTGTTTTATGTACAATTTATGCAACATTTTTCCTTACGTGCGAAAATACGTACCAGCTTACAATCACCGAGTGGAGAGCGCCAGATGACAATGAGATTCACACTTGTGGGTTCAATGTACGGAACTTGCTTCTTGTCACCCTTCGGACGCCTAGAATTTGGATGTGGTTCAGAGATCAATTTTATGGTTGTCATCCTGTTGTATTTAAATATCAATGCAAACAAATATGCAGACTTTCGCTCCAACACAACAATTCACTTTTATTGCAACACAGCTACATATTTCGGTTTACTACAGGAACATCATCACGCTGTCATATCAGATCTAAAAAATTACGAAAATTAGCTAATATGCTCCATTATTGTTTCTGCGGGCCGGGTAGCGTAGTCGGTATAACGACTAAGTGCTGGACGGTCCGGGGATCGAAACCCGGTGGGGGGGGGCGAAATTTTCCGCACCTGTCCAGACCGGTCCTGGGGCCCACCCAGCCTCCTGTACAATGGGTACCGCGTCCTTCCCGGGGGTAAAGTGCGGCCGCGGTTTGACACTGACCCCTCACCCCCTTCTAATGCCGTGGTCAAGAAAGAATACAGCTATACGTCTACTCCCCCTATGGGCCGTACAGCCACTACAGTTCCTCAGTGCCTGTACAAGGGTGCACTTCACCTTTACTTTTTTACCTTTCTTATTGTACCAGTTAGTGGCTGTCATTTATGTGAAATATCTGTTTTAAAAACGATATTTATAAAAAAATTTAAATTTGGTATTTTATATATCTTAAATTCAATATTATTTTCAGATGTTGAGGTCTACTTTTTTTTGTTCAGTCGTCTAATTTTTGTTTGAAACGTTTATGGCGAAGTATAAGTTCACACGGAATACTTAATCTCTTGTTATTGATTTTCTGTATTTCTTATCGTCTTCATTTCGTCTTCAGAATATTTTCCGGTTTCTGTTTTCCAATAGGCAAGAGTATTATTGATGCATGCTCCCATTTCCACGTATGTACCTTGTGCTACCGCCCCATAAAATGACCTGGGACAGTTCGACCTGCTGCTGGTAACTGACTAAATAAGGAAGCATATTAACTAACTTTTCGTAATTCCCGAAATCTCACAAAAAAATAGGAAATATAATTTTTCTGCTTTTTTACCGTTTTAAACAGTTTTGAGAGCCTAAAGATGGTTCCGTAGTGGACCTAAATACGTGGCTCCTATACCTCTGGCAAATCTCTGGAGTCCTGCTTAAGAAAGTTGCATTTTGTTGAGACAGCAGACAAATTCCAGCTGGTATGCCCTAACAGTATTTGTAAATAATATGTAACACGCAGTACGCTGAGAATACGATTAATTACAGTGAACAGAAATAATCGTTCTTAATATGTTTCAAAATCTTATCTTGGCATTTGTCGGGTAGGGCCAAGGAGAGCCAAAATAAACCTGAAACATGGCAGTCACTACTCTGGTCAGTACCCTCCCGAGCAACCCTTCAATACAAGTCATCTATCTTAGAGCCTGAACTAACACGCTGCATACCCTACGTAGCTGAGACGTTAATAATCCAAATATTGGACTACGAGAAATATATCTGTCTTTCCAAACACGCACTAAAGGAGATAAACAACATTTCTAAATCTCTGAAGTCGAAGGCTGTCATTACTAGAAAAAGTCTATCATAGAGATAAGCAGCGAGGCCAAGTAGCGAGTGAAACGTTTTATACTACTGCAGTACATGAAGCGATACATTGAAATTACTATGGCTCAAGGATGATCAACCTCACGTGACTAAACATGACAGTTAATGGATGATTAATAACAGCCGTTTGAAAACGGCACAGAATCAGTAAGCCTACGACTAGTTATTTTAAGAAAATCGGGCTTTAATATACATGGCAAAGACGTGGGTTCAACCAGTTGCTTTAAGGACAGTAGATTTTAAGAGGCGGCGATACAAGATTGGTGTTAGCAGATGTTTTAAGAATGGAACTTTTAAATTCAGTACAAATAATTTGGGAACTGCCACTTAAATATTCAATAACTAAGCATTTGGAACATACATTAACTACAGTTTTCGTTTCGTTTACGGAATACGCAATGATTGCTTCTTTGAGGAACAATAATGCACGGTTTATTGTACCACAGATATGTGTTTTTATGTAGGTAGGTTTCTCCTTTACAAATACTGTCAAACTTAAACGGAGTTTGCTCTTCAAACAGCTAATAAGTTACATTCCTTTCTGGGCGCACTTTATGGTGCCGAAACTTAAAATAAAATAAATTTTAACTTTTTTTTACTCCAGAACATATTTTGAAACTTCACAAGGTTTATGTCACGAATTCAACATTTGCCTCTTTTTCCCTCCAACAAAAGGTTTTAAATATAACTTTCTTCGAAATGTATAACTTCTATGCATTCTTTGGCATTATGAGGAATAAAAGTGCGTTTTTCTGCCAAAAAATAAAACAATGGTTGTGATTTTAACTCCTCGCTGATAAAGGGTAAAGGGACAAACTTTCGACAGTGATCACCTTATGCGTTTAGCCTTCTAGCCTTCTAGAAACCACATGGTGGCCAGTTGGAAATTCACCAATAGCCGTATAAGGCGCAAAATAACGGCATAAAATTACATGCACTTTAACGAGAATGCTTACAGGTATAAGATTCGTTATATCTGTCCCTCCGTCTACAAGCAGTAATAATGTTAGTCTAGATGGGTGTCTGTTTCATGAAAGCTAATAATATCCAATACAATGCACAAAATTAGTACTTCATAACCAAGTGGACAACACAGCCTGAAAATTGAACATGTAGGATTTTAAATATTCTAATAACACCGTCTCGTTTCTCTTACACACACAATATAAAGAAATTTCAGTGCGCGTAAAGAAAAATTTTAATTTTTAGGTATTTACAGGTAGTTCACGTATCTTGCGTATCACGCTCTACCAAAAGATCTACTATGAATATGAAAACCCCATAAAAGCAAACGAGTCAAAACAGGTTCCAATATCGCAAAATCCTTGAGTATAAGATATGTTCAAAATTAAAGATAACTTGCACAAAAGCTGAACAGCATAATTGCAACTCTCTTCAAAGAAATTCTCAAATATTTTGCCTCTGTCGGTGCCCATGTAGTGGCAATCCTCTTAAGAAGACAAAGAATTAACAAAGTATTTGACAAACACTTGTCTTGCAGAAAATCCTAAATAGACGAAAGGGCCACATTAAAATTAATATTAATCAGTATGCAGTTACAGACGTGAGGTGGGTTGAACTAAATTCAATTAAGGGTTTGGTAATGGTGATTAAAATATAATATACTTAAATTTCCTAATCTATTACAATTTTAACGGTATGGTTTCCAGCTGAAAAAGGAGAGAAAGAAGACGAAGAGACGAAAAAGAAAACTGATAATAAGAAAAGATGGGGTGCTGAAAATTACCATTATTCGTTCGGGTCTCTCTTGTCATAAACTGCAATAAATAATGAAAATGTTAATAATAAGGAATGCAAATGAGATAAATAAACTTAACTTAACTTTACATACAAAGCCAGCTACATGTTTCGGCTGGTGACAGTAGCCAAAACATGTACCCTGTTTTATCTGTAAAATAAAGTTGTGTTTAAACTGAATATTATGTTTATGGTTCCGTGCATCGCTATCTATATTAATAATTGTCCAACGAGATATAACATAAAGCAGTCTATTTATTATTCTGCAAGGTCACTCTACATGTTTCGGGTGTCAATCACACCCTTCATCAGGAGTACACAAAACTATAACTACAATCTCCGGTACTGGTTATATTTTTTGTGCAGCTACCTCCCTCCATCGTGGCCAAGGGAGGTAGCTGCATAAAAAATATGACCAGTGCCGGAGGCTGTAGTTACAGTTTTGTGTACTCCTGGGTGTGTTTAACACAAGAAACATGTAGAGTGAACATGCAGAATAATAAATAGACTGCTCTGTGCTGCATCTCGTTGGACAATTATTAACATAAAAATAATATATTTGCATTTCTTGTTATATTGTAAACACAACGGGGATGAATCACCTTAAGAAACTGCTAATTTTTTATGATAATATTCGAATGTAAATAAAGTCTGTCATACTGATCATAAGGGAAAAGGATACCGAGAATGCTGAAGGATAAATCGTCACACATCCTATTTATTATGTTCTGCCACGGCGAGTCATACCGGAGGCACTAAGCTGTTCTTACGCAACGAAACATCCGTGGATGTAAATCGCTGTGTATACTGCATGCCGCGTAGTAAAAAAACCAGCGTCAAAGAAAACAAAGGACGAAATGAATTTATAAAAGGCTGTGAGATATATAAACACTATGATCGTGTTACCTACTTTTGTATATGTAATCCTACTTCATATCATATTGTATGTAAAAGATGCTGTGTAAACTCACCGGCAGTTGAAATACAGACTACTGTCATCAGACAAATGACTCTAAATCGAAGCCGGAAAGCTACTTACCTGCAACAAAAGCAGAATATGAAATGTTTAGGCGTACATAAACAGATGGGTAACAACTGAGGTACAAAGCGTGGCCGCTGGTCCTCCAAGTGGAGGTCCGCGCACCAATTTCACTAAAAAAATACTACTCGTTGACAACATAAATTTACAGACGCTTCACCTGACAGTCTGCAAATCATGCATGTATACCTTATTCATTACGAAATTTTAGCCTCACTTAAGGACAGACCAACCACGTTCGCTTAAGCTGCAAGGTTTACGGCATTCGAATGTTTAAACATTCGAATGCCGGCCGGGACACCGTTTATCCTGAGGTATTCTGCAGTCCCTTCAGGATAATGCTGCTATTGTGGAGAGAATATGCCGTGACTGCTTCCTGCCACGTTCTTTCCGATGGATTTTTCGTGACCATCTTGTCATGCGATACTATAGAGAGGAAGAATACAGTGAGGGTTGTTTGACCGTGCATCCTCTTCATGAAATAACTTGAAATGCCAACTTGATGCAGCAAGGCAATTTTATTGATGTATTCTTAGCTCGACATGTTTTGGGTACATATGCCCATCATCAGGAACATTAGATGTTGAGTTGCAGCATATGGTTTTCTGCACCGAGTTTTTGAATGGGTTGTGGTCTTGAGAGCCGCTGCGTGGGTCGTGTGTACGGTGCGGATGGTGCCGTGCACGGCAGTACACCTTCAAGTCTCATGTAGGTGTCGTGACAATTCTTTCGAGCAAGACATAACTGTCTCCTCCCGCTTTCTTGTCTACTCGACGCCAAATTACTTCTCAATTTACGTAATGTAAGGACACAACTGGTTTTAATATGTATTCCTGTGGTATGAAAACAGTGCAGTTTCTGTTCCTTACAGGCGACACAGCCTTGCTGGTTTAATAATTACTAAAAGACATGCCATTCGAGCGAGAGACACAGATTATGGTTGTTGTTGGTTGGTTGGTTGTTGTTGTTGTTGTTGTAATTGGTTGGTTGGTTGTTGTTGGTTGGTTGGTTGGTTGGTTGGTTGTTGTTGTTGCTGCTGCTGCTGCGATTTTTTAATATAATCCATCCCATTGTGCTGTGACATGTCAATACTGGCATACATATCATCGTCAAACACAGCAAACGTTTAATAATATCAACTTTAAAGTCACATGTTGTGCTCCTTAACAGCCATCATCAGGTGCAAAAATACATGACTTAAATAATACGCACTAGTGCATGACGATAGCCCATAAGGACCGCGCCATGTAGAGCTTATAAGTGATATTAATATAAGTTTCTTGTGTCTGATGATGATGATGATATATATATATATATATATATATATGACAGTATTAACGTTGCGGTTTTGTTTGACTAATTAATTACAGTTTTGTTTAAAATCGGTTACGGTACCTTATATAAATGCTTCCTTAAATTTCTTAAGTCTTTATCAGAGCAAGAAATACTTGAAACAGTAGTCACAAACAAAAATGGAACACATATTGCGCCCAGTACACCTTTCTGTCTGTCACAGTTTTTTTAAACAGTTAAAGAGCATCAATGACAACAAAAAGCTGTTGCCCACTTTCCAGTTCAGAATGTATTCCAACTGCTCATGTTTCATGTTCAGTCGTCCGCCTTCACCTATTCTTATTGTCACTGATACTGTCTCCCCTTCCTCTAGAACCATTTGTCAGTCCAACCTCATGAATTTCTTTATTTCTTTTCTTCCATAGTCCGACTTCTTCTACCTATTCGTTGTAGGTGTAGAGCTTTATTGTTTCACCTGATTTCACACACACACATACACACGCAATATGTAGGACTCCTCTGGACAGGGGATCGGTCCGTCGTAGAGACCTCTACCTGACAACACACACAACATTCACAACAGACAGACATCCACGCCGCCGGTGGGATTCGAACCCACAATCTCAGCAAGCGAGCGACCGCAGACCTACGCCTTAGACAGCGCGGCCACCGGAACAGGCCTTTGAATTCCAAAATCGTAATTATTCCGTTTACCTTCGCAGTCCGTATTACGTTATCATTCTCTTAATCTGCAGAGCAACTCATACCGTCTAACTCCTATTTGTACCTCCCATAACCAATCCTTTGACTAGATGCGGTTTTCAAAATACACACGTCACTAAAGTAGCGGATTTTCTTGACGGGTGAAACAGAAGCAAACTACTCAGGAAGAAGATCTTCCACGGCAGAGTTAGTTACATCGGTAACCACTGTACAGTTTGCGTAGAAATGTGTTAAGTGCGTGAAAGATTTGCGAATGTCACACATCGTCTTCCTTATTGTGTTATCCCTAATCATACAATGCGACTTAAATCCAAGGAGTACTATGTTTCTTAAGAAAAAATACAGTATTTCAACATTCGTCTTTAATTAACTCCGTGTTTATTACAATTCTCAGAACAGCTTGCCTTTTTACAATATTCTGAGCCAGACTGGCCTAGTTCATATCCTCACACCTTACATTTTTAAGATAAATTGTAATACTATCTTTCTTATAATAAAAGCGAACGAGATGTGCTAGTTCTCAAATTTATTTGATAAAGTACCTTACATGTTTCGGACAGGTCCTCTGTCCATCATCAGGAGTATCTCAACACTGTATACTCGCAGTAGATATTTGTCATGATAGTTCTGTTGGCGTCTGTTAGCGTGGTCACCCTTACAAATATCTACTGCGTGTACACAGGGTTGAGATACTCCTGATCATGGACAGTGGACCTGTCCGAAACATGTAGAGTACTTAATCAAATAAATGTGAGAAATAGTGCATCTCGTTGGCTTTTATTATAAGAATATATCACGACACACGGTCCTCTGAATGTCAAATTCGCCATTGTAATACCATCCTCAAAACAACGCTTAGGCTCCAAAGTTAAATTTCCCTTAAAGTTTTCCATATAAATTTTGTACGAACTCTTCACCCTGTATGTGGGAAGCTCATACACATGCATGTTCAGTCCATTTCGTCCTGCTTAATATCACCAAACACTAGTCCAACACTGAAAATTATGGTGCTCTTCACAACAACGCAATAGTCACCATCGTCAGGTTACTATGTATCTCTCAGATCCAAACATTATACTCAGCACCATTTTCTCAGGCACCTTCAATTTACACTCAGAAGGAGAGATCAAATTTCATACCAACAGAATATAACAGAATTACTCATACGTTTACGCCTTCAATGTTTAGATGAGAAAGGTAAAAGGTAATGTTGTCCCTGTGGACTCCGTAAAGGCATGCCGTGGTGACAGAGGTACAGCTCCACTCATTAACCTCGGCATTAGACGCAATTTCGTAGTCAAATTTACGTCTTGGCCGCTCCACATCTGGGAAAGGACCCCAGTACCCACTGAACAGGACACTGGGTGGGTCTCAGAAACGGTCTGGACCGTTTAGGAGAATAGAAAATAACTTGCTACTGCAAGGATTGGAACCCCCAGACCGTCCAAAGCATAGCCAATTCACTGTTTAGTAGAAAAATATGAATTATTCTTCGAAATTGTTCTGCTCTTATCTTTTACGTAAATTTAACTGAGATCTGTGGCCAAATTTTCAAAATGTTTTGGGCATTTACTGCCCTTTCAAAGTATTACACTTCATGATGGTGAAGAAATATAAATCTGTTTTCTCTTTAGGTTTCTGTGACCGTGCATCGTGAGCAAATTGTGAAGTGAGAGAGAAAAAACCAACAAGATGCAAGAGTTAGATGTTTATTTTCAACAATTTCTCAACATGTTTCGGGCATCATTATGCCCATCTTCAGGAGAACAAGACGTATGTTACAGCGCAGCACACCACATGCAGTAACATACGTCTTGTTCTCCTGAAGATGGGCATAATG
>Ga0131853_10005064_pt1 | contig 23735 bp, 12 predicted proteins | sample TergutLab28metaG_FD_92764 | JGI IMG/M metagenome (GOLD analysis project Ga0131853, IMG submission 92764) | Labiotermes labralis P1 segment gut microbial communities from Petit-Saut dam, French Guiana - Lab288 P1 (version 2) (version 2) | ecosystem: Host-associated > Arthropoda: Insects >...
CGGTCATAACTCCGTAACCGTCCAAAATCGGACACATGTTTATATGAACTTTTTTGATCACAAAGACCTAGGAAATCACCTCCTGCAGTTATGCCCTAAAGTCGTGAAACACCCTGTATAGACCCTGAATGATTTTTTTCCTGTCAGAGCATGGGACACAGCTAAATGCTGGCATAAATCACAAATAGATTTCTTTCATCATTTAAAAAAGAAAGTTTGTCATATTTGCTATATTATGGAGCATTTGAAATCAATATAACAGTCCTGTGGTGTTGTAGTGCCATGTAGTTGATGGGTACCAGTTTTTTGAGGTTGATTCCAGTCAACAAAATTATGTGACATGACATTCTAGGACGCGTTCCAACATTGGACCTTGTCGAACATAATCTTGTCACAGCTGTCAGGGTGAATGTCGCCGATCATGACAACTGGTTGCAGGCTTGATGTATTGTGCTGACAGTCTGGGTAGTAAAGGTACAGTCTGTCTGATGGGTGACGTTCACAAGAACTGTGCTTAAGGCAGTTCACAGGTACAGGGGTGGGGAATCTCACCTGCCAGTTGGCCAGTTTATCTCCTGTTTTCCAGCCCTTATTCTTTTTTGCATGCCATACCTGTAGTGAGGGGTTATGTGGTGATGTTACACCTCAGAACACTCAGTTTCTTCATTTTGTCCATTTTAATGGCACTTAAAACAGAACTTACAGTGATTGGATCTGTTTCTTTCCTGAGGTGAAGAGGCCATAGTGTATTCTTATTGCTGGGTCTGACAGGGAAAGCTAATGTTAGTGTAGCGATGCTGTTCCATGGCCCAGGCTGGTAGACATCAGCCTCCTGCTGCTGAAATGTGGGTTCAGTCCCAGATCAGTCCATGCAGGATTTGTGGTGGTTGAAGTGGCACCATAACAGTTTCTTCTCCCAGTACTTCTGTTTTCCCCTGTCTGCATCATTACTCTAGTACTCCATACTCATTCATTCATCTGTCATGGACACTGCAAGATCTTTGCAGCTGCAGCAGCACTAAATAACAGGCTTGCCACCTGAAGATGCACCAATTTCTGAAATGTTGTGTTCTGTTCTGGAATACTAGACAATGGACAAAGTTCAGAAACAGTAGTTTTGAATTTTCATGTCTTGTCAGACAGTCATAGGTTGGTTATCTATACGTAGGTCACATGATGCCTTAAGACTCAGCTGGACTCCACATTCAGCATGACCAATTTTGCCTAAGAGAAGATTTTTCACAGTTGTTTCAAACACATTGAAATAAAAAATTTTCACTATATTTTGTGTTGGCTAAACTTTTCTCTGTTAGAGCCATCTAACCATTTATGATAATTAAATGCATGTACTACATTTTGTTGGGCTGGGATAGTGCAGTCGGTATAGTGACTCACCATGGGCTGGACGGTCTGGGGATCGAATCCCGGAGGGAGTGAGATTTTCCGCACCCATCCAGACCGGCTCTGGGGCCCACCCAGCCTCCTGTACATGGGTACCGAACCTTTCCCAGGGGTAAAGTGGTCAGGGCATGGCTTTAAACACCCACCCTCATCTAGCACCCAGGTTAAAGAATGAGTAGAGCTATACCTCTACTCTGCCTCTGAACCTTCGTGGCCTGTTCTAGGGTGAACTTTACTGTACCTTTACCTTTACCACACTGTGTCAGAAATTTAGAGCCATGCCATTGATTTTACCAGACCCAGAGAAATAAGGTCATATGTTTTTATCCCATCCCCATTTCTTGTGAGGTGTTGGTGTACTTTCATGTATCCTGTCCAGCTTGTAGGCTGTTCTGTTCACAGGACTGTTGATGATAACATTTGGTAGTGATAAGCACGTCAGAGTGATTGGTGTAGCCCAGAGGGCCTGGAGGCTCAGAGTGGCAAGCGGCAAGTTATTTCATTCTCTCCATGCATGAGACTTTTGTGTGTGGCTCTGTTGTCGTAATGGTCACAGTCTTGTGATATGTGATGCTTTGTCATTGGGTGTGTAGTTCACAGCATTTTGAAGGAACATCCAGCCTTCAGAATGTCAGGAACTGTAATCCCAGTGATACTGTCATCCCAGAAGTTGTGGCCGTTTGGCAAAACCACTGCGAGAATCTCAGATCTCGCACGGTGATTATCACATTTCACCCACTTTTGTACCCAGTGCTACCTTACGTTAATATTGAGAGTTCCTCCCAACACATGGAACATGGAGGAGGAGGAGGTAGATGTGGTGGGGTTTGATCCATGCGTCTTCCCCAGTCACCATATCATCACGTATTGTGACACATCTGAGGCACTGAGAAGTGCTGTTACGCAAACAGGAATTAATTGGGCAACATGTTTCCCACATGGGCAGCGCATAAGGGAGTATTTGTTATGTATGGATGGCATTTAGAACAGAGGTGTCCAGGAGGGGGGCAAAATGCCACATGCATTATTGTGGGTTGGTTTATGTGCTGCATGTGTAAATAAAATTACAATAAGTGTCATACCTAACCTCCCAAATTCTTGAGCAGTCCTTACTCTACCCGTATAATTTGTAAATGTGGCCTCTTGCCACATGTCAGAGACCCCCGATTTAGAGGGAGCTAGTTGGAAAGTATACTCCCACAAACTTATTAAAGTTGGATGAAATGTCATACTAGCCTGAAGGTGTTCAGTTGTAAAAGCTGACGTTTCAGCAACTATACTTGTTGCATTTGTCACTGCAAAGATACAGTAAATGGATAGATTATTTGTTCGTGAACAATAATATAACTAGATTAGAGATGTGATGATGCGTGCACATAGTCTTCAACTCTGCCAGTGTGTGTGTTGCACTTTGTAAACACCCTGCCCTACCGAGCGGTGGAGGTTCACCAGCAGGCATAGGACACAGACGGACAGATGTTGTCTTGTTATTTTTGCAATTAATGTTTGCATATTGGAGCTCGGGAAAATTAAGTACAAAGCCTCCAGCGAGGAGAAAGCTCAAATGTTGTTCTTCTTCTTGTATGTTATTGGTCTGTTGGAACTTCAATATGCATTGGAGGAAAAAATTTTAACCTGATATTCAGAGGACCATGCATCGTGATATATTCGTATAATAAAAGCTGACGAGATGCACTGTTTCTCAAATTTGTTTTGGTAAAGAATTGTGTTTCGCACAGTGTCTACTGTCCGTCATCGGGAGTCTCAACGCTGTATACGCAGCAATAGGTATTTGTCATGCTAGTTATGTTGACTGACTGCTAGCAAGGTCAGAATGGAACCTCACCTCGCTAGCAGACAGTCAAAGTATAACTAGTGAGACAAATACCTATTGCTGCGTATACAGCGTTGAGACTCCCGATGACGGACAGTAGACACTGTGCGAAACACGTAGAATTCTTTAGCAAAATTAATTTGAGAAATAGTGCGTCTTGTTGGCTTTCATTATGAGAATATATTAATACTGGAATGTCAAATACCTTAGGTACTTTCTCATTACCAAAACAGCAGATGTAAGCTGGGGCCAGTCTCTCTCTTAGAACTGCTTAATTAGCACCACATTATTTTGCATTTTCATCTTAGTATCATCAGACTTGGTTGTCCAGCCCGCTTGTGCTGCTGTAGTGTATGATTTGCTCTGTTCATTTGAAACGTGCGGTGTTGGATGCTTTTTTTTTTTTTAGCAGCTTATTTTCTGCTTTGCTTTACTTGACACTGAGTTGTCACACTTTCACAGCAGTGTAAGGTGGGTGATTTACAGATACTTACTTTACGGAAAGAGAATCTGAAAATGACGCACACAACATAGTGTATGCAAGTCATTGCTTATTTACCTCACTGCTAGGTGTGGGGGTGCCGAACCAAGGTGCGGGGGATAACATTAGCGTTTCCAACCCTTTTGACGACGCGGCGCCCAGTCAGTCTCAGAGGCCCAATTCGTACGGACCACCATATGGACATACTGGTGGCCCCCCTCGCCCCCAAGGTACGAGCTTGCTTGTCTGCCTGCTCACGCCTATCGTGCACATTTCTTGTCATTTTAATTGCTCGCATGTACACTTATGGATCGTTTTTTAATACACTTCTATACATTGAGCTTCTATTGCTCTGTTTGTGCTGGCTTGTGTGAAGTATTCTCATTGGCTGTGTGTATGGGAGAGGTCCTGTCGTAGTGTCTGATCTGTGTGGTTCTGTCCGCTAAGCACTTGCTGGTTTACCTCTTACTGTTTCTCCCATATATTTGTTTGTTTTGCACTCTTATTATAAAGAACAGCTGTGTGCTACGTTTTGTGAGTATTGACTGTCCTTTACAGTTTTGATCTGTGTGGTTGTCTTTTTCTGGTACTTCTTGAAGCATTCCGTGGAGTGAGAGTACATCTAATTAACTTTTCATTGCTTGTTTATAACCTGCACTTCTCTTCACAGGCTTAGTCTGTTGGATATGAAAACTGTAACGAAGCCTTCTGCTTCTGCCGTTGACGACATGTTGAGAGTGTTTTGAGACAGGGCTGAGGCTTGTGTTAGAATAATGCATCTGGTCAGGACAGTTCAGGTGTTGCCTGTCCATCCAGCTTTCTTTTTTTACTTTGAGCTGGTCATACAAAATTGCAACTTTACAGCCATCAAATCAAAATATAAATGAAAATGTCACATTTCCACCATGTTTCTGTTTTACATCTAACAAAATATTGTTCGTTAAGTTTCATTATTTTGTTAATATCATACCTCAACAAAATTTTCAGATTGCATTATGGAATAGTGTTCCACCTCAGAAGTTTGTGTGACAGTGATCATTGTTTTATTATTGGTAGGAAGTTAAATTTGAACTAAAATCGGATTGCTTGTGTATTGTTATGTGATGAATTTTGATTTGTGTTCACTGATTTTCGATCATTCGCCACTGTTTTGGCTTGTACTTGTTGAAATGGTTGCTAAGCAACAAGAGAGTAGTGAAAAGATTGCTTTTCAGTTATGGTTACAGGGTAGCAATGCCTGGAAAAAAAGAGAAACAAGCATTGCTGAATGGAAGGATTTTATATGTACAAACAGTGATGGAAAATGTTCCAGTGGAGTGAGTGCATTCAGTTCACTTCTGACAGTCAGTGGTGATGGTGTATTGAACACAGGATCGTCAGGTTTCTGGGCTGTGTCTACTGTCTGTATTATAAAAAGAACGCACTGTGAGAGTCGGATCTGGTTCTGTCCACGGGCGAAATGTTGGGGAGGGGCATGCTGAGTTGTCTGACAGAGTTCTCAATCATCTGGCAGTGCATGTGTCGTAATGTATCAGTGTGTTTTGTTACTTGGAGCCATTAGAACTGTCATGAGTATCAGAATATATTTTCCAAATGAGATGGCTGTTTCGTTCCAAGAACTTACAAAATGCCCATAACAAAAATGTAAAATACCTCAAAAGGAAGCTGCTGCAATGTTTGAAACAACAGTTTTTGAAACCCCCCCCCCAATTGAGGAATGTTGAGAACGTCATGTATACCGTGATCGGCGATGCATAAGTATTGCTGAAATGTACTGATGGTACTACCTGTAAAACTGTGAATGACTTGGTGATCTTTGGGTTGGGTGATTATGTTGTTTGGTGGAAGGGACCTAATGTTTGGTATATAATCACTAGATGAAGTGAAAGACAGCTTCACTAAGCTGAGCGTGTTCTGTGGAGTAGCTGGACAGCATGGAAAGGTGATGAGCCGTCCACATGGTTACTTCATGATTCACTGGAACCATTCACAAAGGGCTGAAAGAATCATGTTAAAGTGGGTATTGATGAAAGCTTAGAATCCTGACCATTGTGGTGCACAAACCTTGATACTGTGCCTTGTAAGTTGTAGAACCAATTAACGACGGTTCATTAACTGTTCCAGCCAGATCAGTTGTGCCCAAAATGTGTCCTTACCTGAGTATGAGGCAGTGGACAGAATCCAGAATCCCATTTATCCTGTGGGCTACTGTGGAAAGTGTTTAAGGGCTAAACATGGGAAATGTAATCTCTGTGGAATTATACTGCAGAAACTACTTGGCATGTTCAAACAGACAAGAGAAGACATTTGGTCATTGAGTTCATCAGTCACTGACAGCACGGTGGTAACTAATATTTCGCATTTTGCCCACAGAATATGTTTATACTTGTATGTTTGTGTGATACTGAAAAATGAAGTCATTGTTTGCTGAAATAATATTAAGTACTTGATGTTCGTGATGGAGATGCCTGTGTTTTCTTTAAGAATAGGCACTGGATTTTTTAATTTCACTTAGACGAACTTCAGTATTGAGAAAGTGAAATGTGTAAAGATCCTACTGACTAAAGGAGGGAAACAGTAGTGGCAGTTTTGGTATGTGTACATCGGAGGTATTTAAGATGAAGTCATGGACTGAGGTTGTGGGTAACTACAGCTGCGTGTCCTTTCGTGAGAACATCAGGATCAGGTAGCATAAATATTAAAGCCAGCATGGGAGAGTAATGGGGGGTAGTGATGTCATCATGCAGTCTGCAGTGTTGCCACACGACTAACACAGCAGTGACACTTTAACCACTCAAGTGCATGTTCTCCTGTTTCTTTATTGTAATTGTGATTCATCTCTTCGTGCTGAAACTCCAGGCTGCAGCAAAACAGAATATCGGGCTGGCATAGCTACACTCACATAACTAATATGATGTTGACAGGGATGCAGCAGGGCTACCAGGGCCAGGGAGGTTACACACAGTACCAGGAACAGTATGCAAGGGGAGCCCCAGGTGGTATGGGTCAAGATTTCAATCAGCAGTACCCTCCTAGCACCACATACCCACCAAACAGGCCCATGTATCCACCTTATGGGCCAGAAGGAGACAGGTAAGGTCTGCCCGTATGTTTGTAACAAGGTACTGTGTATGGCTGAATGGTATGTAGCCTTGCTTGCTGTTGACGATTTCTTTGCTAGTCTCCACAGCCATTGCTGACGGAGTCAGCACTGTGGTGTTTTGGTCTCTGTGACAGTTTGATCCCTGGCTACTTCTTAAATTGCAGAATTTAATTTGACATTCATGGCATAATGCACAATTTTATTTTCAAATTGATCACAATTGACATAAATCTATGTATGTCTTCACGTAAGATGTGTGTTATTTCTTTCAGATTTTAAACAAATTAAATTACTTTGACAGGCTTTATTAAAAATCCACATGAGAATTTCGTGAAAATACATCCAGTGGGAGCAGAGTTGTTCCATGCAGATTGATATGATGAAGCTAACAGTTTCTTTCACAGTTACTTTTCTGACATTTCCAAAAAGGCTCTGTATAGGAAGGTGTGAAACTCCTCCCATTTTTTGTTTGTATATGTAGTCTGCCCTGGGAGGTGCCAGAGCATGTGAAGAGCAGAGTTTATTAGTACACAATCATAATGTCTTAGTGTATTTGTAAATTTGCACATAGAAGGCTTGTGACAGTGAGGAAGTTGTGATATCAGAAGCCCTTTGCAGGCCATGGGAAAGGGTTGAAATACCTTTCGGTGATTGTAGGTACAATCAAGGTGGAACTACCAACCAGCCATCTCCGAGCATGCAGCAAGGTACGGCACAGGACCCTTACAATAGATACATGGGGCCTGCTCAGCCCCCTGGTTACCCGGCACGTACTGGGTATGGGGGACCTCCTGGGCCACCTTCTGGACCGCCGAATCAACAGCACTCCGGACCACCAGCAGGGTATCCTGGTCAGCAAGAATATTACCGTCAAGATCAGGTAAAAGTTTGAATATTGTCTGATTAGAATGTTGGCTGTGAGTTGTGCAAGCATGCCACATGGCTGCCAACTAGCCGGTAGCAGTATTTTTGTTTTTCTGTTGGTCTTTTAAGAGTACTGTGCTCATGGCATAATTTAATTTTTTATGGACTGAGCCACTGCAGATTTCTGTTGTGCGTTGTGAGCAGTATGAGAACACTTTGCTGATAAGGGTGCTGTGAAGCAGGATTATTCCTGTTGTAGATACTGCTCTGGGCCTAGTTCTGGTCAGTCTGAAGTGGTGTCAGTGTACCAAAATTATAAATGTGCAAGAATTTTGTTTTCTGTCTCTGTTGTTTGAGTAGAGTTATGCACATGATTTTTTTTGTGGTTGGCAGCTGTGCCCAAATCCATGCTTGCATGACCATTTTTGCATTTTGTCTGTCTTTAGGTAGAGCATGAGTATTTTTATTACTGGCCATACTGTTGTGAGCGGCCAATTTATGTAGACTTTTTCCGTAGCATTGTTGAATTTCTTTGTAGGTTATTTTACACATTTTTATTAGAATGTGTCATTACATTTCTTTGATTCCAGTAAGTATGAGTGTTTGGGGAGTGTAGCATCCAATTGGTATAGTGGTAATTTCCTAATTAACACACAAAAAGAGAACATATTCCAATCATCTGGGGTATGTTGCTCTGTCATTGGGTGAATATTTTCCTACATTGTGAAGAATCATAGTGCCTTCCAAATGTCGGGAACTACTCGCCCATCTCCGTATTGTCATGGCTCAGAAGACTTAACCTTCAGCAATGCTGCTGCAAGAATATCGTGCCCCTTGTAAGGAGATGTGTGAACATCCATATGTCAGACTGTTTCATTACGTTATTTTCTGAGCCTAGGAATTGAGCTAAATTTCAGGCCTTTACATTCACAGTAACATTTCCTATCCAAATGTGAATGAGGTGCCTGCAGTTCATGAAGAGTTTGGAATTCAAACTCCAGTACTATTTGGTAACTGGGTGGGTGGGGGGTTCTAAACTTGGAAAAGTTTCCATCCCACCCTTTTTATTGGGCGGGTTGATCGTTGTGTAGTTAGACGTATCATGAATGGTTTGATCTTTATGGTGGTGCAGACATACAGACAGACAGAGAAACTCACTAGTGCTTAACAAGTTAGTTTCAGAGGTGGGTACATTGTCGGAGACCTCTGCTGATTGAAAGTTCCTAGACGGGTATGACACAGCCCATGATTTCTGTTTTTGTGTGGTTCTCAAAATTTGCATTTCGTAGACCAGTGAAACCTTTTCGTACTTGCTGGATAAGGCATTTTGATGGTATAATGTTTGTCTGGGTGATGCCGTGTACCTCTGGTCATATGTCATGAGAGGCAGAATGGATCATCCAGTATGCTGGATAATGCTGGTGTGGTTGGCAAACCCTGTGACTAGAAGTGTGAGGCTACTTTTAGTAAGCTGAAATATGCCAAACACCAACACAGAATTAGGGTCACACTTTCGTTTTACAATATGGCCTTGGGACCTCCTGGTTTGGAGCAACCGGTAAATGTAAAAAGTATTTTGAGCAGTTCAGGAGAGCAGTGATACCTGTCAGTCCATACATAATTTGTGTTTATTTCCATTTTTATTATGAAATTTGTAGTCTCCGTTACATTTTGTAATTGAAATGGCAATGCCTGTTAGTTGCGGCCTGACATAGCACTGTAGATTCGTTACTGGGCCTCTGTTGATATTTGGTGAGTACCAACAGGACAGTGGAAATTTGTTACTAGTCTCCTCGTTATGTCCAGTGTATGTTAACGGTGCAGAGTTCACAACATTTTCCTTTGTTGCTCCATCTTTGCTGGCTTATGTATAATTTACATTGTTTAAGTAGCAGTTTTGGCTTTACACTGCTCTGAGATTGCAGGACATGTATTGGGGAAACAAGACAGAACAACACAGAACATAAATTGCATGGAAAGGTTAATTAATATTCATGAATTACACATAGTATAAAGCCAGTATCTAAGCACTGTCCTGACCACATGTTTTCAGGTCTAGTGCAACTTGCCTCGTGATCTCAGTCACACAAACTTTTTGTTACTTGGTCAAAGGTAAAGCAGTCCTGTTACAGGCCCGGAGGGGCCCAGAGGGTTCCAAGAAGTTAAAGGTTCCCAGATTTCGTGACAAAGGCACAGGATGGTGGTAGGTTGTCAGCCTTACGCACCGGTGGCCTTTACCCCCAGGAAATACTCCTGGTACTCATTTCTGTTAGAGGCTGAGTCGACCCCAGGGCCACAGTGCGATTGGAATAATTTTATGTCAATGAAAAATCCACTGACACTAGCTGGGATCGAACCAGCGACCTTCCAATTTGTAGCCCCTTTACCTTAACCACTGTGCTACTGCGGTCCCCTTGTTACTTGGTCATTGTTCTTATTTATTGGTTTGGTTTTTGGTAGATTGATATCGTTAGTGTCAGCCATTGTTCGGTAGAATCCATATAGGGTTGATGAAACATACCAAACTCTCATGATGCTTACCCGACACTTCGGCCTATGTCTGTCTTTAATTCTACAAGTATTGTATTTTAATCGATCTTTGATATGGGATGCACACAGAATTATATGATACTGAGAAGGCTCATGATATATTGTGATTTGCACTAGTTTTCTTTTAAGTGATTGATTGCTTTTTATTATTACTTTCTGCCTCTTGTAAAAGCTTAAGTTGTAACTTCAACTCTAATGGTAATGTTGATTTTGTAGATGCCCCAGTCTGTTAGTTTCTCGACTTCGCAGCTTGCTCGCCAGCTTGTGGCACCCCAATCCCCCATCAAATCTTCGTATCAAGTACGTTTCAGAGTCAAGTTAAATAAATTCGGGTCCTAACCTTAAGTGGTGATGGTCTGACTAACCTGAGGGAAAGTGGGGCCTGTTGCCTGCTGTCTCTGTAGCTGTAGTATTCATTCTGAACTGATGCTGTGTCTTCACTTGTTTATTGAATGCTCCTATACTAGCATGCTGTTTATTTACTTTCTGATAATCATTTGGTTTTTTTTTTTTTTTTTTTTTTTTTTTTTTTTTTTTTTTTTTTTTTTTTTTTGTTTTTTTTTTTTTTTTTTTTTTTTTTTTTTTTTTTTTTTTTTTTTTTTATTTTTTTTTTTTTTTTTTTTTTTTTTTTTTTTTGAACTTTGATCAGAGATGTTGCATTGTGCAAATTAGTGTGAATAATAGAATATTCACCCTTTTGAGAGGTTCAGGTCATTAAGGTATGTGATGGTGAATCATGGGGTGAGTGTTAAAGTCACTATGGTCCTAAGTCGTGTGGGGAGGACCTAGTGCTCTGTGGCACATTTTCACATCCACAGGACATGCATGTTCAGCAAGACAGTTGTCACAGTTTTGCACCTTGTATGGCTGCATTTGGTTTGCATCCTTTTTTCTCGGCATTATGGCACAACCTCCTCTGAACACAACAATGTCACTTGGGAGGGGATGGGAAGTCACATCACTTTGCTTGTTCCATGCTGGTGTCAAATAGAATGAAACATGAAGTTTGCTGGCATGATGAGGCGTAAGTTTGTGTCCTTGATTTTGTTGCATGTACTAGAAGCGTGTATGTTTCAGTTTTGGCCTATTTTACTGCAAGCATGAAGGTTTCATTATGGAGATTGTGTGTGTTGATCGATGGTGCATGATGAGATGATCGTGATACTGGTGAAAGGGTTACGAACATGAAGCACTGTTGACACATGTTTATGTGCCTCACTGGTTTATTGTAGGAAGTAAGTTCATTCTTTTTGCTTTTGTTACAAGATCCTGCATTTTCAGGATTACGTTTACTGAAGATGAGTGCTGGTACATCAGCATACCTACAACACAGCAGATAAGTGGATGGTAGTGCAGATTCAGAGCACTTTATTGTGTCTGTGGTGTGTCATTTTTCATGTTGTACTAAAAAATAATATTCTTTGCATAGGTGTGTTTATGCAAAGTCACAGTAGTGAACTGTATAAAGTAGGCATATGTTCTCTGTCTCCTCCCTTCATGAAGAATTACATCTGTATTTGACATCAGAGGGTATGCTGTGGCCACGGGAAGAAAGTCCCATAGGTTGGCCCTGTCTGCATCCCTGAATTGCTATGTCCCCCCCCAGCATATTTCCCTATATGACACTCAAGCTATCTAGCCATGGTAGTCACAAGAATGTTGGTAGTTGTAAACTTTGGTAATGAAGAGCTGCATGGAAAGTTACAAGTCCCCAGGGACTAGGGGGAATACAACAGCATGCAGTAAGGGAGAAACTTTGGGAGCCATTATTCCCACCATCAGTGGAATTTGTTTCCATTGCCTCATTGTCCTAAGGTGTGATTGAGGCGGTAAACAGTGATGCAGCCAGTAATTTTAAGATGTTAAGTGTAATCCTGTGGGCTGTGCCATGCATGGCTCAGGCAGTCAGTTGCGGTCCTGTCACCTTGGAGGACCAAATTCAGGTGAAGCCAGTCTGTGTGGTATTCTTAGCAGACAAAGTGGTAGTTTTAAACCACATACTTCAGTTTTGGTCTGTCAGTATCATTCCAACAGTAATCCACACTTACCTTTTCACCATGAACTCTAGTTCAGCTGGCCCACTTGATAGTGAAGTACCAAAATATACACTTGTCCATTGCTTCATCCGAAAAGAGAATTGTATAAGTGTGGGAAATTTTGTGAATTAATTGACAGATATGCTGTTATTAATAGTGATAGGATTTCACTGTGATTTTACCTCTTACTTTGTCTTCTTGGGCACAGAATGTAAATTTCTGTCAGTCTGTCACTGTACAAATGTGCTTTTGTGGTCCGGTTGTGCCCTCGTCTCGTATTTCTTCCCAACGACCTCAATTTTTCCTTTCACTGTCAGGTTTGACCAGCTTTATAAACACAAACATTTAACCCTTCGGCGCCGAACGACATATATATATATATGTCGTGCAGTGAGCCCTTTAAATGGCCGAACGGCCATTAAAGTGAATGGGGGGGGGGATTTAATTCCGACACCAAAGAGTTAAACTGTACTGAAGGTGAATTGATTTGTGAAACAGCAGGTTTACCCTGGACAGCAGCCCCCAGCTGCAGGAGGTCCTGCCACACAGATGTATCCTGGAAGTCCACCCAGCAAGACCATGCCGCCGCCACCGCAACAACCTCGGAGGCATCCAGACTTTGCGAAAGAACAGCAGCCGTATCCGCCTTACCAGCAGAGGCCTGCGCTTTATGGTAAGTCCTGCAGCCTGTTTCATGCCACCATATTAATACTAATGGCAGGTAGCTGGTCTCCTGCTTCTTTATTTCATTTATTTACTCGTGGTTAATGTAATGGTGCTGTCATTTGTGAAGTTTTTATAGTGTTGAATGATAGGATGATAGTGAGTGGTGGACTGGAAGTTACGCAGGTGGACGTCATCATGGTCTTGAATGCGTTTGGAAAGTTAGTAAAGATTGTCACTCGTCAGGCTGAGATTTTAAACCAGGACCTTCCAGGTATGAAGCCAGAGTTCATTTTTATGCCTCTGTTTTTCTTACAGTTGCGAGCATAGGAACAGAGGTAATTATTGTTAGAGTCACTTTACTGGGAAAAGTTGTATGTAGTTTATTCCCATTAGATATTGGTGGATGGTGCATTTGTTGAAAACTAACAAACAGAATTTATGTGTGTAGGATATCTGTAAGTTTAAAATAAACATACAGAAAGGCAGTTTCATAAGATGCTGAAGCTGTTTTGTATGTCCACGTATTTGGATGGAAGGAGAGAAGTGCGGCACTGTGTTGTTTGTTATTTTGTGACATTTCAAGAATTAAATGCCTTCAGCTGCTGGGAAATACGAAGTGACACAGAATCACAGTCCAGAAGACTTGATGAAATTTCAGCAACATTTCAAATCTCATGTGATGTTTCTCAGTTAAAAAGATCGATTGGTTAATGGTGTTCGGGTAAGGAATTGCTGTTTGTTTTGAGAATTGAATGAAACACACAAATACACTCCATGGGATGAGTGCAGAGAGTTTGAATGTTATGCGTGACAGTATGTGTAACCATCGAGTTCTGCATGATTAAAGAATACACTTTGTACTGCTGCCAAGTGGCAGGCTGGTGCCGATAGGTGGGCACCAGTCAAAGTGCTGCTGTTTTACAGCTTTGTTACAAAGCTAATGTACCACCAGACTCTAGAAGTATATGATGGCTGCGGTATTTGAAAAACTTGAAACATAGAGTGATCTGATTAATATGATTCATTCCTTTCAGGGTGGACAAGCAACAATTCATTTCGTGGACCATTCCCTGGTCAGGGTCCTGTGTCACAGGGATCTCAGCCATGGAACCAGGGTCCTCCCCGGCCCACTGGACCTCCCAACAGTCAACAGGCCAACAACCAATGGGACCAACACCGCTATCCTTCTGGTGCACAACCCTCTTACCAGCCACCTCAGCAGGTTTGTCACAGCATTATTGATGGTAAATTGTGAAGTGTATCATCACAGGCTTCATTGCTGAGTAGCACCTACACAAAACAATAACTATTGCAAAAGAATATCCACTGTTCGACATAATTACCAAAGGTCATGGAGTCCTGAATGCATAAAGACACATTCTTGTGTTACTGGCTCTGTTAAAACTACTATCATGACAACTGTAAATGTAAGTGGACAGTAGAAACTTCTTGGTGCAGTTTGATTTGCTCTCTGTTTTTGTCAAATATAATCAGTTATTGTTTACATACGTGGCTGCCAGTTTCAGCTTAAAATGCCATCATGAGGCAATAAGGTTTTATATGTGAAAATTAAAAAGCATTATAGCAGTGTTTGAATATTTTCACTGAAGAGAGTTCTAACACTGAATAATGGTAAAATCTGGTTAAATTGAAGAGGTAGTATTTTTCTGTTTGTGTCTGTCTCCTTCACTTACATACATTACACTTTATGTTGGGGTGAAGAAGTCTATGTTAGAGGATTCAGATGATTGGGATGTTACGCCACGTAGAGGAGTTAACAGATCGGGATGTTTTGCGGAAATTTAGTACCATAATGGTACTGCATTGGATTCTGTTAACCTCGCTACATGGTGTAACATCCCATACAAACAGAATGAACAAAAGGAACACACGGTGGATACCTCGGATCTCACAAATATGCAGTTGTGATGATGTGCTGTCAGTCCTACAAGGGTGTGTTTCGAGTCACTTTTCTTCCTTTTGTTTGATGCATTCTGATGTATTGGATGTTCAGCTCGTGCAAATGTATTTGACAACTGTGTTGTACTGAGACTGTATAATTCAATTCTTTAGGGCTCCAATGATGGTCTACTGTATTCCAAAACAGGCTTCTCTCTCCTTGTGTATATATAGGTATATATGTGTATGTATGTATATATGTATGTATGTGTATATATATTTCTTTTTGAACCTTTGAAAGTAAAACATTTTGGAATCTCTTTGTTTCTATATTGAGGTGCAGGAATGAACCTAACCGGCAGACCTGTAGAATGATATTGTTTGGTAAACCTAATTTTGTACTTTGACATATTATTGTTTCATGTTTGCCGTCGCTAAAGAAACATTTCCTGAGTAGTGGTTTTTGAGGAAACTACTTTTCAGTATTGTTAATTTTGTGGAGCCACCTTACTGTAATGATGTGTTGTATAATTCTGTGTGGTTAGTGGTGGTTGCTAAACAAAGCAAGTTGGCTCACATAGTAGCACTTCGTTGTCATATTGGTGTGTGTGTGCAGTTCAGATTGTGGCCAGGACACCATCTGTTTTGACTGGAGTTCTTTGTCGTTTTCCTCCATCGTATACAATTCAGTAATCCAAGACTCGACATGTGTTGGGTGCCAAGTTGCCATGGAACGTAGAATTTTTGTGTGACAGTCGTGTCAGGAGTAACTGTTCTTGGACCCAGAACCATTTAACAGCCTTGTTCAATTGTATATATTTTAATGAATGGTTGTTAGGTGTCTGTTTACAGTGGCATTAGGTTGCAACCATGTCTTAGTCCAGAGTCTGTATGTCAATAACGGTAGACTTCGCAGTAGTGTTTTGAGTGAATTCTGCCTGATACATGTGTGTATGTATCTATTTCTTTAGCCTCAGCAGTGGGTGCCAAACATGCCATCATCTGGAGTTGGACCAAGTTCCCCCCTACGACCGCCTGTGGGCCCACGAACACAGTTCAGGCCAGAAGGGAAACCGTTCCCAATGCCAGCTCCTCCGGGGGCAAAGGTATGCACATCTGCCATGGTTTATTAGTTCAGTACAAGATGCCAAAAACTTTGATTTTTCATTGATTGTACTTCTAGTTGGTCCTCATCAGTTTTATCTGTAATGGCATAACAGAGTTTTTATAGGTGAGATATATAATGTTTTCACCATTCTGTTTGTTTGGTGGCTGATAATACTGTGATGTGGCAAAATATGTTTTAACAGATGCAAATCCTTACTATAAAACCTTTACACACACAGACACATACACCCTCCAGCTTGGCTTGGTGTTTCACATCTTAAGTTGGCTTTTATGGGGCCCCATTGAAAGAGTATGTCATGCAGGTTCTGTGTAAATTTTTTCAGGGCCAATCTTCCAACGTGGCAGGCAGTGCTGCTGCATATCCTGCCCAAGCACCACCAAAGCGCGAGCTTGTGTTTCCTCCTGACAGTGTTGAGGCCACAGTTCCAGTCTTGTACAAACGCAAGCGGATGTCTCGCAGTGACGTGGCACCTGTGGAGGCCTGGAGGTTGATGATGAGCTTGCGGTCAGGCCTTCTGGCAGAGAGCTGTTGGGCACTTGATGTGCTGAACATCTTGCTGTTTGATGATACAACAGTAGCATATTTTGGTCTGGCACATTTGCCCGGTCTGCTTGATGTCCTGCTGGAACACTTCAGGCGCAGCCTTGCAGATATGTTTGATGCCCCTTCCAATACAGACACCGAACGGAAGTGGTACCAGCTCCCTAAGCCGGATTACAGTGAAGTTGATTTGGGTTCAGTTAGTCAACCAATTGATCCCTTGGACCGGGTGCTTCTACTTGAAACAACCACCAATTACACCTTGTTGTCACGGAAGGGTGATCCCATCAGGGTGATGAACAGAGACAGTGATATATTTGTGCTAGACAGCCGTAAGAGCTGGGATGTGGATGGTGACGTAGCAGAGGAAAATGTGACAGCGGAAATGGAACAGGATCAGTGGCAGGTGGTGGCAACGGACAGCAGCTCCACGAAGTACATCGTTACATGTTTCCAGGGTGAGTTCGGCAATGTGCCCTTTGTGAGGTTGCTACAGAAGAAGAAGGTTGTGGAGCAGGCACCAGAAGTTCCTGACAAGGAGCAACAAGAGGAAGAAGTTGTTGTATCTAACCCCCAGGTACCAGAACCAGCAGCAGTTGTTGAGAGTGTAAAAACTGAGCAGGATCCAGAGACTTCTGATGGCAGTAGTGAAAAACCTAATGTGATAAGTAAAGAGGACAGTGTGAGCAAAGAGTGCATGGTTGTAGCAGCAGGTGAGAGGAAAAATTGTGACAAAAAGAAACGGACTAAGACGTTAATTGGTGTGCTTTCTCGGATACAAAAGGAACCAATGGAAGTGAATGATGTGTTGACTAGAGAGATTCGTGAGAAAGTAGAAAAGAACGAAGTGGTAAAGAAGGAAGATGCAAATGAAGAAAAGGCTAACAACAATGATGGGGAAACTGATAAAATGTTAGAAGATAAGGACAAGAAGGATAAAACAGTAGCAGAAACCACATCTGAAGAAACAATGGAGACGAATAGTAACAGCTTGTCACTGGAGAACAGCAACTGCAGTAGCAGTAGCAGTGATGTTGGCAAGGTGAAAAAGGAGCTGGATGATGACAGCAGTAAAACTCAGTCATCTGGTGATGACAAGGTGACTGTGAACATGGAGACTACTTCCAAGAGTCATGATGATCAGGAAGACGGTGGCCCAGGGCTCAGGATTCGGGATCCGGCAGGCACCATGAAGAGACGTCGTATGTCTGATTATGAAGATGAGTGCTACACCCGAGATGAGGCCAGCCTGTACCTCGTCACCGAGACCCAAGATGCTCTAGCTCGACGATGTGTCTGTCTCTCCAACATACTTCGTAACTTGACATTTGTTCCTGGCAATGAGGTGGAATTTGCCAAGAATGCAACTTTTCTGGGACTGCTGGGCAAACTGCTGCTGTTGCATCACGAGCATCCAGCCCGCACACAAAAGCAGCGCAACTATGATCGTGAGGAGGATGCAGATTTTGCAGATTCATGCAGCAGCCTACAGGGTGAGTCAGAGTGGTGGTGGGACTTCCTGCACCACATACGAGAGAATGTACTGGTCACTGCTGCCAACATTGCTGGACACATGGATCTGGGCCAGTACCCAGAAGAGATCTCACGTCCCGTACTGGACGGGCTACTTCATTGGGCAGTTTGCCCCGCTGCCCACGGACAAGACCCTTTTCCCACTGTAGGCCCATTATCTCCCCTCTCCCCCCAGCGGCTGGCCCTTGAGGCACTGTGCAAGCTCTGTGTGACTGACAGCAATGTGGACCTGGTCATTGCCACCCCCCCATACTCAAGGTTGGAGCGTCTTTGTGCAGTTCTCACTAAACTTCTGTGTCGCAGTGAAGAGCAGGTACTACGGGAGTTTGCAGTGAACCTGCTGCATTACCTGGCTGCAGCTGACAGCGGCATGGCACGTACTGTGGCACTGCAGAGTCCCTGCGTTTCTCTGCTGGTGGCGTTCATTGAGCAGGCAGAAGCAAGTGCACTGGGCGTGGCCAACCAGCACGGCATCTCAGCCCTACGAGAGAACCCAGACTCAATGGGCACCAGTCTTGACATGCTGCGCCGTGCAGCAGGCACGTTGTTGCACCTTGCACGCCATCCTGACAACCGCCCCCTCTTTCTGCAGCAAGAGCAGCGCCTGCTGGCTCTAGTTATGAGTCAGATTCTTGATCAGCAGGTGGCTTCCATTATCTCACGCGTACTCTTCCAGTGTTCGCGGCCACATCCTGATCACATCCACTTCAGTTCTCTGCACTCCTGTTTCTCCTCGTAGTGAACAAATTGGAAGGTAACCAACGTAGGAGTTCCAGATACTTTGGTTTTACTGTCCAAAGGGGTCTCAGACTCAAGTGCAAACTGTTTATTGCATTGACATGTTATGTACTGTGCAGTGTAACAGAATGGAGAAATTGTCTGACGCAAGTCTTTAAATGGTTCCACGATATTGGAGCAAATAAAAGTGTTGGATTGCAGCTGAGATACTGTTGATGATTATAATAATAAGATTGACTGGTCTCAATGAGGATACAAAGAAAGAATTCCCTGCATTCGCTAAGCAGGTCTTGATATTGTATAGATAGGGGGGAATGAAAACTCTACGGTAGCACCTTGAATCGTTAGGACTTTTGCAGTCTGTATAAAGAATTATCACATATGAATTTGTGATCTTTCCAAGAGCTGAGTTTCCAGTTTTTCAGTCTTAGTGCAAGTAAGAAAACTTACTGCCTTGCCTTGTGAGTTATGTTCTCTTGTGTAATTGTGAGGGTGTGTGATAGTGTTTACTGCTACCTTAACCATGTACAAACAATTCAAACTGAAGATGGTCAGGGAAGTGAGGAGATGCGAGGTTGATATTATGAGACTGAAGATGCCACTTGCAGCAAACGCGCTGAAACTTTACATAGTAATTAGCTTCGTAGAAGGACAGGAGATTTATTTTTACCTTGTGGGAAATCGTTGTGACAAGTCTGGAGGTAAGAGATGCTGCGGGTAACTGTCTGATTATAGGGTTTCTCCTCTGGACCACCTAGGTACAGAAAAGTGAACATCATGGTTTTGGATCAGTACCTGTTCAGATCCAAAATGGTGAGTTCTGGCAGAACAAACTGAGGGTATGGTTTTTAAAGATGAGGCCTCCATGAAATATTACAGATACACAATATAAAAGGATTAGATTCTCCATAGTATATGAACACAATCATAGTTACTGAATTGTACCATTTTGTAAAGTGCAGCGAGATGCCACCACGTCAAAAAAAGTATAAAAAAAAAAAGAACTTCTGTGTTACTTGTAATACCGATTTGAATGATCACTGTATTTATTATTTTGATTCTTAACTCGACCATGAATTAGTTTTCATGCAAAGAGTTCGGACACGTGTGAACAAGACGAAGTGCAACAGGTCTGATGGGTGGGTGGATTATGGAATTTCTCTTAAGAAACAAATGTATAGCCCTTCCTACCTGCTAATTTTCTTCACTGGAGTTGTCGGGGCCCACCCTCCCAAGCTACGTATCCCTTTCTCCCTATTCAGCCTCCCCCCTAGGTTGCCCTTGGTCCTCATTTCATATTTGGTATTTACTTGTGCAAATGCTTTATATATGTCTGAATACTGAAAAATCAGAAATAAATGTACATAAGAAGTACTAAATAATATGTGATATTTAATGTTAAGTAATACATTGTAGGGTGTGGTGAACTCTGGTTTGCTTCTTGACTTGTGCACCCCCTGATCCACCCCTCCTTTACTCCACGCACCAAGGTTCACCATTCTTTGCTAATTGGTTGTTTGGATGCCGATGGACACAAGTAATCCTGGGTAGGAGACTCGTAATTGTCATCAGGCTATGAAGCAGTGCCCGCTTCAAGGTGATTCGTCTATTTTCATGAAGAGGTCTGTGCGCTTAATTAAGCACGATATCGTCAAGACGTATGAATGTGCATAGGTGTCATCGCATGCATTGTTAACCCCTATGCTACATGGAGGTGAGTTCATGCATCTGCTGTTTTACTCCTGGGGAAAGAATTGCTGTTACCCATAGGACGGTAGGCTGGGCAAAGCCCAGATTTGGCCCCGAAGTTTAAGAGGAGGGAAATACCCTGGAAGATTCAGATCTTATGGGATGTGACATTGTGGTTGGTGAGTGGCTACCAACATTAGACAGCTCAAGAAGAATTTTGGGCTGCTTGACACTGAAGATGAAGGCAACACAGTCCTTTGAAATGTTGGGAACTCCCTATAGAGTGACGAAGCCTTACATCCCAGAACACCTGATTTGCAGCAGCACCTCTCAGAACCTCAAATATTGCAGAAAAATCTCTTCTTATGCTGCAATTACTGCAGGGCTGTCACAGTTTTGGAATGATGTTTTAAAATGTATTGTGGCCTAATTTAGGTACTGCCCCAGTTTTGAAAGGAGGGACTGGGGAAAACCATAAAACCTCTCTCCAGATAGGTAGTGTCCCAGGTATCTCCCAGATGCAAGTCCAGAGATTTAATGCAACATAATCGCATTTGGTATATGGATTAAAATCGATCAGTAAAAGTGGGAACTTCATATGAAGAGTTCGCTACAAGCTGGAAGGTCACAGGGTTGATTCCTGATGGGGTCATTTAATTTTTCATAGACTTTGACCTTCTGGCCACACTATGGCCCTGGAGTATACTCAGGCTGTGACAGATATGAGTGCCAGGAATAAATCCTAGGAGTAAAGGCAGCCGTTGTGTAGGTATGACATCCTTAGTGCCTTCATATGCCAATTGTTTAGAAATTATGGGAGCCTCAATCTTCAGGAGCCCTAAGGGCCAATCCAGGTCTGTATAGGGATAGCTTTCAGCTTCTACTTGTATGAAGACTTAATGCACTCAACTCATTAAATATGTACTGGCAGAAAATGTTTCAAAGAAAAGCATAATTCAATTAATATCCAATACAGTCTGTAAATCTCAGTTTTTGAGATAATTAGAAATAATTGAATGCACCAGAAGTGTAACAATGTGAATGAATTTTCTAACTTGCTTTTGTGATTCAGACATTTCGGCAAAAAGAAAGGTACTAATTCATGATGTACCAGAAATATGGCTGCAACCACAGGCTCGTGTGAATTAGGGTTGCTGGTTTTGTGACTTGAAACAATGAAATTAGCCTTTTGAGGTTCTCTTACTGTCTCCTTGCCAGTCAGATGTGTAGGCAGACTAACATAGTAGTACCATGTTTACAATAATGTAAGACAAGCCACCTCTCACAATCTTCAGTTTCCAGGAAGGTATCTATATAAAACATGTTCTAGTGTTGGACATCCTGTTTTCAGGTATTAAATTGGAACAAGGGCCTCACTGGATATGTGAGTAAATGCAGTGTTTATTGGTGACTTTTGAAAGGTAAAGATCTGTACTTTGTTTTCTTTCTACTTACTGTGTCTTTGAATGTCCATGTTTTTCTTTTGCTGTGGAATATTGTGAAAATTAGTGATGAGGTATTGAGGATGTTCAGTGTGCAGAACGTGGTTAATAAGTGATTAGGCATGTAGGATGCTCATTGTCCAGAACACTGAGGTAGTTGTCTTTGTTATTTATTGATGTACATAGCTGACTAAAAGTCCTGCGTGTTTAATATGTATCATTCCATAGTACCTAAATGCTGTCTGACAAAATTTAAGTACCAACAAATTCTGCCTTCAATACTGAGGACAGTTTTAAGAGCCTTTATGTTAGAGGATTGTCATTCATGTATGATGTTTTATGTAACGGTGCTGTTTGGAATATCAAGTGGGATGTTTAGTGAATGATACACTGGAAAGGGTGTAGAAGGAAGCTGGGGTGTGCCCATTGACAGATTTTGTAGACACAGTGATGTCAAACGTATGTGATATACCCTTCAGCCAAAATAAGCCACTGAAATTGGGTATGTAGAACTTTGAAAAATAAACAAGGCAGGCAATGTTCGCAGAACTGTAACATTGAGGCATGTTCGTGTAACTGTTGTTGCCATGGAAAAGCAGTAAGTATTAAATATTCTAGGTGTATGTCCATAGCCTTAGTTATCCAGCATGCAAATTTCATCATTTGTGTGTCATATTACATGGTCATTTGGCCTGTCTGGCTCTACCATATTTTAACACATTTTATAAACAGCACGACTTAAGGAAAAAGTTATGAACATATAATATGTTTTTGGTATTCTGTGCAGCTACATTTCTCATTCTAAGAAGAATTGCGTGAGATGCCATGGATGTACTTAAGTTTTCATGCGAAGTATGTTGTTAATGTCAGCTTGTAGTGAAACTTGGAATTTTCTTGACAGATTTCCAAAGATACTCAAATATCAAATGTCATGAAAATCTGTCCACTGGATTGCGGACAGGTATACAGACATGACGAAGCTAATAGTTGCTCTTTGAAATTTTGCAAACATGCCTAAAAAGCATGAAGATTAGACCTTGTGGTTTAAAGTAGGTGAGTGTGTCACGGAACATGTAGTTATATTTGTATGTGTACAGGGCAATTTCAGTGTTAACATTAGTTCCATTTATGACATGATGTTTGTAAGGTAATTTTTACGATCAAATTATATTTAGCTGCAGGATCAGCCCCCAATGAAAAATTTGGTGTGTACACTTGGAAAGAAGTGACTGTAGTCTGATTTAAGGTACATTTACCTACAAGGGCTTAGGAAATTGCAAATTTTAAGAACCCGTAAGGCATACAGGATTTTGAAGTAAGGCATGAATGCAGAAAGTTGTGGGGAAAGAAAAATAGCTGTAACATGTTCTAAGGTATGAAGTTAGCTATCGTCTGGAATATGATATTGTGCGGTCTGGTAGAGATATGCTAACGTTTCAGAGTGTGCTTTCTTCATTGCCTACTGAGATGATGGCTGCAACAAGTTCCTCCTAAATAACTGCAGTATTACTGTTAATAGCATAAGATAATACGCACCTGGTCAGAACTGCTTTCAGACTGTGAGCAGATACAATACGTCGAGCGTCCTAACCACAATGATTTGTTTGCGTCTTGAAATAAAAAAAAATATATGAACCATGAAAGGTCCTCAAATACTTGCCATTGGTAGATTCCATGGGACATAGTTGTTGCAGCTACTGGTCAGAGACTGTTTAAAAATAACCAACACGATGTCACTTGTGGACTATCCTTTATTTTCATGGGTAGTCGTCATTCACTCTCTACATGTTTCGAGCTTTCGGGAAGCTCATCATCAGGAGATCATTTTCC
>Ga0131853_10005065_pt1 | contig 23734 bp, 17 predicted proteins | sample TergutLab28metaG_FD_92764 | JGI IMG/M metagenome (GOLD analysis project Ga0131853, IMG submission 92764) | Labiotermes labralis P1 segment gut microbial communities from Petit-Saut dam, French Guiana - Lab288 P1 (version 2) (version 2) | ecosystem: Host-associated > Arthropoda: Insects >...
ATTTTTTGTTAGACTAGGAGCTAAAAGCCGCACATACCCAAAGGTATGTAAGGTTTTTTGCGACAACGTATAACGAGAAATTTGTCGAAAAGACGGTGTAATGGAATTATCGAACACACCCTAAAAAAAGACTGCTTCACCAAGGAAATTTTAAAAGGTAAAATTCCTTAGTGAGACAGCCTTCTTCCGCTTCATTAGACCTGTCCTATAACCGTTTCACACAATAAAATTGGTTCAACTATGGTTCAAGGACAGGTCTATTATTCCGTATCAGATGATAATTCGCGCGCGTCCATTATTCCCGCAATAGTGCTGGATAAAATAATTAATTCTGGGTCTGTAAGGTTGGTGATTAGTGTAGAAACTTTTTTGTAGTATACACCTCGGCCGTTATCGTCCTTTCCCTTGCTATGTTCGGCAAAAAGAGAATCGACCGTAACGCCAAAAGCATGCATCATACGTTCCAATGTAACCGCTGTGGCTCCGCGCTCGCCTCGTTCAATTAAACCAAGATGAGATGTTGTTATGCCCAATAGCTTTGCAAAATCATCCCTCTTGATTTTCCTGAGCTGGCGCTGCGTTTGAATGTTTCTGCCAATTATCTTGTCCAAACGATCTTTGGCCTCTCTCGTTCTTTTTCTTTTCATGAAAAATACCCTTCCTTAACCATTACTTGTGCATATTGCGTTTTGCACATATTGTACGGTTTTTTGTTATTTCCCTGTTTACTGTATCATATTTTTATAGTTTTTGTAAACAATTTTGCTAAACTTTTTCCCACACCCTGGCGGCAAGCACTGTCATGTCATCTTTGGGCGCACCATCTCCGCGGCGTTCTGCCTCGCTTAGCAAGTAATCTGCAACGTCTTGCGGGTTACCATATCTACAATTTTTTAGCGCGTGTTTAATCCAATCTTCTTCATCTGCGGTGGTTACGCCGTCGGTGGCCATTACAATTATGTCGTCGTGCTGCAGTTGGCGCGTGGTTATTTCCAAATCTACATCATTTAACATGCCTATCGGCAGGGATGACGAACGTATGATAGATACTTTCCCATTGCGGACTATATAGGATTCTGCCGCGCCAATTTTTATAAACTCTGCCAGCCCCGTGTACAAATCTAAAGAGCAAATATCCAGCGTAGAAAAACTTTCTTCACTACTTTTTAACACAAGTACAGTGTTTATCATGCGGACTGCAAGTTCCTTATCAAATCCGCTTTCTATAAAATCTTCCAAAAGACCAACCGTGGCAGCAGATTCACGTCTTGCACGTTCGCCGCTGCCCATACCGTCGGAAAGCGCCAAAAGGCACGACCCGTTGCGCAGCTCTATGGCTGAATAACTGTCTCCAGAGCCTTTGGAATTTTTTGCGCGATGGGCAACCCCGCTAATTATACGCAGTTTCTGGTCTTCCATAAATCTTATGCGGCACATACCGCCGCGTATATCGCAATCGGCACCTTCTATGCGCATTTTACGTTTTAGTACGGCGTTTAATACAGGCAGCATCTCCTTCGCGCAAGACTTTTTGTTCATGCAAGCCTTGTGACTTATGGACACTTTATACTTTCCGGCATTGTCTTCCAGCACGATAACACTGGCAACCTCTATTTTTTGCCTAAGCAGTGCCATGATCATCTCTTCTTCCAACCCCTCGTGGAAGCGCAGCGACATATCAATTTCGTCGGAAAGGCATTTTACAATACCGGAAACGCCATGCAATTGCTGGCTTATGAGCTCGCGTGTTTCGCTAATACGGTTATGCCAGCGCAAATCGTTACGGTATAGGTTAAAAACAGAATTTAGCTCGCTAACCAATGTTTCCGGATGCTTGCAATCGTTCCGGAATTTTTTATTCATATCCTCGATTGTGGCAATACCCCTGCTGGAACACGCGTTTAACATTGCAAAAATCTGCTGGTGCGTATTGTACAAATCGTCTTCCCAGCACCATTCGTGATGCGGGCAAGCACTGCACGCACGGGATGCGACATCATCTATAAGTAAAGTAATATCATGCTTGTTTAGGCCCGTTTTGGGGCGGGATAACCCACTAAAAGTATCAGCCAATTTCTCGAATGCGGATGCAAAACTATCCAGGCGGCGTGTGGTTTCCTCTTTTATTTTGTCCATATAATCGTCGGCACTGTCCAAAACAGGATTGATAGCCGCCGCCACATTAAAATAGAAGGACTGCGGCGTTAACGCAAACGCTAACCCACTGCCAATTAATGCATACACCATATGAAAACCAAGCCAAGACCGCGCAAGCACAAACATCGCAAGCCCGCCCATGATACCCACACCTGCGACCACCGCAGACCTCCCCCAAGTCCTGGCAAAACCGCCGCCAAGCCCCGCAAGCCCAAGAATTGCCGCCCAGGACGAATCCCAATATCCTGCCAAGTGCAGAAATAGCCCAAGTAATAACCCAGCGGCAGCGGCCATAGATGGCCCGCCTTTGTAAGCCACAATGCACAGCACATATGCACAGAAAAATATCCTAAGCGGCATTGCCCCAACATAAATATCACTTGCACCGGCAATGACCCCCGCCAGCACAATGGTTAGCGAAGTAATATCTTCGCCGGATAAAAGCTTCGCGCGCCTTCTGCGCCCCGTAAGTATAACATGGGCGCGTTTGAGTATTAATGTGAGCGCACCCGCCATCGCTGTTTCCAGCACGGTAACAGTAAATATAAACGGGCTCATCCCATAAAAGATTGCAACAATAATGCCGGAAATTAGCATAGCCCCAGCCGACGCTGCCGCCACAAACGGAAGCTTGAGCCAAGTGCGCCCTTCCCCGCCGGTGATACGGTTCCATATCAAATTATAAGTACACAAGATGCCAATTGCCAACAAATACCTGACGGTAAATAGATTCCCAAGGCGCGTAAACAGCCCAAGGGTCAAAAATACCGCAGTTAAATAAAACCCTTTGGCAGAGCCCATAAATGCCGCAAGAAATGGCAGGGCAAGTGGGTTGATAAAAGTAAAAACCATGGCTCGTCCAATAAAAAAGCCAAATGCCCCCACCAGGGCAGATGCAATATCACTCTTATTTATAACTGGCCGCTTGGGTTGCTGCTGCGATGTGAGAGGGGTTTCCCGATGCTTCCCCCGCGATGGGTTTACGCCAAAGTCCATAAAATCACCACTTCTATAGCAATTTAACTTTTGCTAGTCCGAAACCGAGACCAAAACGCAGGGCTTTAGCTGCGTTCTTGGGCGATGGTTAAGGCAGTAAAAGGTTAATTGTGTATAATCCATGCCGCCTAACGCAGGCATATACTTGTCCCTCAATTGTACACTCATGTCGATGTATGCTTTGTCAAATACTGGTATAAATTACTAAAAAGTAATGACGGCATTCGCCATAAAGCGAAAATAAAGCAGCCCGGGTAAAGATATTCCATAAGATACCAACGCAAAGTTCGCACAAAAACTTTACACATTATTGCATGCATGATATACTTTGCTAAATTTACATGAGTTAATTTTTGATTGTTAGAGAGAGGTGATTGATGTGTCATGTCAATGTCTTTTAAATTTGCTTTATTGTGTGCTCTTACCAGAGGGGGGCGGCATATGTCCCGGAGACTGTGAACCGCCAGATAACTAAACAATAGCCCGAAGGTTTTTGTAAAAATTGCTTTTTGATTTATTAAGAAAGAGGTGACCGATGTGTCATGTCAATGTCTTTTAAATTTGCTGTATTGTGTGCTTTTGCCATCGGGGGGTTGCATAAAGCCTGGGGACGGCGAACCGCCAGATGACTAAACAATAGCCCGCTTGTTGGGCTTTTTTGTAGCAATTGAAAAACACAATAAGTGCAAGAGAGGAGAAAGCAATATGAAAATGAAAGAATACTATGTAGATAGGTTTCTCAGTTTTAAAAATGACGATAACAAAGAATTGGATGACTTGGTAAAAAACTTAGAAGCATATGTATCTGAAAGCGGAAGCGATGCACAATTGGAGCTTATTCTATACGCGTTTAAGGTGTTTAAAGAGGAGTACCATGCAAGTAGTTTTGGTGATTGCTGCAAGGCGGCGGCTCCCATTTTTGAGTTACTTAAAACTGTAGATTGGGGCTGGGTCGAGTTGCAGGCTTTGGCTTGTGTGATTGGATATACCCCCAACTACAAAATTGCTGTCGAGTTAAAGCAAAAAGCATTCGATGTACTGGGCAAAAATTTTGCCAACCATAAATCTTTTAAATCAACTAAAATGAGGTATAATTTTAGTCTATCCCTGCGCCTTCTGCGTGCAAGATATTACGAAAATCCAAATCCGGAAGAAATCGAAGCCGAGTTTGACCAATGCGTAAACGAGGCTATATCTGTATATGAAAAATGGGGGTTTGAAGCCCTTAAAAGAGTCCTGCTTGTCAGAAAGGCTCTGTTCTATGGAAATTCTGACGATGTGGTAACACATATATACGCGCTACAAAAAACAAAGGATAAAGTGTGGTTAGCCACCACAAAAGACGAAGTGGTTGAATATTTCCAAGCCCTGGGGGACAACCTTAACACCGATTTAAAAAACCTTGCCATAGGCCATCAAATACGCAAACGCCGCAGAGAAATTCGCCTTAAAGTCAGAGATGTTGCCACGGCTATAGGCACAGCCACTTCAGTTGTTTACGAGTTTGAAAGCGGGTCAAGGGGCATAAGTAATACAAGGCTATGCAGCGTAGCCCAAATCCTAAAGACCGATATGGCATATTTCTTCGGGGGCAGCAATAAGCAAGTACCGGACGCAGTTACAGATGCTACAATACACAAAGTAGTGCAGCTTATGTCCAATATGTCCGAGAAGCAGAAGGAGTACATTATTGGAATTGTAAGAGATTTTGCACAGTTTAACGTAAGTAAATAGGGTTATAGACAATTAACCTTTTGCTATAGTTACAAAGAAGCTGCAGGGTTTCCTGCAGCTTTTTGATTGACATATTTTATCATTATTCGGATAAAATTATGATAAAACTTCGCACATATTTTATCATAATTTTGCCAATATAGAGAGCAGTAAATAAAGCGCGCTTGCGCGCGCGTTTCGTACAGAGCAATTTCCTAGAGCAAAACTAAACCTATCCCCTGCCCACCTTTTCCATAGCGGCAATGCGCTGGCTTGCAGTTGGATGGCTATGCTCTACCATAACCACAAATGGGTGCGGTGTAAGGTTGCCTAAGTCTTCGCGGTAAAGCTTTTTCATAGCTGAAATGGCAACATCCGCACCTACGCACTGTACTTCAAAGGCATCTGCCTCGTATTCATGCTTACGGCTTAGGGCGTTGCTTGGTATTTGCAACAGCATCATTATTGGGGAAACCATGATAAACATTATATATATGCCAAAAGCCATGTTTGTATAGGCAAATCCAAATGCCTGCGATACTTCCGGCATTGTGACGACGAAGAAAGCAACGGCACATATAATGGCAAAATCCAACAGGCTAAGCGGTGCCGATTTTAACACATGTTTTTTCTGGGCATGGGCAATCTCGTGGGCCAAAACGCCAATAATTTCGTCATGGGTCATTTTCTCTATAAGCGTATCAAAAAGGCCAATGGTTTTTGTTTTGCCAAAACCTGCGGCAAACGCATTCATCTTGGCACTTCTTTTGGATGCATCAACAACATATATCCCTTTTAATTTATAGCCCGTTTGTTTTGCAAAATCTTCTATCTTGGTTTTAAGCTCGCCGTCTTCCAATGGGGTTAGTTTGTAAAAAATCCTGATAAGAAGCGGCGAGATAAAAGTAATAAACAAAACAAAGGCGAATAGCACAAAAAAGAAAGCCAAAAACACCCAATTGCCCAAAAGGCTGTGCAATAGCAGAAATAATGATAAAAGCCCGCTAACAACAACCAAAACTATAAGCGTGTTTTTCAAAAAGTCCAACATATATGTTGCCGGTTTGGTTTTGTTAAAACCGAATTTTTCTTCTATAACAAATGTATCGTATATACCCAGCAATGTTTCGATAACGCTGGATATAAGCATAGGCAAAAGCATAATAAACAGGCTTGTTAGGTACAGGTTGCTTGTGTGTTCCGAAACAAAAGCATACAAGCTATGATGGAAATTAAAAAACAAAAATGCCAACGCTACAAGTGTACTTATGATACTTGTTACAATAGAAAAACGCAGGCTTTCCATTTTGTAGTCCTGGTTCTTTTTGTAGCTTTTTTCGTCATAGACATCTTTAACATTCTCGGGAAGCGGGGCATTTCTTCGGGAGTATGTCAGATATTGCAGGAAAAAACCAAAAGCTGTTGCCAAGAAAAAAATTGCAAAAATTACTGTTCTCATAAAATAACCTCCACTTTACACTCATATTCCGTTGGTGGGAATAAATCACCAAAGCCTTTGTCGCGCACGGTAACAACCGCATCGGTATTGGACGCGAAGCTAAGCCCAACCTCCAGCCGTGTAGTCCCTTTGGGGCGGGACGGCAAGCCGCTTAACATAATACTTGTAAGTTCTTTTGTCTCGCCGGTGTGCGCACGCATGCATAAACCCAAACCAAGTTCGCCATCCACATCTTGGTTAACCAGCACCAATTTAGGCGGGTGGCTTTGCCACCAAAACGCATTACGTTCTACAAGCGGCAAAAAGTTTTCTCCGTCTGTTAGGCAAATATCACAAGTTAGCTGGTGAGCATCCTCAAGGGTTAGGTTTTCGCCTGTGCCGTGTACACCCAAAGTGCGGGCGGCAACTATGGCTGCGCCTTCGCAAGTTATCATTTTTGGGTTTTTGTAGAAATGCACCTGGGACCGCCCAAACAAGCTGCCTATTGCTTCCTTTGCCCACAACATTTCAAAACCGCCGCCAACACATAACACAACGTCCACATCTTGGGGCGTAAGCGGCGCGATACTTTTTTCAAACATATCTTTGACAAAATTGTCAAAACGTCTGGCATACGGACGTATGAGGGCCTGCACCTGCTCCCCGGTAACGACCTGCTGAAACGGAGGGTACGTAAAATTAAAATACAACTTTACCGGCTTTGTGCGAATATTTTTTTGAAACAACATATCTTTGTGCTGGTAAGAAAATGCCGAGATATGCTCGTGTAATTGACGCGTCTGCTCGGCATTAAGCGGCGGCTCCCTGCCAATTTCCTTGAACACAAAATCTGCGAAAAAGCCGGATATGTCGTTATTAATGTTGGAAACGCCAATGGCATCGCTAAAAAGTGACGATACACTTGTAGCCAGCATGCCGCCGCTTTCCGGCGTGTTTAGAGTCACATGGTATAGGCCACCCCGAAGCTCACGCGCGCCAAAGTCTAAAATGAGGGCATACTGCTCTTCCGGCGGCAAATTACTATAATAATGTGCCAGTACACATTCCCTGTCAGGCACCAGTGCGATAAGTTCTTTTTCATACCCCGCAAGTTTAAACACACGGGTAAGTTCTTCATACGCCTGCTCGCTAAAATACGCGGGAACAGATGCCACAATGCCCACAATTTCCGCATTTGGGTTGATATTACGCACATTACCCAAAAGCTCTTTTATGAACAGCGCAAGCACACTTGCCACGCTTAGCGAGCGGCGGTCTACATCGATATGGTCGAAATTGCCCAAACGCTCTACAAGCGCGTTTAAAGTAATTTCTGTGCCCGCGCCGCGGTTTAACACGGCATATTCACCAAAAACCCATTCCTTGGTTTCCGCGATATATTGCATAACCGTGGGAATAGACGGCTTGCCGTAACCGCCGCTTAGGTCTATAGTCTCCGGGATATTTTGCGCCAAGTTATAGAATGCCATACCCGAAGAATCGTTCCCGATATCAAGCCCTATGATATAGTAATTTTCGCTCCGTTTGTTGGCAAGGTCGAGGGCTTTATATTTTTTCCAGTTCATATGGCGCCCTTTCGATTACCTAGCCGCAATAACATTTGCGCGAAGTAAAACTTTATCATTTTGCTTGTACCCGGTACTAATCATTTTAATAATTTCGCCCTTGTTGAAATCATCTTGTTTTTCCGCAACCAAAACATCATGCTCGAACGCATTAAAAGGGTCATGCGGTGCGGGGCGAATGGCGATTATATCGTTTTGTTTAAGTAGAATTTCCAAGCCGGTATAGGAGCCGTCCAGCATGGCGGCAACATCTGCCATTTCCGCCCACTCCGAATTGCGCAGGCGTGATACAGAATGGGCGAGAATTTCTTCATAGGTGCAAATCTCGTATAATACGACTTCTTTTTTGAAGCGGAAAGTTAATTTTTCGAATTTTTCCAGGAGGGATGCGATTTGTTTGTTTATGCGGGCCTGGAAAATTGTGAACGGTTCGGACGCTAAAATTTCTGTAAAAAATAGCGCAATGTCTTGGGTATCCAGCCATGTGACACGGGCAATATCCCGTGCCCGCTGCAATTCTTCGTCGGATAAATTTATTTTTTCTTCCGAAAAATTGCGCAGCAAGTCAAGCCCTTCTTCGTCAAAGGATTGGATGCTGTCTTGCAGGCTTTCAATTTTAATCCCTATCGTCTCGGCAATACCTGTTAGTATGTCGTACTGAAGCTTCATATCCTGCGAATCAAGCTCACAGTGGCCAACAAAAGTGAACTCTGCCAAAGTCTTTTTCACCGTTACAAAGGCACGGCTAATTTCTTCTGCCAGAAGTTTTTCATCGTTAAGCATCTGCTGCGTTTGATGCGCTATTTTTGCAAATTCGTCGCGATAGTTAAATAATGCTATAACCTCTTCGGAAAGTGCGTCAAAAAAACTACCGCTTGGTATTTCTTCCGGCTCACTTAAATGGAAGGCATCTGTAATTCGCTGGGCAAATTCGTCGTACGCTATGCCCGGCCGCACCGGCGGGGAATGTAAAAGCTTCTGCAACGCGTTAATTGCGGGGCCTGTTTGCTGGTACACTTCGCGCAGCATGTTTAAAATACGATATACCATTGGTAATTCGTCTGTACCAGCGGGATCATCAGGGTCAGTAACTTCCGGTGCTCCCGATGCTGCCAACTCAAGAGCCATGACTTGCACTTTTATTATGTTGCCAAGTTCTTCCCATTCACGCTCCATCAACGCTGTATAAAAACCCGCGGTTTTACGGGCATGTAAATCATCAAGCTTTGCCAAGCAAAAACGCAGCACTTCTTGGAAATTGTTGTATATCTGCGGCATACAATCCCTTACAACAATATCTTCTATCGTTACTTCGGGCGGGTTTAACATCCCTGCACATAGCTTCCGCCAGTCCGCGGGGCGTTCCGTTTGCAGCCATTTGGTAAACGTTCCGCCCATATCACTTATATGAGTCCCTGCATGCAATGCCGCGCGGTCTACAATTTCTCGTTTTTCCCGCGTTACCGGGTTTTCGACTCCATCCGGCGACACTTCCGAAAATTCCCGAAGCCGCGCACTTAATACTTCACAAATACCGGCCAGCAGCGCATCTATGGCAGGGTCTGCCAGGGTTATGCCACTGCCTAATTCTACAACATGCTGGTAAACGTCCATTAAATCGCTCAAACTATTGTATATATCTTCGTCGCTTGTACCAAGGCGCGCAAAGCAAGCCGCGCTGCGCTCAAGTTCCATGCAGGCGGCTTGCTTTAACTGTGTGAATATTTCATGTGCGCGTAACCCTATACGCCCTTCGATTGTTTCGCTAAGCTCTACCCAGCGTTCCCAAAGTGCCTGATATTGCGCATCTCGTTCTTCTCTAGGAAATTGCTCTGTACGAAACGCAAATTCGTGCTTCGCACGATTTTGTTCTGCAGACATTTAACTGCCTCCATCTTAACTGCTATATAACTCATCCACTGCAAGTTCTGTAACTACGCCGTCCGAAGACAAACTACGCGCCGTAACACGCAGCATATTATCCTGCCCCACATGGAACATGACCTTCACTTTTTCTTGCCCGCGCGGCCCCTGCGGTATACCCCGAAGCGACGTGCCCGCCAAGCGTTTCATGCCCTCTTGGTTCACATGCTGGTTTTTGTCTGCGGCTTTTGGCATGGTGCTTTCGTACACGACTATCGCCATGCTGGTCACGTTGTCAAAGTTGGTTACAAGCGGCTCGGAAGCATCTATGGTTAAACCTTCTTTGGGTATGTCTTGCCCGGCCGGTACAATTTCCATAAAGCGGCGGCCCGCAATTTCAAGCCCCAATGGGTGGATTGTACGCTCTTGCACAATTGGCCCGCGCACGGTTGGCATCATTATCATATTACAGTAATGTGCCGCCCCTTGGGAAATGCTTAGCGCAGGGCTGATACGTGACTTAAACGGCTCTTTTTTAAACCGTTCGGTAATTTTTTCGCCTACATACAGTATAGAAGAACTGCCGCCAACCAAAAATATTTCGTCGATATCGCTTTCGGTTAAGCCAGCCGTTTCCAAACAGTGGTTAACGCAGGTTAATGTCTGCTCTACAAGGTCGCAAACAGTTTTATCTTTAAATTTTTCAAATGTATCGGGGCTATCGCCAAGGGCATTTACCCGCTTGTGCGCAAGGAAGTCTTCTCTTGTTATTTCCATGTTAATGTTAACAATGCGCGGTTCTTGAATTAACGGGGCCAGCGTAATTTTTGTAGACTTTGTTTGCGAAAGGCGTTCTTTAGCCTGGGTGGCCGCCTGCTGCAAGCGTACCAGTGCAACCTTTTTCTGGCGTTTAGACACGCCGTCGTCAGCATCTTCGTCAAAAAGGTCGATTTCTTCATTGGTCAGCTTTTTAAACTCTTCGTATACCATGTCCATTATTATTTTGTCTATATCATTGCCGCCTAAATTGTTGTCGCCATAGGTGCTGACGATAGAAATAGTAGGCTCGCCTGCTTCTTCCGCTTTAATTTCTAATACGCAAGCATCAAAAGTACCGCCGCCGAAGTCGTATACCAACACTTTTTTGTTAGAAACTTCGTTAACCGCATAGGAAATTGCAGATGCGGCCGGCTCTAAACGCAGGTAGACATTTTCCGGGTCAAAACCTGCCAAAATGGCGGCATCCCTGGTCATTTTCTTCTGTTTGTCCGTAGAGTTTGCAGGCACGGTAATAACACAGCCCGAAAACTCGCCCGAAATGCCAAGCTCTTCCTGTGCATATTCGTCGGCCTTTTGCTTTAAGCAGCCAAGAATCTCGCCTGCAATTTGCTCGGGAGTAAAAGTATATTCTTTTTCATCTACCATAACGGCCAGCTTCTGGTCGCTGCCCAAATACCGCTTAATAGATAATACCGTTGACATCGGGTAAATAATTGCCGCTTCCCGCGCTTGCACACCAAAAATGCGTGATAATTTGCTGTCATCTTCCGGGTCAGATTCAAATTGAATTGCCGTAGGGAATATATTAGACCCATCGATGGGAATGGTTTGCGCTTCACCCTCCCCAAAATTATAAATGCTTACTACAGAGTTGGTGGTGCCAAAGTCAATCCCCAGAAATAACCCGCGTTCGGTATCCAGTCCTAAAGTGCCCATGTTACGCCTCCTTGTGTAATTTTATATATTCTCTCCAAAGCAAATATACGTTAGTCAAAGGTGATATGTATGCACACCTGTTACAATAATACCCGTTTTCTAAGAAAAAATCAAAAGTTTCGTTTTTTTAATTACAAATGACAAAACCGAAAAACAAGTATATAATAAAACTTATAGCAAATTTGGTTAAAAACAATTCGAAGGAGAGATCAAATGCATGGGAAGTTATAACCCAAATAATATAATTGCAGAAATAAGGCAAAGGAAAAGAGCTTCCCAAGAAGCATTGCTTGATGATTGTAGCTATATTAACAGGGAAAGCGTATCTCGTATAGAAAATAACCGCCAAGCCCCAAATAAAAAAACAGTTTCGACCTTAATAAGTAATTTGGATTTACCAACAAAAGGCTTTGTCTATCCGCATTTTGAAAACCAAACACCGTTAATGCTGCAACTGAAAGATGAGTTGCTGTACAATTTACTTCGTGCAACAGATCTTGCTGTTACCGGTAAAAAAGCGGAGGATTTAATCCAACAGCTAGAAAACACAGGCAATTTTATAGAGGGTGTTAACCGCCAATTTATCCTAAGCTGCACAGCTATATTGCGAGAGATACAAGGCAAAGACCCCAGTAAAACCATGACAATTATTATCGAAGCAATGGCAATAACTTACCCCGAGTTTAACAACGAAACTTTTGAAGGCGATGTGCTTATTTTCGAGGAAATGAACCTACTGCACACAAAAGCGCAAACCTATAAAAGAGGGGGTGATCTGCAAACTGCTATAAAACTGCTTGAGCATATACTGGAAGGCATGAACCGCTTGCCAAAAGACGACAGGGATAAAGAGCAAAAACATGCGCCTATACTTTTAACACTTGCAGAATGTTATATGCAAGATGGGAACTATAAAAAAGCTTTAGAAACTTGCAAAGTCGGGTATGATGTTATTTTAAAGCGAAATAAAGGCTTTTACCTACCAGATTTTGCACAGTGTATAGCTGACTGCTATAATTATTTAGGAGAAAAGGAAGAGGTTGCACAATGGGCAAAGCGTGCATATTTTGGATATGTCCAGTTACGCAGGAATGCTAAAGCCGCTAAATTTTGGCAATATGCTAATGATGAATTAGGTGTATGTATTAATACGTATGGCGTAGACAAACTGCAATTAGAACTGCCGGAGCCTACTTTTGTTCATGGCAACCCAGCCACATACAGCGAAATTGGGCAGATGATTGCTGCGTTTCGCGATGAAGCGAAGGTAACCATGGATAACCTAGTCGAAGGTATATGCAGTAACAGGGGCAGGCTTTCTAAAATAGAGGACGGCACAATTCAAGGAAATGTTTACGAACTGGAAGCTATAATGCAGCGGCTGGGCAGGGATATTGATAAATACTTTAATACGTTTTTATCCATAAAAGAGTTTTTGCTAAAGCAAAAGCGTGATGAAATGAATGCATTGCTGGCAAATAGGAAGTTTGACCAAGCAGAGAAGTTGCTGTTTGAACTGGAAGGCGAAAAGTCTTACCAGAAGTTTGTTAACAAGCAATTTTTAGAGTTGTCTAAAGTGCAAATTAAAAACGCCAGAAAAGGTTATACCCCGGAAGAACATTTTGCCAAGTTGCAAGATGTAATGCGCATGACTAGGAAGAATTTTGACATGCGGGATGTTGCCAAAACGCGACTTACTTATTACGAGATAAAAGCCGTGAATATGATGGCAGGTAACCTATACAGTAGTGGGAAAACATCGGATGGCTTGCGCCTATTTGAAGATTTAATACAAAGCATGGATACTTACTATGTAGATGGCGTTGCAAAAATGCGTATGTACCCAACTGTGTTGTATAACTACTCCAGATGTTTAGGATTATCAAACAGGCACGACGAAGTTTTACCTATCGTAGAAAAAGGTAAAAACTTATGTATCTTGTATAACCAGTTTAAGACCTTACCTGGGTTGGCTATGAATAAAGCCGGGTACTTACTGGCAAAAGGCGAAAAGGAAAAAAGCCTCGCCTATGCTGCACTTGCACATTACGGCAGTGCACTTATAGGGAGGCATAAAAATGTTGAAAACACGGCTAAATGGGTCAGTGAAAATTTTGGGATAGGTTTCGATTAATCTTCGTCATCGCCAAGTTCACAAACGTAATCCGGCACTATGCCCTCACATACCCCTGCTGCGGCAAGTGGTGCAAACAGTGCCGTACCTGCTACAATACAAAGAACTAACCCTAATGTTGCTACTTTCTTTAATACGTTTTTTACCATTTGATAACGCCTCCTATGTTTTGTTTTTTATATGCATGAGTATAAAAGCAGGAGGCTTTTTTGTATGTGACGAGTTTTGATACAATTTTGTTTCAAAACTCGTCACATACATATGGGTTGAGGGATGGTAGTATGTATGCGGTTAGGTTAGAATGCTAGCAAGAAGACTAACTGTATTACACTTTATTATAGAAGGGAGGTAATTCGAATGGATTTAAAATCATTGGTTGTTCAGGGAATTTCTGTGCCAGAAGTAGTACCTTTCTGCTCATGCTCATGCTCTGGTGGTGCAGGTGGTGGAAGTGGATGTGCAGATCCTGACTTTTAGGCTTGGTAATTATCTCGCTTAATGGTTACATCTTGGGGCGGCATTAAGTTCGTTCTAATGCCGCCTTAATTTATTGATGGCACTCAAAGAAAATTTTTAGAAAAAGGAGTTGAAATTCATGCGTATGAGTGATGATCTCGTAATTTTTGAAAGGTTAAAAAGCACCAATATGATTGGCATTTATAACGCTTTCACGCATACATTTTCTATTGTTCACGGAGAAATATACAACTATCTAAAGCAAAAATCAAAAAAAAATAGTCTTTCAGATATATATGACGACCTAACTAGGGAACAAATAGGAACACTCTTAGAGCATGGCATACTGGTTGCAGATGAAGAAGCATATCTATTAAGAAAGTATAGGGCATCTCAAATTGAACGAATAAAACGCATAGATACTGCTTATCTCCATCTAACATTAAAGTGCAATCTTACTTGTGAATATTGTTACAACTCGGATTTAATAAATAAACCAGGTACCGAGTTATCAATTAGTCAATGGAATAAGGCAATAGAATTACTGAGATCGGTCGGTGCGCGCAAAGTTATATTGACTGGGGGAGAACCATTTATTTTTACAGGGCTGTTTAGTGTTGCTGACTTCGCAAAATCGTTAGGATTGCATGTAACGCTGCTAACCAATGGAACTTTGCTCGATACAGTGCCCGGAATTTTTGACGTGATTGACAAGTGTATAATTAGCCTCGACGGAGCTTCGGCCTCAAAGAGGAAGGGATTAGATCAGGAAAATGTGCTTAGGAATGTTATTCGTATTGCAAAATCTTATCCCGGCAAATTAAATGTGCGGTCGGTGGTAGTGCGAAATTTAGAAAATGAAGTCCTAAAACTAAGAACTGTATTGCAATCTCACAATATCAAGCATATGCAGACTATATGTATACCTAATAACTTGCAAGATGTTGAACTCATCCCTGACTATGACAGATTCTCTTTGTATGACAAAGAGTTTATATCGTCGGGCCGTTGTAGTGCAGGTGATGGAATTGTTGCATTAAATGCGTGTGGGGATATTTTTCCTTGCCAAACTATGATAAAATCCGATTTTCTAATCGCTAATATATTCGATGCCGATTGGATTGATAAGTATAATAGTAATAGGGCTTGCGATGAGATAGGAGCTTTTCAGACTTGTGATATCACGGTGTGCGACTCATGCTATGCAAAACATTTTTGCAATGGGGGATGCCGTGCAATTGCATATAGTGTTTATGGTGACATTAGTCATCGTAACGATTTTTTCTGTGATTACTATAGGAAGTGTGCCATTCATAGTATTCGTTGTAAACTTGAAGCGGAGGTCGTGTGATTTTGAGAAATCTTAATCTTGCCAAAAAGAAATTATTGCCTCAATCTTTAAAATGGTCTGCCTTTCTGTTATTAATGATGCTAACTCTAATGAGCGCATCGATGTTTATTGTGACTCCATTAATATTAAATAATATGATTAGAGGTCAAGGTACAATTGGAATTATAAATATTGCAATTATAGTACCTGTGCTGGTTGCTGGCCACGCGATAGAGGCCGGCAATGTCTTTTTGAAAAATAAGCTTATCCAGAAATATCATGTCGAGACTGCTATCATGCTGTATCACAATATATTCAAGTTATCGTATGATGCGTATTTAAAGATGGAGCCATCAAAAATACAACAAAAGGTTTATAATGCCGTAGATTCTTACGCGCAGTTTTTTTTCGGGACAATCCCCAAATTGATTGTGAGCACAATAATGATACTAGTTACTCTCACAATCGTAATGATAACAAATCCAATCATTGCTTTGCTAATGTTTTCCACCTTGCCTCTTAATTATTTTGGATATAAAGCACTAAACAAAAAGCTTGCGAAGCTGTCTATTGAGCTAAATAATGTTTGTTCGTCAGCTTGGAAAGATGAAAACTCCATCATATCTCAGGTGGATTTTATTAAACAAAATCCTGATAATGATTACTTGCTACCGTTGATTCGCAAGCAAAGAAACCTAGCTCAGGACATCACCAAAAAAGTCAATAACTACGCCAAAGGGGTATCAACTATTCTTTCGGCATCTAATTTAGTTATTAAAAATTTGTTGATTCTATTTCTCGCTATCATGATGCTGGAAGATGCATCTTTTGTAGGTGATGCTTTGTTTATTATATTAATACTGCCATACTTTACATCGGCGGTTTCTGGACTTACAAGTATGAATCTAAATATTTCAGCAATAAGAGTAGCTGATGCTTTTATTAAAGAAGTTGAAGAAGCTGTTGCACCGGATGGCAAGGTATCTATTGATGAAATTAGAGATATCTGTATTGCTTTGGACGAAGTTTCTATTGAGGGAAAAATATTAATCCGCGATGTTTCAATACGTTTAAATAAAGGAGATGTTGTTGGCGTTATAGGAGAAAGCGGTAAGGGTAAAAGCACTTTAGCAAAACTCATTATGAGATTTAGGCCTTGTAACGGTATATATGTAAATGGGGTTTCTATTTCAACACTACGCAATGATGATTACTTGAAGCTCGTGTCATATTATTCCCAAAATGCCCCCATTATTTCAGATACAGTGTTAAGTAATCTTAATTTTGGAAGAGAGCCCGTGGCAAAACAAACATATGAGAAATTAAATTTTTTGAGCAAATTTAGCAATCTTGACGAGGTGATTTTGGAAAATGGTGCAAACCTATCCGGTGGCGACAAACAGCGAATTTCTCTGTCGAGATACTTTTCAGAAAAAGCAGAAATTGTCATACTAGATGAGCCTACAAACTCGTTGGATAAGGTAACGGAACATGAAATCCTGTCTGAAATATTTGAAAAAAAGGATGAAAAAATCGTATTTCTTATTACTCACAACCAGGAGAACTTGCGATTTTGCACCCATAAAGCGGAAATAAAAAATGAAAGGTTGATTTTGACGAAATTGTAGTTATAGGGAAATAGGTGCGACTAAATATCCGCACCCTATTTCCCGTCATTAATTAAAGGGACGTCGTATCTGCATGAATAAAAAAGAAAACTCTCAAATAAAATGGCTATTTGAGCAAACAAGAGGCTCAAAGGCACATTTTGGGGTTTTCAATTCTTATATCGATAATAGATGCGATAGCAAGCCTTATATGGGCAACTTATATAATCATAGAGCTTGTTAATATAGCTACCGGCGAAAGTAATTCTACATTTACGAGCATACTTTGGCGTGGTCTTATTGTAGCAGATGTATGTTTTATTGCTATGGTTTTAAGTGCCATAGTTCAGTGAGCTGTTGTAAATATATTTTATTCTAATTTGAGGGCTAAGATAGTGACCACTGCTTACAGTAGAAATCTTTCCGATATAACGACGATGATGTTTTAAAGGATGTATCATTAGAGGCGTGCTGCGGCGATATAGTCGGGATTATTGGAGAAAACAGCAGCGATAAAAGTACAATCATAAAAATCTTAATGGGTTTTTAGACCCCAAGACCCGGCATTGTTGAGCTAATGGACACAAAGGGAAATGCAAGCAACAGCTTGCTTAATTATGTATTATAGTGACTCATGATTTGGCTACCAAAGAAATCTGCAATAGGATCTACAGAATAGAAAATGGACGTGTTAACTTGGAATGACCTTGTCTTTTAGAGAGTTATCTTGAACCTGTACCTAACTGGAAAACGTTGTGTACAGTTTTGCAGTTGGGCATCCGCTAGCATAAAGAATGGAAGTATGGAAATGGCAGTTTCGTCTGTTGAAATCAACTCTGGGTTAGAACTTATGATAAATTTATTGGTATGGCCTGTTCTATGGTTTGTAGCTATATTTTTGCATGAACTTGGCCATGCGATAATGTACCAGATTGCTTTTTCTTGTAGCGATTGGAAAATTGTGCTGGGCAGTGGAAGGCCAATTTTCAAGAGTAGGAAGTTGGAGATAAATACATTGTTTTTTGTTGGTGGTCTTTTTATACCCCAAAGAAAATATGAAGCAAAAAGGCTCAGGCTCAACCTCGTGAGCCTAGGAGGTTCTTTTGCTAATGTTATAATTATACTTTGTGTTTTAGCAATTTCACATTTTTTGTCAGGATTGGATTTCTATAGAATCCACGGCGCAATAATATTTTTAATAGAAACGATCTTGTCCGCCGCTCTGATAGCAAACGTGTTTATGTTTATAGTTTCTATACTTCCCATGACATATTCTTTTGGTATACTTAAAGGAAAGCCAAGCGATGGGTTAAGGATCCTTCGGCGTTTTACCAGCTCAAAGAAATAGTGTAACATATTGGGTGATATCTAACATGAAAAATTTAAACCTTCCAACTAACTACAGTGTCCTAACCACAAGAATCAACCCCGCCGCATCCGGCTCCGCCTGTCATGTATTTCACAACAACACATGGGGCATGGCGTACGTAAACGACACCGCCCCAGCCGGCCTTTCTGCCGTAGTGCGCCAAGCCATGCGTAGTGCAAGACAAGCATCGGCTTTATTAACATGCCCCAATATAAAGTTACCCATACCCAACCCGACCACAAAAACTATAATGTCCCCATACTATAAAAACGGGCAACTAACCGTAACCCAGCCCCAACTAACCGAACTCAAGCAGCTTTACAACGCCTTTATAGCCCGCATGTGCCCAAATCTGGACACATGGCAGGTATCGGCACAAGCAGGGTGCGAAACTAAAACCCTTTCGTCATCGGTTGGTGCGCAGCTTTATCAAGTTACAACAGAGATAACACTAACCGTTAGCCTTACAGCCGGTAGGCACACATTGCAAGAGTCTTTCTACTATGCGGCGGATATCTCGCTCCTGCATTCGCAACACGATAAAATATGTGCAGCAATTACCCGGCTATACGAGCATTTGCGGCGCAAAAAAGAAGCTATCCATATACCAGATAGCTATTCGGCGTGCGTTCTTTCTCCTAAAATGGCGGCTAAACTTATACATGAAGCCTTTGGGCATTTGGCAGAGGCAGACTATGTTTTAGCAAAAGCTCCTCTCGCACCGCTCTATTGCATACCGCCACTTTCCAATAAAATTACGATAGTAGACTATGCCCATACCGCATTTGGCAAGACCGTTCCCATGCCCATGTATATCGACGACGAAGGCGTTACCGCCCAAGATGTAACCCTAATAAAAGATGGACAAGTAAATGCCTGCATGACTAGCCTTGAAACATCGGCTCTTTTAGGCACGCCCCTAACCGGCAATGCCCGAGCCGCAACCTACCAAAATGAGCCCTTGGTGCGCATGCGCAATACTGCGTTGCATCCATGGCACGACGACCCGGCGCAAATACTTGCATCAATAGAAAACGGCTACTACCTAGTAGACAGTTCGGAAGACGGCGGCGACCCAAGCGGCGAATTTGCCAGCAAAGTAAGCATAGCTTACAAAGTAAAAAATGGACAAATATGCGAAAGCATCAAAGATTGCGTTATTTGGGGAAATGCCGTAGAATTTTTAAGATCTATAACCATGGTAGGCAACGACTTTGAGTGGCAAATAGACGACTGCACAAAGCTATCAGGTGAAATGACACAAAAAGTGCGTACTACATCCGGCGCGCCAACGATTAAGGCCAACTTGGATATTGGGGTATTGTAGCTGCGTAATATATTTGACAAAGGGAAGTCCATTATGCGATACTTTTTTCCTAGAGAAACAGCAGGCTTTGCTTTGCGTAAATTTAAAGGAGTACCCGACCATGAACAAAATCAACCTAGGCAACACCAAAAACGTGCATTTTATAGGCATTGGCGGCATTAGCATGAGCGGCCTTGCCGAAGTGCTTAAACAAGACGGATATACCGTCACCGGCTCGGACGATGTAAAGAGCCAAATAACCGACCATTTACAGGCAATTGGGATTCCTGTTTCAATCCCAAATGCGGCGGGAAATATTACGGAAGATATGGACTTGGTCGTGTACACGGCAGCAGTTAGGAAAGAAAACCCCGAATACCAAAGTGCTGCAGCCATGGGAAAAAAAATGCTGGAACGCGCCGCACTGCTTGGGATAATGCTGCAAGGATACGAGCATGCCATTTGCGTTGCAGGCACCCATGGCAAAACCACCACCACTTCGATGATGTCGGAAATTTTGCTGGATGCAGCGCTTGACCCCACCATTTCCATCGGTGCGCACATGGTACGAGGCGGCAAAAATTATCGTGTTGGCGGCTCTTCATACTTTGTGTTAGAGGGTTGTGAATATAACAATAGCTACCATCATTGGCACCCACATGTTGGGGTGATTCTTAACATCGATGCCGACCACTTAGACTTTTTTGGCGATTTTGACGGCGTTGTAAAATCGTTTCGCAGGTTTGCGCAAAATATACGCCCTAACGGCGTATTGGTTATACAACAAGGCACACCCGGCTTTGAAGAAGTGTCAAAAAATCTACCTTGTAAAGTAGTCACATTTGGCGAAAGCAGCGATAGCGGCACGCACTTTTGGGCAAATAATGTCACGTTTAATAAACAGGGTTATGCCTGCTTTGATGTTATGTTTAAGCATAACACATTGGCGCAAATTCAATTGTCAATGCCCGGGCGCCATAATATGTTAAACGCACTTGCAGCATTCGCGGCGGCATACGAGCTTGGAATTGACCCAAAAGTAGCGGCACAAGCGTTATCTGCCGCAAAGGGTGTAAAACGGCGGTTTGAGCATAAAGGCATATACAATGGTGCACGTATAATAGACGATTATGCCCATCATCCGACAGAAATTAAGGAATGCTTGGCAGCAGCGCGTAAAGGCGCATCCGGAAAAGTAATCTGCTTGTTCCAGCCGCACACCTATACCCGTACAAAAAATTTGCTGGACGAATTTGCAGAATCCTTCGCAGATGCAGACGATATCGTACTTTTGCCAATTTACGCCGCCCGCGAACCTTTTGACCCAAGCATATCCTCGCTGGATTTGGCCACCAAGATAAAACGCAATGGCGGCAATGTTACCCATATAGAAGATTTTGAAAATGCTAAAATATTTTTACAGCAAAAACTTATGCCTGGGGATATGTTGATAACTATGGGTGCAGGAGATGTGTACTTTGTAGGTGAGCAGATGCTGGGGCTCTAGTTTTAAACAGTTTCCACAGGTCTGTTGTGGAATAGCACATATAAAACTGTGTATAATAGCAGAGGGATTATAAAATCGCTAAAAGCCCTAAAATATTGGTGCCCCAGGTGGAGCCCAGTGTTTACGGGCTTTTTTAGAGCCACCTAAATTTATCACCAACAAAATGTGCATAAAAAAAGCTTGACAATTTAATAAGTTTCCCACACATGGCATAATAACTAATTTTTTGCGCACCCCAGGTTATCCACAGGTTTATTCACAATTCCCACATATTTTGTTGATAAGAAAAGGTACCAAAATCCAGAGAAATGAGTTATTATATTCGGACAAAGTTTAAGTGGAAATAGTCTGGGAGGTTGTCACATGGGCAACATGAAAATGAAATTAGGATACGAACGCCAAAGCATAGAAGTGCCATGTACATTCATAGACTATTATATGACAAGCTGCCCGCCAGTATATTCGCTAATTTACATATTTAGCATGAATAAGCTACTGCATGGCGAGGCTATATCTACTGTTGAAATTGCCCGCCAGTTTAATATTACCGAAGGCGATGTTATAAATGCCTGGAAACATTGGGAAGATTCCGGGCTTGTTAAGCTTGAAAACCCCGGCAGCGACATGTCTATCATGTTTTTACCCGTTGGCATACCGGATAAAAAAATTGACCCGGTACCGGAAGTCAGGATGGGAAGCCGCCCGCAATATACCGTAGAAGAGCTAACAAGTTACCGCGAACAAAGCCGCGATATTGCGCGTGTTTTTGCAAGGGCAGAACAAACACTTGGTAAATTGCTGTACTATAACGACATGAACACCATTTTTAGTTTCCATGACTGGTTACGCCTTCCCCTTGATGTAATAGAATACCTGTTTTCATACTGCGAAGAAAACGGACACCGCAGCCTGCGTTATATCGAAAAATGTGCCCTAGACTGGGCAGACAATGATATAGATGACTTAGATAAAGCATTAAATTATGTACAAGCGTTTGACAAAAATTATCGCGCTATCCTGCATTACATGGGGCAATCTTCCGGATACCCAACACCAAGCCACCGCAAATACATGGACAAATGGCTGGACCAGTGGCAAATGCCTATAGACCTTATTATGGAGGCTTGCGACCGCTGTGTCGCGCAAATTGACAAACCAAAATTCAATTACGTAGACAAAATACTATCGGAGTGGCACAAAAAGGATATCAGAGATATTGCGGGCGTTAAAGCCGCAGATGCAGAGTTTGCAAAAGGCAAAGAAGAGTCCGGTGTTGTTCCAATAGATAAAAATACGGCAAAACCCAAAACAAATCGCTTTGTAAATTTTGCGCAACGCGATACAGACTACTCTCGTTACGAACAGCTGGAGAGGGCATATTTGGAGCAGAAGTTGAAATAAGCGGGGATTCATATGACTTATAAAGCAGCATTTCGCAAAGTAATGAAAGATTATGAGATGGCAAGAGATAATGCTCACTCTATGCTGGAAGAACGCAAGGCGGAAGTATATCGCAACATTCCGGAAATAGCAGAAATTGACAACGCCTTGTCAAAACTGGGCGCAGGCTTGGCAAAACTTGCACTTGCAGGCGACGAAAACGGCGTTAGAAAATCGCGCGAAGAAGCCAAGATATTAAAAGAAAACCGCCGTGTTCTGCTGGAAAACAGTGTAGGCGAAGGTTATTTAGCTGCCGTGTACCGCTGTATGACTTGCATGGATACAGGATATATACAGGACGCTTATGGGAATACTATAAACCGCTGCAAATGCTTAAAACAGCATTTGATAAACGAATATTATTCGCTGTCAAACATGAAAAACGCCTTAAGCGAAGAAAATTTCGACACATATGATATTCGCTTGTTTAGCGCAGATATTATAGCCGCCGAAGGATTATCCCCATATTCAAACATGCAAACAATCTACCGCTACGCAATGCAGTTTGTTACCGAATTCGACAACGAATTTGACAATTTGCTGTTATATGGCGAACCCGGCCTTGGCAAAACATTTGTGTGCCACTGTATAGCCAAAGATTTATTGGATGCAGGGCGGACAGTGCTTTACCAAACAGCCCCCCGCCTTTGCAAAGTGTTGGAAAATTATCGTTTTAACCGCGATGCAATGGCCGAACCTGACGAAACGCTTGCCGCAGTAGACGAAGTAGATCTGTTGATAATAGACGACTTAGGGGCAGAAATCCCTACAGTTGTTACATCTGCAGCACTTTTTGATATCATCAACCAAAGGCTGCTTGCACGTAAGCATACTGTAATTTCTACAAACCTAACGCCCACGGCTTTAGGCGCCCAATATTCCGAACGCTTGGTATCCAGACTTTTTAACTATAAAATGATAAAATTTTTTGGGGAAGACATCAGAGTGAAGAAAAAGTATGGCGGGTTACGTATGTCTTAGAAAAGTCTAATACAAAGACCTGCTAAGAAAAGTCAAGCAAGAAAAAGCAAAAAGACAAAAGGCGTTGATAAGGAAAAAAGCGTATAGCAAACAGACGGCAAGCAGATAGATTTTTCAAGCAAGCCGCCTACAAAG
>Ga0131853_10005066_pt1 | contig 23732 bp, 26 predicted proteins | sample TergutLab28metaG_FD_92764 | JGI IMG/M metagenome (GOLD analysis project Ga0131853, IMG submission 92764) | Labiotermes labralis P1 segment gut microbial communities from Petit-Saut dam, French Guiana - Lab288 P1 (version 2) (version 2) | ecosystem: Host-associated > Arthropoda: Insects >...
ATGTTCGGTGAATCCGTTTCATCGAAAACATTCGTGAACATGGTGAACGAGATCGGACACAACATAGAATGCTTCAATTTGATGAAGAGGGCGACGGCGTGAGGGAATTATGAAACACAGTTGGTCCGCCGCTATTTTAGCGAAGAAGATACGGGACCGGACGCGCACGTCTATTCGGCGACGGTCCCGTCAGTCGACATCACGGAGATGTTCAGCGCCATGTCCTTCTGACAAAGGATCATCGCCTCCTTCACCATCCTGGCGAGCTCGTTGCAGCACGGTATGTCCATCCTCACCAAGTTTACGGATCGTACATCGTTCTTCAGTATCTCCGCGATCCTCTGACCATACTCTTCCTTGTCGAGTTTCGGGCAGCCTATCAGGACGACCCTGTCCTTGATGAATCTCTCATGGAAATCCTTGGATACGAATGCGGTGCAGTCGGCCGCGATAAGTATGTCCGCCCCGTTGAAGAACGGCGCCTTCATAGATACGAGTTTCAGCTGTATCGGCCATCTGGTCATCTCGCCCTTCGACCCCGGCCTGTTCTTGACGACATCTATGCAGTCGCATGCGTTCGCTGCTTTCACCATGGGTATCGCTGAAGCCGTCGGATCGAACGGCAGCGTGTCCTTCATTATGAACGATATAGCTCCCTTGGGACATTCCGGCAGACAGTCGCCGAGGCCGTCGCAGTGTTCCTCTCTGACGAGTCTCGCCTTTCCGTTGATGACCGCTATGGCGCCCTCATGGCACGCATCCTCACAAAGTCCGCAGCCGTCGCACTTCTCCTTGTCGATGCTGATGATCTGCCTCATCATAATCCTGAATACACTTCGTGTATTAAGCCTTCTTTCCTTATCGGACCTTTTTCCGATTACCGTCCCATAAGTTATATTATCGTTATGTGATGACGTGTCAGACCAACGGCAGACGAGAGAATGAATCCCGCAGAGCGAATAACGGTTAGGTTGCCGCCGGACACGGCGGAATTGGTGCAGAGGTTAGTGGACAGCGGAAAGTTCCAGAATGTGTCGGACGTGATACGCGAGGCGCTGGACGAGTTCCTGAGGGTCCGTTTCCCGTCAGGTAACGTGGAAAGGGTCACCGTGGAACTGCCTAAAGCGAAAGTTATAGAATTGGAATCATTGGTCCAGGACGGCGACTCGGTGTCGATGGACGATGCAATAAGGAACGCCGTCCGCGAGTACACCAGGTCGAGGATAAGATCGGTGTGATCCAATGTTCAGGCTTTTCAGCAAAAAGGACGGCGGCAAGGTCGCCGGTACCCTGGCGGTCGGATGCGGCGGCGGAGGCTGCAACATCGCCAACAGACTGGGCGGGATATCCGGTGTTGACATATTGACAGTGAACACCGATCGTAAGGGACTCGTGAGATCGAGGTCCAACAGGAGGATACTTCTCGGCGACGGTTCAATGGACGCCGGATGCGGCGGGGATGTGGCACTCGGCAGGTCACTGACGACGGCATCGTCGGCGATGATAGACGAAAGCATAAGGATGTTCCTGAATGTGGCAATACTCGCCGGTCTGGGAGGCGGCACCGGAACGGGGGCCGCCGAAGTCATCGCATCCGCCGCAAGGAGGAACGGGTCAAGGGTCATATTATTCGCTACGATACCGATGTCATTCGAATTTGATAGGAGAAAGGTGGCGATAGACGCATTGGACGGTCTGGCGGCAGTTTGCGATATAATGGTGGTTCTGGACGGTGATCGACTCGTAAGTATCGATCCGATGTTGGGCGCGAGGGAGGCATTCAGCGTCCTCGACCAGATGATATGCGAATCGTTCATGAGCCTCATGGATATGCTTGAGTCAGCCGACGGGGAACACGTCTTCCGGATGATGAAAGGAAGGACGTTCTCGGTATCGTTCGCCGAAGGTATGAGCGTCGAGAAGGTCGCCGCCGCATTGGCGTCAGGTCTGATGACAAGTTTCACGTCAACATCCAATCCGATCATCTTTGTGCGAGGCAACATACCACAGGACGGCTCCGAGAGGATAATGTCAGATATGATCGCAGAGAGCGTCGGTAACGAGCCCGTGTTCATACAGGGCCCCGGGGGGCGCGGGATGAATCTGGTGATGTTCACCCCGATTCAGTGATCCTTTTTCCTTATAATTTTGGACGCATCCCCGAATATGCCGAGTATCGTATTGTACTCCCATTTGGTCGGAACGGCCCTACCCATCAGTCTTCTGAACATCACGGACGTCGTCTCCCTCCGGCGTTCAGGGTAGTCTATGGAATCAAGGAGTTCGTCAAAGAACGAGAACATGCGCTCCTTCTCATCGTCTTCGGCCGGCGTCGGTGCAGCCGCCACACATTGCGACAACTCATACATCACGATGGTCGCGGCATGTGATAGATTCATCACCGGATAGGAATCGCTCGCAGGCACAGTTATGAGGAGATCGCACTGTGCCAGCTCCTCCTGGAATAGTCCAATATCCTCGCGTCCGAAGAGCACCGCCACCTTCTCTCCGTAGTTGTTCATCCGATCGGCGAACTCGGCGACGGAAATAGGAACGCGAACGTAGTTGCTCTCTCCCTTCGTGACGATGCCGCTGGTCCCGACCACCAGGAAACAGCCTTCTATCGCTTCTTTCAGAGTGCCGACGATCTTTGCGTCCCTCAGAACGTGCGAACCGTGCTTCGAACGGCGCAAGGCATCCTCGCCTATCTCGCAAGGGTCCACAAGATACAGCTCATCAAGATCGAAATTGGCCATGGACCTCGCAACGGCTCCGATATTCCCCTCGAACTTGGGAGACACGAGAACTATGCGAACATTGCCCACATATGCGCAAAACGCTGATACTATGTAATCCTGTTCATGTATGTTCGGTGGCAACAATAATATGTATCTCGAATTCGCTGACAGTCCGTGGACATTCCGAAGGACCATCCCCGATATGCCTCTCTCGCGACAAGGGAAAGGCTTGCCGATTTCGTAAGAAGAGGGCTGATGACGCCCACTGGTCTGATATCTCACGGCAGAGGAGAGGCATTCGATTACCTCATGGGCGAAAGGACGACGGACGCCGCTCTGGATGCGGAGCGGGTGGCTGCGGCGTACATGCTGAACGCAAAGAACCCTGTCGTCTGCGTCAACGGAAACGCGGCTGCGCTGGACGCAAAACGTCTAATTGAGTTCACCGCCGCGACGGATGCGAGGATAGAGGTGAACATATTCCACAGGACGGAGGAGCGCATGAGGTCCCTCATAGAATATATGGGATCGTGCGGTGCGGTGAACGTCCTCGGTGCGGATCCCGACTCGAGGATACCGGGTCTTAGTTCGGACAGGGCGCTGTGCACGAACGAGGGCATATTCTCGTCGGATGTGATACTCGTCCCGATAGAGGACGGCGACCGTGCCGAAGCACTTGTCAAAATGGGAAAGATCGTGATCGCGATAGATCTGAATCCGTTATCGAGAACTTCAAGAGCAGCAACCGTCTCGATCTCGGATGAGATGTCCAGGGCGCTTGAGAACATGATAAGGTTCGCAAAGGAACTGAAATGTAACGGCGAGGAAAGGAATGAAATAATATCGCAGTTCTCCAATGCCGATAACAGGAGGAGAACGGTGGACGATATTTGCGGCAGTTTGATGTCAGAGGCCGACCGAAGGTGAGATTATGAGTGATTTAGAAAAAGGAATGAGAAGGCTGAAGTGGGCGGAGACGCACATGCCCGTACTCGCCGAGATACGAGAGAGATTCAAGAAAGAGAGACCGCTGGAAGGTCTTAAGGTAGGTATGGCGCTGCACACCGAGGCGAAGACCGGTATTCTGGCGATAACACTGGCGGATGCCGGCGCTAAGATAAGATTGGCCAGCTGTAATCCGCTGTCGACGGACGATTCGGTTGCGCTTGCGCTCAGAGAATGTTACAAAATGGAGGTCTACGCGAAGAAAGGGGAGACACAGCAGGAATATTACGATAACCTGAACAAAGTTCTCGACATGTCCCCAGACCTGATAATTGATGACGGCGCCGATCTTATAACGATCTTACACACAACCAGGACGGACGTTCTGAAGAACGTTCGCGGTGCGAACGAGGAGACGACCACCGGTGTCGTCCGCCTCAAGGCGCTGGCAGCCGATGGCAAACTGAAGTTCCCGGTGATAGCGGTGAACGATGCCAAGATGAAATTCCTCTTCGATAACAGGTACGGCACCGGACAGTCGACGTTCGACGGATGGATGAACGCAACCAATCTCCTCGTTGCCGGAAAGAAAGTGGTCGTGGCCGGATACGGCTGGTGCGGCCGCGGCATCGCAATGAGAGCGAAAGGATTGGGTGCCAGTGTGATAGTTACAGAGGTCGATCCGGTAAGGGCGATCGAAGCGAAGCTTGACGGTTTCGAGGTCATGAGGATGACCGACGCCGTGCGAGAGGCGGATGCCGTTCTCACAGCGACCGGGTGCAAGGAAGTGGTCTCCGCGGAACATTTCAAACTCATGAAGGATGGCTGCATCCTCGGCAACGCCGGTCATTTCGACAACGAGATAGACAAGAACGCATTGGACACGCTATCCGTGGGTAAAGAGAAGGTCAGGGAGTCCGTGGACGAATACAAGTTCAAGGACGGAAGGAAGATGTACCTGATAGCCGACGGCCGCCTGATGAACCTGGCCGCAGGCCAGGGACATCCGGCCGAGATAATGGATACGAGCTTCGCAACACAGGCGCTAGCCATAGAATATCTGGCCAAGAACTGGAAATGCATGGAATCTCAGGTCTATGCGGTCCCGGAGGACATGGACACGAAGATAGCGGAAATAAAACTTAGGACGATGAACGTCTCCATAGACTCGCTCACCGATGAACAAAAGAAGTACATGAGCGGATGGGAGGAAGGTACCTGATCCCTTTCCTGTCGGTGTACGGGCACATCACGATAGATCAGATAATGACAGTTGACGAATTTCCGGCTAATAACGTCTCAGTCAACATAACATCAAAGGACATGCTCATCGGCGGAACAGGAACGAACATAGCAGTAATAGCGTCATCATTGGGCGTTCCGACCGCGCTCTGCGGCTTTGTCGGTCAAGATTTCCCGGAGAGGTTCTCCGACCTGATAAGGTCGAAGAATGTGATCACCGACGAGTTCATCGTTCGGGATGAGTGCTACACAGCGCAGGCACTGATCGTGAACGACTCAAAGAAAGAGCAAAGAGTGTTCTTCTACCAGGGCCCGCAGGGCTCCGCGTCGTCCCTGAACAACGTTCTGAAGAAGAACGCCGAGATCTCGAAGTACGTTCATTTCTCTACGGGCGAACCGGACTATTACATCGGAATAATGAGATCAATAAAAGATAACAACAAAAAGATAGCGTTCGACCCGGCGCAGGAGATACATAAGGTATGGAACAAAGAGAAATTCATCACTGCGCTGAAGTTTTCGGACATATTGTTCTGTAACAAATTTGAATCGGTATCCGCGCTCAGATATGCGGATGTCGATTCCCTATCAAAGATAGACGCAAAGATGGTCGTGTGCACTGAAGGTATAGCAGGCAGCGAATCCTGGTTCGACGGTAAACCGACGAAGATACCTTCCGTAAAGGCTGAACGGACGGTGGACAACACCGGAGCAGGTGATGCGTACAGGGCAGGGTTCTACGCCGGCAAATATAACGGTTACTCGGATATCGATTCACTGATAATAGGTGCCGCAACAGCATCATTCATCGTCGAGAGGACCGGTGCGCTATCGAACATCCCGTCATGGGATGATGTGATGTCGAGAGCAGACCCTCATCTGGGGAGGCGTTGATGATAATATCGCTGACCGGAACCCCGGGCACCGGTAAGACGGCGATAGCGTCATATCTCAGGGATAACGGGGAACAGGTCATCGATCTGAACCGATACATCGAAGACAACGGACTCAAGGAACGTTTCGACAGGAAAAGGGATACGTACAACGTCGATGTGAGCAAATTGAACGCATCACTGAAGGAGAACGTCTCTAAGGAGGGGAACGTGTTCCTTGACGGTCATTTATCACATTTTCTGGATTGCGATATAATAATCGTGATAAGATGCGATCCCTCGATACTCCGTGAAAGACTGAGGAAAAGGAACTACGCGCCTCAGAAGATAACAGAGAACGTCCAGGCGGAGGTTCTCGACGTGATACTGTGCGAATCGATAGGTTCCGATGCGCATGTTTTTGAGATAGACAACACATCATGTACCGTGGAGCAGGCGGTTACGATGATAAATGACATCATCTCAGGCAACGGCGGCGCATACGCGTCGGGAAGTATCGATTGGTCGGAGGAGATGGATAAATGGTGCTAGACAGTCACAGATCGAAAGCGGATTTCGCGCTGACACCGGTGGCCAAGAGGCTGATCAACGTCAACCCGAACATGATATCGTGGATCGGTCTCATACTCGCGTTCATCTCCGGTCTGCTGTTCTTTATGTCCGGTATGAAGAACGAATGGAATTGGCTGCTGATACTGGGCGCGGTCATGGTGCTGACGTCCGGTTACTTTGACGCACTGGACGGAAAGGTCGCCAAAATGGCCGGTAAGGCGTCCAAGAAGGGTGACTTCCTTGATCACGTATTCGATCGATACGCTGACATGTTCATAATAGGCGGTGTCGCGATAAGTGCCTGGTGCAACCCGTATATAGGGTTATTTGCGCTGGTGGGCGTTCTGCTGACATCATATATGGGCACGCAGGCGCAGGCAGTGGGCGCACCGCGCCTGTATGCCGGTCTTCTGGGAAGGGCGGACCGCATAGTGCTGAGCACCCTGTTCCCGGTGATACTGTTCATATGGATATGGCTGGGACACGGGGACATCGACGTGTTCGGTTACATCACGTTATCATGGCTGGAGATAATGATGCTGTGGTTCGCGATAGTCGGTAACCTCACTGCTGTGCAACGAGCGATAGTGACGTGGCGGAACATGTCCAAGAAAGAGGAATGACTCATTCCTTCGCTTCGGTCTCGTTGCGCCTCGCCGTTCTTGTTTTGATCCTGTAATAGATGAGAGGATGCACGACCTTCTCGTTGCCGCAGAGGTCGTCCGGTTCGAAACATATGCCGTAGCTTTTCATTGTAGAACACTCGGGCGGAGTGTATTCGGTGCTGCTTACCTCGCCCGTTATATGTTTTACCTGATAGATGGTCTTGGATTCGTCGAAGTCCGGTGATTTCGAGAAGAGCGCCATTATCTGTTCTGAGTTCATCCCGAGGGCATGAAGGAACGCGACCAGTGCGAACCTTCCGCTGTGCGGCAGGTTCAACCCATTCTGCGTCCCGGCGAGTAGTGCGCGCATGCACGGCGGGAACTCCTCCACCGAGACATCACCGCTGACATCGCCGAATCTGCTCTTCATCTCGTTCAGCGCGATCTCGATGTGCTTCACGTCCTTCGATGCAGCTGCCCTTATCTCCGCCGGGACGTTCAGCGGAAGTTCCGATTCTATCTTATCCTGCAATGCGTTCTGAAGCGCACGGCAGAACCTCTCGCCCGAAAGGAATACGTTTCCGTTGAACAGCTCCGAGTTCACAAGCTTCCATTCGACGCTCTTTATCCTCGATGACAATCTGAGATAGTCAGTGAAGTGCATCATCAGCATGTCATCCTTAACAACGGCGTCCACGCCAAGTTCCTTTGCTATCGAGATCACTGTGCCAGCACGTTCCTCCTCCAGCAGTTTTCTGAACCTGACCGACTCAGCCAGTGCATAACGTTTAGTCAGAAAGCGGTCGTTCGCACACGATACCAGAACTCTCGCATAAGGGTATGACATAACCTCCATCAGCCGTTCGTACTCGAAATTCACCAGCGGAACGTAGGACACCTCAGAACCGCGGATCGATTCAAGTACGCGGCTCATACCTCTTTTGCGAGCGTCGGCATATGACGGGGACATCATCAGCGAAGCGATGTCCGCGGAATGCGATTCCGCGAAGGATGAGGATTCCTGAAGAAAGGGATATCTCGCTGCGCGCAGGGTGTCCATGACGTCTTTAACGGCTTGCGGTATAATAACTCATTCGAATGAGACCATATTCGTCAGCCGTTCGGTGACCGCGTCATCACCGACCGCCTTTCTCAGACAGTCCGCGGATGTTATCGGCCGCGCGAGCATTATTTTCGCCGCTCTCTTCTTCCCGATACCTGGAAGCGAGGATATGGCGTTCATGTTCGCTTTATTCACCGGGAAGGGATATTCTATACCGGTGATCGATCTGAATCCGTGGTCCGTGACGATGATGTCGCAAAACCTGTTCACATCCGTCCTGTACGGGATGCCTATGAGGATCGGATATGTGCCTATCTGCCTTCCGAACGTGATCCCGTTGTCTACGATCTCTAAATAAGCGTTCTTTAGGATCGTGCCCGTCGGGACTATCTTCCTGAGCATGGGAGCGTCGATGTTCTCGCGTATCGACCGTTTGTACAGTTTGAACTTGTTATGGTCGACCTTCGTCTTAAATTCCCTTCTGACCGGAAGCACCTGACGGATGTTGATCCTTCTTACCATCAATCCTTCGCTGAGCAGTTCATTCAGGAAGCGGACGTTCATATCATTCGTCATCGGCGTCTCGCCGTCCAATCCTGATATCAGATTCAGTCCAGGCAGAAGTTTCGGCATTCCGTTCGCTCCGCGCTCGGATCCGACGCGGTTTATCATGCGCACTGCGTCCATCACCTGCTCCGGTGAGGAATTGAGGTTGTTCGCCCCTATCACGGCGGGATCGGCGCTCTCCATCCCAAGCGCGAGCACATTGCCGGAGGTGCAGTATTTTGTCAGCGATCTCAGTATCGAGACGGATTCGTCCGCATGTTCGGATATGACGGAAGGGTTGGCATTGTCCACGTGCAACACGTCGAACCGCATCTCGTGAAGTTCTTTGAACAGCCCGTTCACTATATCTGGCTTAGGTTTAGGTATTCCTAAAAAATCTTCAGAACCGTATGATATTATGCATGTTTGGCCACCGATCCTCACGTTCCTGACGCCCAGGTCCCTTAACCGGGATGCCTCTTCCAATATATCGGCGGGCGAACGCATCAGCGGCCTACCTTTCATAGGCTCTATACAGTACGAGCATCCGCCGGTCATGAATCGGTGGCATCCTCTGTACGTTTCCACTTCCGCGATCAGTGGCTGCGGGTGGTCCTGATGTTCCTTTACGATATCCGCACCGAGAAGCATCCACCTGTTCCATTCGTCCAGCGTCCTGGCCCTTTCATTGACCTCTTTTCCGGTCAATCCGTCGTAAAGCGATGCCGCAAGGTCCGTTCCGATACTGAAATCGAACGCCTCCGCGACATCCGATGACGCCGATGAACCGCCTATGAGTTTCCAGCCGCTCAGTTTCGGCAGGATCGCGGAAATCTCATTCAGCGACATGGGCATCGATCTGAGATAACGCCCCGGGACGGTGTTCCCGGAGAGGACGACGCTCACGGCCGCCTTCGGGATTCCCATGCCCTTCCTTATATTGTCTATGGTAACATATTCCACTTCCGCCCCCGCGTCCTTTGCCGCCCCGGCCACGGAACGTACCATTGGGGATATGTACGGCGGAACGCCGAGCGCGGCGGGGTCATCGATGTAACCGTCGATGAGAAGAACTTTAACAGAGGGCATTATTTTCTCCGATTTCAGTAAGCTCCGGTTAGGTATAAATATGAACAGTATTATTTAGCTCTCTACATTTCGAAGAAATGCTACGAAAATCGTAGGTAAAGGAGGAAATTAAACATGACAAAAGATGAGATGACCGTTGAAGAGCGTCTTGCGAAGGCCAAGCAGCCCGGCATAGACGCAATGATATTGCACAAATACTACGGAGGAAAGATCGAGGTTGTGCCGAAGGCGGCAGTACGCAACTTCGCCGACTTCGCCGTATGGTACTCCCCCGGTGTGGCCGAGCCCTGTAAGGCCATCAAGCAGGACGTTGAGAACGTATATTCGCACACATGCAAGTGGAACACCGTCGCCGTCGTTTCCGACGGAACACGTGTTCTCGGCCTCGGGGACATCGGACCGGAGGCGGCTATGCCCGTCATGGAAGGAAAAGCGATGCTGTTCAAGTACCTCGGCGGTGTGGATTCGATACCTATATGCCTTGATACGAAAGATCCAGACAAGATAATCGAGACCGTGAAACTGATATCCCCGTCGTTCGGAGGAATAAACCTTGAGGACATCGCGATGCCGAAGTGCTTCGACATCCTCGACACGCTGAGAAAAGAGTGTAAGATACCCGTATGGCACGACGACCAGCAGGGTACCGCGACCGTCGAGGTCGCGGGTGCGATAAACGCCATGAAGATAGTCGGTAAGAAGATCAACGAGGCACACCTCTGTCTGGTGGGTGCCGGAGCGGCGAACATCGCTATCGCAAGATTACTGCTCGGAACCGGGTTCAACCCGAAGAACTTGTGCATGGTGGACTCCAAGAGTATATTGAACCTGGAGAGAGAGGAGCTCAAGGACGGGTTCAAGCAGAAGTGGGAGATATGCGAGAAGACGAACGGCGCCGGAAAGACGGGCGGACTGAAAGAGGCCATGGAGGGCGCTGACATAGTGATAGCGGCATCCACCCCCGGACCCGGAACGATACCGAAAGAGTACGTCAAGCTCATGGCGAACGACCCCGTGGTGTTCGTGACCGCCAACCCCGTGCCGGAGATGTGGCCGTGGGAGGCGAAGGAGATGGGAGCGAAGATCGTCGCTACCGGACGCTCGGACTTCCCGAACCAGGTCAACAACTCGATGGGTTTCCCCGCGATATTCAGAGGAACGCTGGACGTGCGCGCGAAGACGATCAGCGACGAGATGTGTATCGCCGCCGCTATCGAATTGGCGAAGTGCGCCGAGGAGAAGGGAATACACGAGGATTACATAATCCCGACCATGAGCGAGTGGGAAGTGTTCCCCAGAGAGGCGGTCGCCGTCGCTCTGAAAGCGCAGGAACAGGGTCTCGCCCGCCTGAAACTGTCCCGTCAGGAGATATACGACCGTGCGGAGTTCATGATCAAGAGATCAAGGGACCTGACGGCGAAGATGATGCAGGACGGCTTCATAGCGGACCCGAAGAACGCATACTGAGACAATCGCAGGGGGTGCGCTTGCCATCGGTGACATTGTTCAGACGGGGTCCGGAGACGGACACTGAGAAGAGCGGTATCGGGAGATACGGCGACAAGACCGAGAGAGCGATCCTTGCCCGCACCGAAAGGTGCGAAAACATCTTTTTTTCATTTTCCAAACGGGACGGCATCCTTTCCTCATTAAGGAGGAGTTTGATAGACCCGTTGATGCAGCTGATGAACTTGAATGGCAGCACAGACATATATCACGCCACTGAGGAGCTCAGCGGTATGTTTCTACCTCTGGTCAGAGGAAGGAAGATCGTAACGTTCCATCATGTATCGGCACCGGGCGAGGACATGTCCGGTCCTATCGGATATTTGATATGGAAAGTGGCGGCAGCCGTTACTGTAAGATCGGCGGATATCATTCTGGCCGCCTCCCCTCAGACGCGTGATGAGCTTGTCAAGACCTATAAACTGGATTCGAAGGTCATAGAGGTGCTTACCGCTGAGATAGGGAAACAGTTTCGAACCCTGGAGAACACGGAACGCACCAGTACCGTGGGGTGCGTGAGCTCGCTGATGCCCAGGAAGAACGTAGCGGCGTTGATACGGTCGTTCAGCGAAGCTCTCAAAATGCCGGGGATGTCGGACACAAAACTCATTATATGCGGCAAAGGCCCGGAACGCGACGGTCTGATGAGATTGACGCGCGAACTCGGTATCGAGGACAACACAGAGTTCGTGAGCGGTCTTACAGATGATGAGATCGTGAGATTCTACAACACCGTCTCGGCGTTCGTCCTTCCGTCATCACATGAGGGGTTAGGTCTGACCGTGATTGAGGCACAGAGGTGCTGCGCACCCGTCCTCTACTTCAAGGACGCACGGATACCTGAAGAAGTGATACGGTACGCGGTCCCGTGTGACGGCGAGGCAGAGATGGCGGAGCAGATACGCCGTTTACTGTCCGACGAGACGTACCGCAACCGCATCGCGGACACCGCATTCGAATACGCCAACGGGTTCGGAGAGGATTTCGAAGAAAGGATCATCGATATCTACGAGAGACTGATACGCTGACACTCAGATCCAAAAATGAGGTTGAGAGGTCACTGCACATTTGAACAACAGTTTTCAATGCACATCGCACCTCTTTAAGACTAGTCAGTACGAGCTGAGCCTGCACCACTAACCGTCAACAGTCCGTTGACGTGTCACAGGAGTGCGGATGACGTGCACTCGACATTCTCGACGCCGGGGATCGAGCGGAGGCCGTCCTCCAGCTTGCTTCCTATGGATTCATCGGTGTCGTCGATCAGGAGTCCCGCCACGACCTTCTTCAGGCCGAACGCGACCGGCACGATCTTCGTCTCGATTATCGAAACACCTTCGGGAAGCACATTCTTAAGCGTCTCGACGACCGATTCCAGAGGTACGTCGGTGCTCTCGGGCATGAGGTCATAGGTGGCCGCTATCTTTCCCATGGGATCACGGTCCTTTAAATCCGCATTTCTCGCATTCGTACGTGATGCCCTGGTCCCTGCACTGTGCGCACCTTCCGATCTCAACGCCGCCGCACTGGGGGCACTTGAAGAATGTGTTGCCGTGTCCGAGAAGCCTCACACCGCATGATGAACATATCTTGTCCTTTGCCATGAGCAGACCGATAATTTTGCTTATATATAAACAGCATTGGTCTCCTCGCAGCGAATATAACTCGGGCGCACATGTTATAATATTAGGAATGCGGTCCGCGGAACATGGACATAAGACCGGAATGCGTGCCGTGTCTCCTGAGACGTGTGCTGTTCCAGGCGGAACTTGCGGGCAACGGCACGGAGCTGAATGCCTTGAGAGCAGCGGCGGAAGCATTCTCCATCGGGCTGAGAGAAGGGAGGAACTCCGCTGAAATGGCAACAGAGGTCCACCGTGCCGCATACGCCGCGATGGGCGTCAAAGATCCATATCTGGAACTGAAGGTACGTGCGGACAAGGTGGCCGAGGAATATATTCATGATGCGGAGGAGTTCATATCATCATCTTCAGACCGCCTAAGGGAGGCGGTACTCATCGCGTCGATAGGCAACATAATGGATTTCGGCATCGCCGAGGCGATAGATGACCCGGACATGTTCAGGAAGGAGTTCGGGACGCTGCTGAGCCAGGGGATCGGATATGATCAGACCGATGTCGTGAAGGAGATACTGTCAAAGTCAAAGAGTGTCGTTTATCTGTTCGATAACTGCGGAGAGTCCCAGTTGGACAAGCTTCTGATCAGAGAGATAAAGAGGAGCGGCATCAAAGTTATAGGTGTCGTCAGAGGCGAAGCCGTATTGAATGACGTGACACTTAGCGACGCAGAGCGCATCGGACTGGACAAGGAAGTGGACGAGATGCACACGACCTCCGAGTTCAGGATAGGTGTGTGCATCGATTCGCTTACCGAGGACCTGCGCAACAAGATCATATCCGCTGACCTGATGATAGCGAAGGGGATGGCCAATTTCGAGTCGCTTTCGGATCAGGATGTTACGATACCGATAGCATTCATCCTCAGGTCGAAGTGCGCACCGGTGGCTGCGGCGTTGGGAATACCGGTGGGAATAAACGCGGTCTCCGTGAAATTTCCGTCACGCGAGCACAAAAAGGATTAATTCCTAAGCGATAGGGTGTGCGATGAAGATACGTCAGGCAGTGGTGATGGTCGGCGGCAAGGGAACGAGGCTCCGGCCGCTCACAGACAACCGTCCGAAACCGATACTCCCTGTTCTGGACAGGCCGTGTCTATCCTACCTCATAGAATCATTGGCGAAAGGCGGGATAGAGAAGGTGATACTCGCATGCGGCTACCGTTCGGAGAAGATGGCCGAAGCGATCGGCAACGGTTCCGAATTAGGTATTGAGATAGTGTATTCGTACGAGGAGACACCGATGGGGACCGCCGGTGCGATAAAGCTGCTCGAAGAAGAGCTGGACGACGTGTTCGTGGCGGTGAACGGCGACGTGTTCGCGGACATCGATCTGAAGAAGGAATTGGAGGAGCATGAGACATCCGGTGCATCGTTAACGATATCGTTGATAGAAGTGGAACGTCCGAATGAGTTCGGTGTTGCGAGACTCGACGGAACGGGAAGGATATTGGAGTTCCAGGAGAAACCGAAACCAGGAGAGGAGATATCCAATTTGGCGAATGCGGGCGTGTATGTCATCGATAAGGACATACTCAAATACGTTCCGAAAGGAGAGATGTACGACTTCTCCAAAGAATTGACAATAGACCTTATCGATAAAGGGTACAAGGTACAGGGGCACATTCTTAACGGATTATGGATGGATGTCGGCAGGCCCGCCGACCTGTTCGGTGCGAACATAGCCGCCGCCCGGCGGAAGGGGAGGACGGATCACAGTGATGCGGTCCGCGGATCAAAGATCGCGGGAACGTTCTATCTGGGCGCAGGTGCGGAAGCAATCGATTGCGAGATATCGGACACGGTCATATCCGCCGGATCGAGGATCATCGGTTCAAAGGTAAAGGACTCATTGATAATGGCCGGGTGCACGATCACCGGAGCCGAGATATCGGGCAGCATAATCGGTGAGGCATGCGTTATTCAGAAAGGAGCGTCCGTCATCGGCTCAGTCATAGCCGACGGTACGGTGATCGGCGAGAACGAAACAAGGAGGGGGACGCAGTGAAGGAACTCATAAGGGCAAGGGCGCCGCTGAGGATAGGCGTGGCCGGAGGGGGGACCGACGTCGAGCCGTACGCGTCCGAGAGAGGCGGAAGGGTGTTCAACACGACCATCGATAAATATGCGTACTGCACCATAGTCCCCAACGGAGGTGACCGACTGAGCATAAGGTCCCTGGACTACGGGACGTTCGAGGCGCCCCTCGACGGCGGTCCGCTGAGGTATGACGGCAATATGGATCTTATCAAGGCAGTAAGCAACCATTTCAACATAACCGCCGGGTACGATGTGTTCATACATTCGGACGCCCCACCCGGTTCCGGTCTCGGAGGCTCGTCGACAGTGGTCGTCTCGATACTGGGCGCGGTCACCGAATGGCTGGGTATGGGAATGAATAACTACGAGCTTGCGGAACTGGCGTTCAAACTCGAAAGAGAGGAATTGGGGCTGCGGGGCGGTAAACAGGACCAGTACGCGGCCGTATTCGGAGGATTCAATCTGATGGAGTTCGGTAAGGACGGCGTCAGGGTAAAGAATGTCCGTCTGAAGGATGATACGATAAACGAGCTTCAGTATTGCTCTCTGCTGTGCTACACAGGCAGATCGAGAGAATCGGCGAACATAATCGACTCGCAGATGACAAGGTACGCCGAAGGCGTAAACATAGATGCTCTGGACGCCGCCAAGAGGCTCGCCGTCGAGGGGCGCAACGCCCTCATGCGCGACAACGTGAAAGAATTCGGCGAGATACTGAACCAGGCATGGGAACAGAAGAAGAGGTTCACACCTGACGTTACGAACAGTTCACTGGACAAATGCTACGAGGCGGCGATCGGCGCCGGCGCGGTCGGCGGGAAGATATCGGGAGCGGGCGGCGGAGGTTTCATGTACTTCATCTGCGAGTACGATAAGAAGCACATAGTCGCCAAGAGTCTGAAGAAGATGGGCGCTACCATGACAGATTTCACGTTTGAGAAGGACGGTGTGCAGACATGGAGGCATAAGGAATGATACCGCTGATATCCGACGAGCTCGCGAGAAGCGCGTCCGTAATAGCCGGCATCGACGCCGGAACGATAGGTAAGATAGCTGACGTCCTTATCAGGGTCATAAAGAACGGTAACAAAATAATATTCCTCGGCAACGGCGGGTCGTCCGCGGACGCGCAGCACCTGGCCGCGGAGTTCACCGGTCGCTATCTCATGGACCGTGACCCGATGCCCGCGATGTCCCTGTCCAACATAGCGCCGGTGACGGCGATCGGTAATGACTATTCATTTGATGACGTGTTCAAAAAACAGGTGGAGGCCTTCGCGGTAAAAGGTGATGCGGTGATATGCATCTCAACATCCGGGAGGTCCAAGAACGTCATAGAGGCAATGAAGGCCGCCAAACAGAGGGGAGCGATCACGATATCGTTCACCGGCCGGGGCGGTACGATGAAGGATATGGCGGACCACGCACTCATCATACCGTCGGACGAGACGCCCAGGATACAGGAGGGCTACATGACCGCAGGTCACATAATATGCGGTATCACCGAGTTCGGACTGTTCGGCAGGAAAGCAGTGTTCGTGGACCGCGACGACACGATAGCCAAGGATGTCCCGTACTGCAGCCGCCCGGAGGACCTGATATTATTCGACGGTGTGCCCGCTTCAATAAAAAGATTGAACGACGCCGGCTATCTGGTGATAGTGGTGACCAACCAATCCGGAGTGGCCAGAGGTAAATTCTCAGAGAGCGATCTGGCAAGGATACATGAGAAGATGATCTCGGACATCGAACGAGGCGGTGGCAGGATAGACGACATATTCTGCTGCACACACCATCCGGACGACGGATGCGGATGCCGGAAACCCGAAGCGGGGATGGGTGCCGCAGCCGTCATGAAACACAAGATAAACACAAGGGCGTCGTTCATGATAGGCAACAGCGACGCTGACGTAGGATTTGGTAAGGCTATAGGATGCACGCCAATCAAAGTGGATACCGGTCTCAATTTCAACGACGCAGTGGATAAAATATTGCGTTAGTCCTTCTTTACCCTCTTAGTGCTTCCTGCATGATCCCACACGGTCATGAAGCCCCTGTTCGCGGACACATGCGTCTTCGCCCTGCCTCTGGCTACTACCTCCAGTATGATCCCGAACGACATCTTGAACGGACGGAACCCGAGGTCGCGCACAGAACCCACAAGGGCACGGAGCAGCAGTCCCTTGTTCCATGTGGATACGGAGCAGCCGAGCTCCTTCTGCAGATATTCGAGGCCTGCGTTTATTCGCACCCTCTGTGTTATGAAATCCTTGACCGTCTCCGGGCCGCGGTTCAGGACGACCGCGCCGGGCGCGTATACCGATGCGTATCCCTCTTTTTCAATCTCCATTCTCAGTATATCCTCGTCTAGTTGCAGCGCAGAGAGGATGCGTGCGCCCACATCCCTGAACGCCACCAGTTCGCCTATCTTCGGATCTCTCATCGAAACGTGATGATGCATCGTCCATATCATATGCGACACGAACCCCATCAGTTCCTTTGGGTCGTTCGTGGGTACCGGCCGTCCGCCGACCATGCCCACCTTCGGATCATTGAACGGCGAGACCAGATTATACAGTGAAAGCTCATCCCGCAGTATGTTGTCACCGTTCAGGAGAACGCAGATATCGCCCCTCTTCCTCTCCAGGAATTCGTTGATGGCGGAGTTCTTTCCCATTCTCTTTTCCTGTCGCAGAAGCTCCAGCGACGGGAACTCTTTCGTCAGCGACATGACAATCTCGTCCGTCCGGTCGGCGCTCCCGCTGGACACGACGATGACATCGGTCATTTCGAAACCATTCGTCGTCTGAGAGAACAGGGAACGCACGGTGTGCTCGATGTTGCTCTCTTCGTTGTAGGCACAGATACAGACAGAGACCGAAAGCATTCAGTCAGCGTACGGCATCGGGAGTATTAAATTAAGCGGTCATCCCTTCAGACGGCCCAGCAGTTTGGCGGCAGACCTTCCGAGCCGTCCGCATTGCCGCAATATCGATAATATTATCTTGGAACCGATCTTCGATTCCCCTCCCTGCCTCTCTCCAAACTCGAAGAACGCCTCCTCTATCTTTATGTCACAGGGTGCAAATTTGAGGAGATCGAAGAGCGTCTTGAACCCCCTTCTCTCGAATTTAGGTTCATGTTCTTTGATGACAGGTATGAACACATCGGCCCTTCCTCCGAACAGACCGCTCATGATGTCGCTACTACTCTGTTTCCCGGCGAACTTCAGCGTAAGGGCGGCCATTGTGTGTGCTATCCACGAACCAAGCCATCGTTTGAACTTCAATGCCGTTCTGTCCTTCCTTACACCTATCACGAGGTCCGCGCCGGCCGTCAGTAAATCGTGAATATCCTTGAGCGAGGACGGAGGATGCTGAAAGTCGGAGTCCATGTTGATGAAGAACTCTGTGTTCGTTTCCAGTATACCGTGAATTATGCTGGCCGACAATCCTTTATCGTCTATGTCACGCGTTATGAACCTGACGTTCGCGTCATTCTTCATTATCTCTTCGACGATGCTCTTCGTCCTGTCCGGAGAATTGTCGTCCATCACGAGTATGTGAAAATCTGGGTAAAGGCTGCGGAGACACTCTATCATCCTGCCTATGTTCGCCTCCTCCTCGTATGTCGGGAGGATAACGGTGCACCCTTCTTGCATGTACGTTCATATGTGTCCGCATATTACATCCTTTCCTCGCGTCGCGGTTATATTTATTAATCCATACGGTCTCGCAGTCATATGCGGATCGCGATGATCACCGACAGCTATTACCCGACGAGGGACGGCGTGGTCACGTCGATAACCATTGCGAAAGAAGGTCTAGAGAAACTCGGTCACGAGGTGGTGGTGGTCGCGCCGGACCCCGGCAAGGACCAGAGGATGGAAGGCGTCCGTTATTTCCCGGCCGCCGGGTTCAAGAGCTATCCGGGATACTTCGTCCCGCTGTATCCGTCCAACAAGTTGGATGTGATCAGATCGATCGATCCGGATGTGATCCATATACACGGGTTGGCGTTGATGGCGCTGAAGGCGCTCATAGTTGCGAGGACGCTGAAGATACCGACGGTACTCACGTTCCATACGATGGTAGGGGATGCCATAGAGTATTACTCCCCGCTCAGGATACCGATCAAAGCTCAGAAAAAACTGGTCTGGCTATATCTCAGGAACTTTTTGAAGAGGCCGGGCGCGATCATCGCACCATCGCGGTCAACGATAGATGAACTGCTCGGTAACAGGGTCAAACCGAAGAGGACGGAGATAATACCGACCGGTGTTGATACGACCAGGTTCAACGTGAACGGGGACGGCACCGCGATAAGGGAAAGATATGGAATTCAGAACGACAAGGTCGCTCTGTACGTCGGGAGATTGTCGTTCGAGAAGAGGATAGACGTGGTGATAGAGGCGCTTCGTCACATCGACGATGTGAAACTTCTGATAGCGGGCAACGGACCGGCGAAGGAGAGCCTCGCTGCCTTGGCGGTCAGAGAAGGCGTAGGGAACAGGGTGATCTTCGCGGGTTTCGTTCCCGATGATGAGATGCCCGATCTGTATGCGGCCGCCGATCTTTTCGTCTCCGCATCGGAATTCGAGACCCAAGGACTCTCAGCATTGGAGGCGATGGCATGCGGCCTTCCGGTCGCTTGCGCGGACAAGAGAGCGTTCGCCGATTCGATCGAGAACGGTGTGAATGGTTTCCTGTTCAATGGCGGTCCGAAGGAATGTGCGGATGCCATGCGCTCATGTCTGACGTGCGGACCGTCCGTGAGGGTCAATGCAAGATCGTCCGCGGAGTCGATGTCCGTATCATCGTGTGCGGTGAGGCTGTCGGAACTGTACGAGGAACTGTTACGGGGACGGAACATCATCCGATGACGTTCTCGTAGACCTTCTCTATCTTCGTTATATTATCGTCCCAATTGAATATCTCCGCCTGGGCCCTCGCAGCTTTTGCCAATTCCTCTCTTCTATCGACGTTATCGAGCAACCCGTTCATCGCATCCGCCAATGCTTCCGGATCTCCCGGCGAGACGATGACGCCGCCCCCGCGGACGGTGTCCGGCAGGCCGTTCACGTTCGTGCATACCACCGGCCGCCCGTATGACATAAGTTCAACAGCCGCCAGCCCGAACGATTCGAAGAGAGAGGGCATGACGAAGAACTTGCACGATCCCATTAGATGCGCCTTCTCTTCCTCGGATACGTATCCCTTCATCTCTATCCTGTCGCTGAGATCATTCCTTTCTATCATCTTCGCCAGCCGCCCGGCCTCCGGGCCCTTGCCGCATATCACAAGTTTCGTGTCAACGTTCTTCATCGCCTTCACAAGATGGTCCAACCCCTTCGTTCTGACGAGACGGCCCAGTGACAGGATGAAATCTCCGTCACCATTTCCCACATCAGGGAAGGAGCACAGGCAACTCGGGACGGTGGTCGTTCTTTCCTCAGGTATCCCGCGTCTGATGAGATCGTTCCGGACGAAATCGCTCACACATATTATGTGATCGAACGTGTTCAGACATTTACGGAACCGATTGTCCTGTATCTCCGATATCTTACCGGTAAGTCCGGTCCCCTCACCCCACATGTTGTGATAGGTGAACACTTTCTTTCCTTTGTAACCGGCAAGGTCCTTATTGTAGGACGGAGCCCATCTGTAGTTGTAATTCACGATATCCGCATCAAGTTCGTTCAGCGTCTCCAGGACGTTCTTGGATGATATGAACGGAGGGTTGTACACGTTTATCAGCCTCGACTTTAGTCTCACTATCTTGTATCCATCTCGTTCCTCCCGTTCCTCGGTGTCAGGTAGTCTTCCGGTGAGTATGGTGACATCGTGCCCCCTCTCCGCCAGAAGTCTGCACGTATCATGCATCCTGTGTTCGATACCTCCCGCGAACGGATAGAAGAACGGGTTCACATCAACAATTTTCACTTGTAAGGCCTCCCTTTCTCTTTTTCAGGAACGCCGCGACGATGCTTATCGCTATCACCGCGACTATCAGTATTATGGTGTACAGCTGTGCATCCCCTTCAGTGAAATATTCGAAGAAGAAGTTACTCATCATCATGATAAGACCGTACTTCACCAAACAACCCAGTACAACGTAGAACAGCGCTTTTGAAAGCTTCCAGTTATCGATCAGACTGATGAATGCACCGGCGAACGGGATCATCGGTGCCGCTCTGTTCACGAGCAGCATACGTTCATCGCTGCATACCAGGAACTTCACATATCTGTCGGCGATCCTTTTGATCCGTTCCGGCACACGTATACGTTCGACGACGTAATACAGCGACGACACTCCGATGACCTCGGCGGCTGCTGCCGCCAGCAGCAGCTGCAGCCCGAACTCCAGTGAAGGGTCGTACATGAAGCCGATTATGAAGAATAACTCCGGAAGTGTGGGGAACGCTATCGCGTCTATAAGGAATATCAGGAATATGAAGAGGATCACGAGGACCGCACTGTTCGGTCCGAGAAGGTCGTACATCCAATCCCCGATGTTGAACATATCACACAATCCTGCGGTTGGTCAATGATATGTTGATATTTCAACCATCGGATGCATCCATGTAGGATCACTCGGACCTCTCCGCCTTCGTTTTATTCACGAAGATGAAATACTTGCTGAATATCCAGTTCAGCATTATCTCCACCAGGCTTGTGAGCATCCTCGCCGGAAAGCCGTCCACTCCGAAAAGGGAGCCGTCCATACCGACGGTAAGAAGCACCGGAAAAAGTAGCGCAGCGATTATGCCCGTGAATATCCTGGCGCCGAAGAACGACCCAAATTCCTTGGCCACTACCTTCTTCTTGGTGGACCGGGCCCGGAACACGAACCATTTATTGACAACGAATGCGAAAAAGACGGCGCATACCCATGAGAGGATGTTGCTCACGCTGAGGTTTATATCGAACCACACGAACACCGCGTAGGATACCCATGAGACCAGAACGGTAAAGGCTCCGAAGAAGACATAGAGCAACGCCTCCCTGTGATCCGCGGTCACTTTCTTTACGTCCATCACTGACGTATCAGTTGTCGAACTTTTAATGATATGCCGTTCGGAGGCTCGACGGCGGGGCACACGGACCACTTCCTTTGCTATAAATAATGATAAGCGCATACATGCGCCATGGGGTTCTTCTCCGACGAGATAAAGAGGACTCAGCTGGTCATAAGCGTGATCTTTGCCGTCGGATGTGTGATATTTTTCACAGTGGTAACGTTCTTCGACATGGATTCGGAGCTCATGTCGTTCCGTTTCGAAAATGCTAACGATGTGTTCAATGGCATCGTCCCAGCACTGGAGTTCCCCCCGCTCGCGTTGGTGTTCTTCCTGATACCGCGTCTGTTCGCCGCCGACCCGACGGGGTACGGTGCTGGGTTCATCGTGATGATAGCGGTCTTCTTTATGATCGGACTCCTCCTGGTGTCAAAGATAGCCGAGAAGCTCGGAAAGAATCAGAAACTGTACATGCTGGTATATACGATGCTCATGGTCATAATGTTCGAGTTCGTGGCGGACAGATATGACATAATACCGGTGGTGTTCACGCTCTTCGCGCTGTACTGCTACGTCACAAAGAGATATGCGCTGGCGTTCATCATGCTGGCGCTGGGCACGATGGTAAAGCTGTATCCCGCGGTACTGTTCCCAATATTCCTGATACCGTTGCTGATGGACGGTAACAAGAGAGAGGCGCTGAAAGGAACGGCGGCGTTCGCCGCCATATGTGCAGTGGTCATTCTACCGGTAGTGCTGCTGCAGCCCGATCTGCTGACGTATTTCATAGATTATCATTCACAGCGCCCGATGCAGATAGAGTCCGTTGCGGCGTCACTCCTGTACCCGTTCATCATGATGGGGCTCGTGGACAGGAATTTTGAATATTCATTCGGTTCGGACAACATCATCGGACCGGTACCAGATGCCGTTGCCTCATGGTTGACACCGCTAATGGGCGTGTGCGTGTTGTTCGTCTATGTAATCTATGCGTACGTGCTCAGGGGCACCAAAGGCAAAGGGGACGAGAGCGACCGACTGTATCTTCTCGCGGGGTTCTCCCTGATATCCGTGATGACCTTCATCATCGTCGGAAAGGTAATGTCCACACAGTATCTGTTGTGGACCATACCGTTTCTGCTCATGCTGATGATGTTCACTCCCGATCGGGTCAACAAAAGGACCACGTACATTCTGTTCATTGCATGCGTTATCGCAGCCCAGGTGCAGTTCGCGATCCTTAGCGGTTACGTGGGCGGAGGCACAGCTCTCTCGGAACCGAGCAACGCTCTTGTCGTGAACATAGGCTTGACGGTAATAATCGTAAAGAACGTCTTGTTGCTGCTACTATTGTATCACATCGCAAGGTCCGTGCGTGAACGTTGTCTGTCTGTATTACGGAACCCAAGTTAACGATGAACAGCCATCTGCTCGCATCCTCGCCCGTAAGATAAATATAACAGGGTAACGGTCAAGCGTCCATGCTCAGGGACAAGGCGCCGTTCATCGCCAACATGATCGCGGCCGTGGTCGCGCTGCTGGCGGCGCTTTGGTACGGCGAGGGAATGACAATAGGTGTGTGCGCTGCTGCGCTGCTCATCGCCGTTCCCGCTTTATGGTATTGTTCGCCGGGCGCGTCCCAGGCAGCGGTGCTGTCCGCTTCATCTCTATTGATATGCACTGCTCTGATGATGCTCCTCTTCTCCAGCGATTCGTTCGTAATCAAAGAGGCCACGGATGTCAATCTAGTCATAGCCGCCGCCGTTGTGCACGGTGTAGCGCTCATCGCGCAGGTAATGCTGTTCTTCTTCCTCGCCGCTGCCGCGTTCAGGATGTCCCTGAACTGGGTGCTGGTGGCG
>Ga0131853_10005067_pt1 | contig 23728 bp, 14 predicted proteins | sample TergutLab28metaG_FD_92764 | JGI IMG/M metagenome (GOLD analysis project Ga0131853, IMG submission 92764) | Labiotermes labralis P1 segment gut microbial communities from Petit-Saut dam, French Guiana - Lab288 P1 (version 2) (version 2) | ecosystem: Host-associated > Arthropoda: Insects >...
TATACATATATACACACACATACACACACACACACACACACACATACACGCGCGCGATCTTTCTGACGGCGCCAAATATAGCCCATACAGACACGAATTCACTTTGAAGCGGCGCATTCACGTGTGAACACCAAACGCTTGGCTTTGCCTACATGTCGTGGCTTTACAACACAAACAAGACCAAGTCTTTTTCGTCACAGTATGTTTCAAATAATCTGGCAACGCTGCAACTTTCCAGTGTCTTCATCTAATTATATTCCTTCACTCAATCCTTCCTTTCCTTGCAGGTCATTTTCATGTATGTCTTTCACATTTCGTACCGAACTCTAATTCTTTCACTTTCATAGCTGCTTTCAAGGAAATGCTTAAGGTTAGGTTAACTTTTTGAGGTTACAGTGCTGTATATGTATTTTTTGTTTCGGATCATTCTTGCTGTCGGCACACGCACTATCACGCCCTTCGATACCTTCACTGCTAATACAATTTCAGTTTTATCACGACACTAATACGATATGATTATGTGTAATGATGAATGCTGGCAACTCACGCATCAAGGCCACTTACAAAGCACAAGCTTTGCTGCGCTGTGAGAAGAACAAACGCACGCACGTGCAAGTGAACTATACCTACGCTGCCTTCGCTACACCACCTACCACCTCGGTTTCCCCTCCTTAACTGAAGTAGAAGCAGCTATGTCTGAGGGACCCTACCTCTTCCCCTCTTTCGTGCTACCAGCAGCTATTATCTGGCGGTCCGTCTGTCACCCCCCTCCTCCTGCCAAACCTCGCTCTAGACTTGCACAGCGGTCGGTCCCGGAGCCAGCACGGCTTTCTTCTCTCCCCGCTGCTCCTATCCTTCCTTTGGCGGACCTGACAACCAAGCGGCGGTTCCTGTTAAAGGAAGGGAAAAAGAAGACGAAAAAATATGTCCAAGGAAAAAAAGAAAGGAAGAAAAGAAAGAAGAAGAGGAGACCGCATCGACAATGTTGCCAGGTGAACAATAAATATGCTTCTTCTGTATATACACTTCATAACAAAAATAACATGAAGGCCACATACGGTCTTACAGAACGCTGAAAAACGTAACGCACCCAAAACCTTAAATTTCAAGTATTGCAATCTAAAGAACGAAACTGCTTATTTATATAGTTGAAAATAGACACGCGTAACATTCCAGATGTTGGAGAGAGCAAAAATTATGTCCTGCTTGGAATTCTCTTATAAAGATCAAACTGACCAGCTGTCAAGGATGGGCACACCTAACTGGTGGGGGGGGGGGTCCACAACAAACTAAAAACAGTAAGTTCCGCTCCATCTTCATCAAATATACGAATTGGTTCTGAACACATTAGACACACTGATCTGGTCCGACGCGAAATCAGGTCTGCCCTTCACTCTTTTTTATACATATGTGGTACAACACCCCGAATGGAGGGTCAGTTCCACCCATACCACGGGTTCTTGCCGTTACAAGACACCGACGGAGAAAACATTAATAGGCAGAGGAACAGAGGCACATGCAAGACCTGAGCGGTATTTGGAACGATTTGACCTCGGAAGTACAAGAATCCGTTTCCTTTACGGGCGTCCTTACTTTGTGGTAATGTACCTAACATCACATTACAAGCATGCTGTGGCTTCCGTAGGACACATTTTCGGCTCGGTACAAATTGATGAAAGAAACTCGGTACAACCGAATTATGTCTTGCGTGTAACATACGGGTCCACAAGTGTTCCAAGAATCTGGCAGCCAACTCAGATTTCTAGGCGCAAGAAATTGACATGAAGCAAGCTCCATACCGAGCACCCACAAATATAGGGCGCCAATGTACAACATTTTGTCGCCCGGACGATCTGATGTCCAGGATTTGTACACCCCTGTCATAGCAGCAGGTTCTGGTCTCAAAATTTGGTTCTGCGCCCTCCTGCAGTCATAATTCCATTTCGTAACATTTCCTACTGAATAAACCCTCTGATGCGTAAGTTACTTCTCAAGCTTTCGTTCATACTAACGGGAATTATCCGCTGAAACCCTGAGCAGCCACTCAAGGAACCTCAATACACCGCGGAATCACATAGGCCAAGATGCAGTTCGACTCCCGGCTGCAATAAAATATTCAGTTGTTTATCGTAACAATTTGCACAAGAACTAATGAAGCTCCAAAAGAAAACACCACCAGCGACTGCAATGAAACGGATCAACACTGCTCCCTTCCAAATCTGTACCATTAGTCACTCACAGCCATCCTCACTTCTCATTCTAAGCTACATCATTTCAAAAGATGACAAGCGTCGTTAAATTTCCGCTATCTGGTTCTGAAGCTGCCGGAACGTACTAAACACTCACCACCATACGATTAAGAATGCATGGAATTTACACTCTCCCATATAGTTTCGTAAAAGGTGCCGATTTCTTCGTCATCTGGTTATACAATACGAAATCCAGGAGGCCAAAATGGACTGGACATGTGACTAGAACAGGGATGACACAAAACATGTGCAAAATATCGGTAATGAAGTCCCTTGAAATAAGCCCACTTTGAAGATGTAGAAGACGTTTGGCGGATGACATTAAAGTTCATCTTGACGAAACAGGTATGGCAGGTGAGTGAGACTTGCACGTGCACGTAGTTCGGTGCTGGGGTGTGGAATTGCAGTTGAACCTTCGAGTTTCGCTGTCAGAAAGTTAACAGTCTAGTACCCGTTCGTAGTGTTCTTTTCACTTCATCACTCATTTGCTTAAGGAAGATGTGTTGTATCAGAGCAGCACAACAAGTTCTCAATAAAACTCCATTTCAATAGCAAAAATCGGTTGGAAATTTCTGGAAAATGGAGACCCGCCCTTGGTCTTATAACGATAGTGAACGACAGCCCCGCAGTATCCTCTGGTTTACGTTTTCAAAAAGACAGTACAATGTTGCATAATACACGTGTCAAAATTATAAATACAAGTTGGGTTTTGTAACAATGTTTACAATTCCACCACGTTTACTAACTTTCTTTGTAGCACCTCGAGAACCCAAGATTTAGGGGAAAGCTGTCACTTGCTCGATCGCGATATGCGAAGAAACACACGCAGATCTTCGTGTTAAATAGCAGTTATGATAATGCAGTTGAACCAAAACTGGGGTATTTCGACAAATATTGAAATAACCATCTAATATCAGTCTCATGGAAGTCCGTTTAGTGGCTCTCGAGTTGTTAGGCTACATGCGGACACAGGCACGGCAAAGCAAACAGGTTCCCGAAACTTTTCTTTGTGAATGGGCCAACAAACGTACACACGATCACTCGAAAGTTCTCGTCAAGTTATAACGTAATCATAGACAAATATTTTTAATGTTCACAAATTACAGACTTCGTGGTCGCATATCAACGTCGTTGCCAGTGTATTTCTTTGACATCACTAACACTCTTTCACGCGCGTACCAAAATTCACGCAAGGGTTTCATTGCCTCCAAATATAAGAAAGTGAAGAAGCGATGTTGTGGCATTGACCCATAAATAAAGACGATGACAATGATGGGTTTTCACGTCTTTTCCTTTTCCGCGAAACTGCACAGCCTACCGGCAGCAAGTAATCGCATCCTCACTGCACTTCAGCCCACGTTAAGTTCGGGCTAAGTTACGTTCCACTGTTGTTTGTTTCTGGCGCGACAGCCTCCGGTGGGCCAGGGCCTCCTCATTCACGAAGTTTCTCGATCACACACAATGACGCACCACAGTCGATAGGACTCCTCTGGACGCGTGATCAGCTCGTCGCAGACCTCTACGTGACATCACACACCACTCACAACAGACAAACACCCATGCCCCCGGTGGGATTCGAACCCACAATCTCATCAGGCAAGCGGCCGCAGACCTACGCCTTAGACCGCGCGGCCACTGGGACCGGCACGTTACGTTCCACTAGTAGCATATAATTTTTATTGAAGAATGCCTTCAAATGTTACCATTCAAATGTCAAGAGGAGAAGGCAGAGAATTTGCTGATAGTGGTAGACATGTAATTTGACATCAAGAATGTTCAGAACAGAAGCAGCTGGCGTTTCATATTACGTTCGAAGCATGGAAAATATGCCTAAAGATTCGACTCGCTAAACTGGCTAGAGCTTTACGGGACAGCAGTAACAGAAACGGGGAACAGAGGGACAGTTTCGGGAATTACCAAAAATAGCCGCATTTATTTCTTCGGCCCGACAGATATTATGATCTTTCACCTCAGCCAGTAAGGATCGCAGTTTCCCACCACAAGAAGAAATTCTGCGCAACCGCTTCACCAGTAAATTCTCTCTTGACTTAGTATCAATGACTCCTTTTCGTAGCGTATTACATTTCCCAATCAAGTTTCAGGCAGCAACAACATCACAAACAACAGCTGACGTATAGGAAATTCAGCAGGAAATTTCAGTCATCATTTTCATACATCATGATTTTCATATGTGAGCAAGACCAACAATATAAACATTTTTTCTTAAAAATTGTTATTAATAAATTAAATTATTCTCGACATGTTTCGAAAGGTAAAATACGGTAAGCTGCTTCTACAGACCTCTTGATGACGAACAATTATTTGTTCGAAACATGTCGAGGATAATGTAAGTGCAATCACAGTTTTCAAGAAAAAGTGTACATCTTGTTGGTCTTGACCACTTATATTTTTCATGCACTATACAATAATTCTAGAAGCTTCTATATACATGGGTCACTGTCTTTAGATTTCTGGTCACAGGAACGAACCACGGTCTACCTCATCAATTTAACGTTGTCGAGTCTCTGTCCATGACTGTCAGTTACAATGTAATGTATGTATTAGGAGTGGGCCTACTTGTGGTCTTTAACACCCCCCCCCCCGTCCTGAAATATCATGAAAAGCATGAGTTACTCTGTGAGACCTTTATTAATTTCCAGCTGATACAGGGTATATGTATAAATTAAAACCTAGACGAAAAGCTCGTCTGTAAGTCATTCTGTACATGAATCAAGTTAGTCTCTCCGCGTGAAAGATGCGCACTATTCTCATCAGGTAACATCATAACATTCAAACTCGACTCATATAACCTAATTGTATCACAAATAGAATAATCCCAAATTTAGCATAAATTTTCTTCACCAATTCACTATTTTTAATCACCGAAAAACAATACTCTCAGAGTTAACACGCCAATGTAAACCACAGAATATCTGCATCCGTAGTACAAATAACAAGGTGTGGGCGTTTCAAAAAAAGCACTAAGTTTGTCCATGAAGGGTTACGTGGGGTGTCGCGGAGCGGGAAGTAGGTTTTCTTTGATGGATCGTCTAAACGTGGTGTTTGCTCACGATTGCTACAAGAACAACACGTTTCAATCCCACAGCCCCGGTGAAATGTTTTCTCAATTAATTATCCGGGAGAGGATAATTCTCTGGAACCCTTCTGAACTGAAATTGGAACGGAACACACAATCTGTAGCACTTGTGGCTGGTTCACCATTGTATCATTCTCTGGCAAGGTCACACAAAGAGGTGTCGTTCACCCCGGTGCATCCAGCTTTCTCCTGATTCGCATCTAGAAAAGGAGGCCTTGCTTTCAAATTTGTCCAGTATTTTGGTTCGTCAGGATCGTTACGGTCTTCTGTATTGTCACCGTTATAATTATTAGTGGTTTTTGTGTTGCTGTGTTCTTGTTATTGTTGTCATTGTTGTAGTTGTGACCGTCGTCATTGACTTCATTTCCTGTTTTAAACTGTCTTATGTTTTCCACGAATGTAGATCTGCCACGAACACTGCACACAGTGTGTTCCTACAGTCTATTACGTACTACATTTAGGTATGCTAATATACGATCTTATTACGCAGTGTGTATGGTATCAGTCCCATAAATGACAAGACAAAAAAAAAAAAACTAGACATGTTCGCAAAATTGCGAAAAGCGACTATTAGAGATGCGTCATATCTGTCTGTCTGTCCGCCCGTCCACGTAGAACTCCGCTCCCACTCGACGGATTTTAATTAGATTTGGTATATGGGTATTTTTTCGAAAATCTGTCGAGAAAATGCAAGTTTCATTAAATTCGGACAAGAATGAAGGGTACGTTACACGAAGACCAATGTACAGTTCTTCTTGGAATGAGAAATGTTTTACATAAAAATTGTAGAAAAAATCAAAACACACTGTACGTTCAACAACTTTTTTTCTTTCGAAAACTTTGCTGTTTATGACACAGTATGGAAAAATACTGTAGAGCCGGGCAGACCACAGATGATAGTATGGGGCACGCTCATTGCATACTGGACACCTAAGGCTACAGACACACAAGTAGAATATGCAGTATTTATTGCTTTTCCACTTCACCAGTGGTTGCACGAAAGTGTATCAGCGTTATATTACACATAATACATTGTCTGTCTTTTTGTTACAATAATTTCGGACGAAAATCTACATGCTTTTCGTCTTATTCTGATTTATAATACGCTTTATTACTACTTTATACTGAAATAGTGTTAAATGTGCTCTTGTTGTCCTTATCTACAAATCTACAGCTGGTTCCAGTCTTCTTGTCGATGATAAGAGTTACATCACACAGTAAGGTCTATATCATTCATACAGTACTATATTAAGTTGAACAGTCAGCGCTATTTTCTGATAAAATTCTTAAATAGCAACCTGGTAAAAGTTGCAGGTGGCCTACAATCAGTTTACGGTAATCTCCTTTAGCCTGCGACAATGTGACCTGTGGATTAACCTTTTAAAGCTTATTGTTTATGTGATGCACCAACAAGTTTAACATTCAAGAATTGTGTGCTCTGCCCACACTGTATTTATGTGTTTTGTGTTTATCTGAGAACAAACAGCGATTGTGCCACTTACAGCATAAACTGATTGGTTTTTATAACTGAGTTGAAAAGTGTTTACTGCGCGGTACTAACTGGGTATTTAAATAAAGCGGTCTGCGCTTCGTCTTTGAAGGGTTAAAGCCACTGATGAATTGCACGGCGAATATCGCGCTAAGTAATGCTTTCTGCAGTGACGAGTGTTGACGGCTTCATCCTGATCGCACTACCTTTTTTTTTTTTTTTCCTAAAAGGGGGGGGCATTTTAGTGAAGAATGCAAGACTGTCGATTCCCGTACAGTTTAGAATTTCGTCATCAAGGGGTAGTGCTGAAGAGCAGGTACGACTTTGCGTCTTGTGTTTTATATGTTGTTATTGCAGCGTCCCGATCCCTGGGGCCGCTAGGCTGCGGTTTCCACAGATGGTACGACACTAAGCAGGTTAGCGGAGCGGTATAATAACTTGTTCTTTCGGCGTTGTCCTTTAATGAACGAGCTGCTGGTAAGGAGTCCTTTGAGGGTGAATGCCCCAAAACAAATAACAAAACCGCTTATATATGACAAATGATTTATTAGAATACATATTCTAGCAGACCTGAAGTTGATAAAGTGCTGAAGCTATTCGGCAGTGAGACGACCGCGTAGTGTCCCAAACCTCTAAATTTCAAGGTGATTTTCAACAATTCAAACCTGACCACACGATTTACAGCTGCAAGGCCACTTTACTTTCTGCGCCTTGGGGAATCTCTTCAATTTTTCACTTTCACTGTTTTTGCAGCTCACAGGCCAGTGAGGACGAAACGTATTTTTGTGCTGTCTGGACTGTCTACATTTTATAGCTTATGGAATAAGCTATCTGGAGTCAGCTTGTTGGTGTGTGCATTTATTTAATAGAATGCCGGGTATGCAAACTGTTGCGAAAATGTCTGGATCATAATGTTGTTGAAATTTTCAGCCTGCGTTTTTTGAAAAGTAACTGATTCTTAGGTTACTGAGCATCACCTACAGATATCGTGTAGCGTCGAACGTGGACAAGGAGGCTTTATAAACAGAGAACAAGTAGGGCTTTGGTGTTATATTTTAAAGTACTGTTCCGGTATTTACTACTGGAAGGACTTGAACATTTCAGAATAGCAGGAACAGATAGAAAGCCAGGAATCCCAAACTTACTGCAGCGATAATGGCCACTACGCGGCGAAATTTGTAGACACAAGAATAATGAAACGGTGTGTGTCTAACGTATCATGTCAGAAACCATACTGCATGACAGTATCGTCAATCTCTGGCTTATTTTTAGTAGCTGGTATAAGGGTAGGCCTAAACCTACACGACTGGAGAATTAGGAGGAAAACAAGTTTTAACCTGGCTTTACAGCGTTCCAAGAAGACATGTGTCGTACTGGCCTGGGTAATGGAGAATATAAACACAATCCATCAGGAATGTTTAAACACGGCATGTTGCGGGAGAAACAAGCGGCATTAAAAGAATTAGACCCTTTCCCTATTATTTTAAAATCAGTTCGCGAGAGTCAAGGAGCCCCTTGAAGATAAAGACGGAAGAGTCCTTCGAAATACAGGGCACCAAAAACCCAGCTACCCAGCCTAACAACCCACAACACCCGATTTCTCAACATTCGGTGCTGTAGAAACTTCAAATTGCGCTTAATCTGCCCTTCTGAATAGTACTAAAAGAATGTGACTGAGTACAACTGACATGCTGGGAACAAAACGGAGAGCAGGCCGCTTTATTAGCAAAAATAAAGGTATAGTGATCCCGTTACAGGCCCGGTGTGGGCCAGAGGGTGGGTAGAGTTATAGCTCTACTTTTCCGTGACCGCGGCACTAGAAGGGGGTGAGTGGTCAGCAGCACGCCCCGGCCGCATTTTACCCCCGGGAAAGACCCGGTACCCATTTTACAGGAGGCTGGGTGGACCCCAGGGCCGGTCTGGACGGGCGGAGAATCTCGTCCCCACCGGGATCCTATCCCGGACCTTCCAGCCCGTAGTCAGTCGCTATACCGACTGAGCTACCGGGCAAACTTATTAGCAAAATAAGGCTCAGAAATCCTACTCGTAGGAGCTGATCGTGCCCTTGGCACTTCTTGTCCAGCTGTCAAGCGGGTTGTAACAGAATGGACGAGCAGAAGCCGACTGGAATATTGCAAGTGTGGAACCAAACAGAGGTATAGACCCAACAGAATAGGAGAACCACTGCGGCTCGAAAACGAATGAGTTTAAATTATTGACAGAAATGTCAGGTTGCTGTCACGTGAGAGGACACCTGTACAAACTGGGATTAGTTGATGTTCCCATTTGTAGCAGGTGTCAGAATACTGAAGAAACGGCTTTACGTGTATTGTGCTATTGCCGGGACCAATGGGAGTTCAGCTTCGCAGCTAATCTGTTGAAACACTGTGCCGACTGTAACGTTCCAATCAGCAAACCAGTCCTCCTTCAAGCTGCAGGTGAGATGAAGCACGGGGAAGCAGACTAGATAATTAACTCTCATACCCTCTCTTCAAATTATAACTTTATGTTTCAGAACTTCTTGTTGATGAACTGACACATTTTATGGAATCCGAAGGCCCACGTGTTCACAAGAGTCCGTTACTTGATTACGTACATCTTGGGATGCTTCAGGACAGTCCACACCTCGACATCCTGTTCATTGAGATCAATCAACAAGCCTCACATCCACCCAAGTGCTCCTGGGTCTCAAACCTCACTTCTCGTTTCCACGTCTTCAGACTCAGTTTTTATGTGCACCCTTCACATCCCCCTGTGCATGCTGCACGTAATGCCTTTCCTACTCCTCTGGTATGAAGACCCTATGGCATTACCTGGGGCATACCACGAATTATGAATTGCCGTATCACGTAATCTTTTCTGTACTTATCTTCAGCAGTTTATTCTCAATCACCCTTAATTTACGTTCTTCCCTTGCAGTGCGAAACCAAGTTTCATGCCTATAAAAAATTCTAGATTTTTTAATGACGAAGGCAAAAGGGGGGCATGTTAGTCGTCTGCTTGTAGAGGGCATCAAAACCCTTTATAACACCTCACGAATGAAATGAGTTAAGAATAAACTATGCAAATCCGAAGCCCAGCTCCGGCTCTAAAAACCGACGATTGACACTCAGGCGCCCGGCATCATAAATGGAGACAGCCGGTAAAAGGTTTTCGCCTCCTACTCGAAAACGATGCTTGTTTTATGGCATGCGGACCTCCCACATATACAGGAATTACAGCTGTCTCGCGTGACGTCATGCACGCCATATGGAGGACACGTATGTACGAGAAGTAGGGTTGTCCTGTTTCCATCTAAGGGAACTTGACACATAAACTGATTTTGGAATCACATTTTCTGCATGGGTTTACCTGGCGGCGATAACAGGAAGACAAATGCGCGTCGCTTGTAGTTCATTAATTACCAGTTTCATAAAATGAAGCTTTATTTTGTGAAAAAAATTTGGGGCTTCGCTCAGGACAATTTATGACACGTCTCTTTGCTCACGCTCGACAACTAGCACCAAGGCTCCACATGTTTGTTCGTCCACTTTAGTCAAACATAGCTGAAGGTGCCTAACCATCAACAGATTCCAGTCCAGTCCAGCCAGAATCTACAGCAGTGTTTCTCAACCTTTGTGAGATCGCGGCCCGGTAAATTCTTTTTTCATAAGACGAGGGCCTGGCCCCAACAAATTCACTCGCAAATGCCTTTCCATTTTTTTAAGTTCATACATTAAACTAACATAAGTATTAATAATTAATTATCGCATAATCATATAGAGTATTAGTACACTTATGTATATGGTGTGGCATCTTGATACACATAAAATTACATTTAAATTAGTTGTCAGTCACTGGACTAATGAAATCTTGTAGCATATTGTAGTTTCCTCAGGCCAACATCTGGGTCTGAGTTTTGCGACACATTCACGAATATTATTCTCCTCAGAATATTTCCACTATAAAACATTTATTCATGAAAATTGCTTAGAAAACTAAAATGACAAATTCCAGGAGAGTCTCTCGCGGCCCGGTATAATTGATACCGGGGCCCGGTAGCGCGCCGCGGCCCGGCGGTTGAGAAACACTGCTCTACAGTCAGTGGGGATGCACACCGACCGAGTCGAGTGCAATGACGACCGCACGAATCCTGCAGGTTTCTAGTACTATTTGAACAGTGCACAAGTCAAGAATTCCACAACGACGGAAAACTGTAATCTGCTTGTTTGGCGCACAATTATTTGGAGAAGGAGGTTGCGTCGAAGAGACGAAACGCTTGGGTGCACCCGATAAACATGAAAAGGCTGGAATTATGAATATTTAGCCCATCTTCTGTGCCATTCTTACCAAACGCTGGCTATTTAGTTTCTGCTTCTGCGTTCACAATGACAACCATCGTACTTGTAGATTGCCTGGTGACTCTTAACTAAAATAATCAACTGTTCTGAATGAAGGCATCACGATGTGCTTGAAAATCAATAAGTATTACACAAACGTACGTCAGCACAGTCTATTTATTCTATAGTATGGTTACGTGTTTCGACTAGATGTTAGTCATCTTCAGGCCCCTACAGTCGAAACATGTAGCCATACTATAGAATAAATAGATTGTGCTGACGTACGTTTGTGTAATACTTATTAAAATAATCAACGTTGCAACAATCATTTCTTAACCCAAAACAACAGCCTTCCCGCCCTATCACTGAAGTCAGGCTGACGGGAATGAACACATGCGGCGTCAACACTTTTGACTCGGTAAAACTCGACTCTACTCGATTCGACTCAGCTAGTGTGTACGCATACCCGCACGTGACCATTGTAAACAAGCGCAAAGACGCGGCAGAGTACAGCGTCTTTGTGCGTCTGATTGGACTCGATTCGACTCTGTTGGTGGGTACACACCGTAAGTAGGTAAGTGCCCTAGCTATGGTCTGTACCACCAAGGTATCGTAGTTAGGTTCCAGACAGGAGTAGAGATTTTGTTTCCTCCACAAAGTTCAGACCCGTCCTGGAGGAACCATGGCTCTAGTACGGTGGGTGCCTGGAACTGGAGAGAAAAGCCTCCTTCTTGGGGAGTAAAACGACGAAAGCATGAAGTTCACCACGCACATTTAATCAGTGTCGAGGTTAAGAATGCTTGGAGTTACACCTCCACTCCCCTACGTATTCACAGCGCAGTGCTTAATTAAGCAGAGCAAAAATGTTACCCTTTACCATATCCACTTGTGTACGTTAAAATGTTTGTACGAAGTGGGTTTATACTTTAAAACCTCAGACAAAAGACATCTTACGTGACTTCTGCACCTGCTGCCGAAATAACATGTATACAAACTCGGACGTACTGAGAAGAACGGATTCAGTTTCATCCATATTTCTTTCTCACTAAACAATAACTTAACTCTGAAGGATTATGATGATGGCAGATTAGACTTAGGAACTCTAAGTTTCTGAGCTTTGAAATCGTCTCTATTCAACGCAACACCACGTTTCGGAAACTTTATAAGATCCTATCTTCAACTGCATGGGTGGGCCACATACGCAGCTGGTTCCGACATACAGAACTGTTGTTTTCCGTTAATTCGCTCTCTTGTTTCAAAAGGAGGCAATGGACAAAATTCAGAAACGTAGTAACTTTAAACGACAACTTGTTTGTACTCCCTTGTATCATACATATATGACAGGTACGGTGGGTGTGTGCAGTTTCTGTTAATGGCTTCTGTGCCGATAATGAGCGTAGTCTTCCTTATCTTCTACATAACTACTTCCACTGCATTTAGATTGTAATTTTCCGACTGCACACAGTTCATCGTACTGGAATTTTGATCCATATGTAAGATATAAAAAAATATATGTATATAAATAACATTGCACTACAGTTCCATTGTCCCTCACAGCTATGCTTCACATAACCAGTACTCACTTTCGAAACTGATATGAACTGTATGTTCGACTTATTCTGGCTCACACAGCAGGTCTGTATTTGTTACGGACACATGCACGTTTTGAACACAAGTCTTCGTAGCACTTTAACAAAGACCACACAAAAGTATACATGCCTCTTTTGAGGGAGAACTATGTAGGCCTAGCACACTACTGCTTTCATGCCCCAGACGGAAAACTATGGAATCAGACAGTACTCGGTTCTGATCACATTACAACAATGTTTTCCAACCAGGGTTCGGCATAAATTCGTGGAATAAATATATAAATATTTGTAAAAAGATAAAAAAAATCCGAATATCCCTCGAAATATCGCGGGAACTTCTGTCTGGCATTTGGCAATACCGGAGTAACGGAGTGTAGACGTTTTCATAGGCAGGGGTTCTTCAGGATATGAAAAATTACTTTAGGCGTTCCTTTACGGAAGAAAGACTGAGAAACATGTTATCACAAGGACTAGATGTTTGATCTTATGCTGCTCGAACGTTACTTTTCTTGGCTTCTTTAAAGATGCTCTCTCAACTGCACAGAAAACATACCGTCAGATGAATGGATAATTGTGACCGAAGCTGAATGTCTTAATATCAGAGCAAACGGTACCTTAGACGTGTTACCACTGTGCTTTAAACAGCGAACTGACTTTCGAGTTTTGTGGTTCACTGTCAGTATTTCAGACTATCATGCGTCGAAGTTAGGTTGAAGGGTGAATGATGAATGGGAAAGGATCTAAGAGGAAGCGGTCGTGGCCTAATAAAGCTATTATTCCGGCACGTTCCTGGAGGGACTACAAAACACGCTCAAAACGTTAGTCAGTTTAGCATGCGTGCCGACTGGGATTCGAACTACGCAATTCAAGTGAAAAAAATGGCGAGTCGAAGACTAGACTGGCGAATTCGATTCGGCAAAGAATTTTGTTATATTTCTCTATTTTACCATCTTCAAAACTACTTTGAGGAGGGAGTGGACCGTCTTTCCCTACCCAGGTTTTTGGAAAAAGGTCTAAAATAAAAAGTATATAGATCAAATGTTAATATCAAACACAAAAACTGCTTTTAAAAATCTACCTGTACTGCAACATGAAGACCGACACTTCTACGGCGATCCGTAATAATATTCTTAAACGGCTTAAGACCAAGTCTGAAAGCAAAATTTATAGCTGCCTCCCCTTGGCAAAATTCCTGCAGCGCCTATCTCAGCAACTTGTTTTACAGATACTGAGGCGAAGCTCGTCACTGGTGCATCAGAAATATGAAAAGTGTTATCACTTTCAGATATAGAACTTACGCGCAGAAAACTGTATTGCGTGTGTGATGCGGGGTGGGGGGTGTAAGGTGGGTGTGGGGGGGCCCTTGCTTTCTTCCTCCAAACGTCCGAAGTTAAGAACGCAAAGCACGTCACGTCCATGCCCCTTAAACCCGTTTATTGGGTGGTGAGTACATATGCTCTGGCCGCTTATACTTAGTTTCTGGAGATAAGCATGATGCACGAGCTGGGTTTAATTACTTGGAACACTGTCTGTATCCGTCAGTAGACTGGAGCGTGTCTCATTTAACATGGGAATTATATTTTAAAAACTTGAGATAATAACACTACATACACTGTACACTAATCATCTCTGTGTAACCAACAGATAAAGCGAACGGCCAAGTCTTTCTCCGATGACGTTAGTTTCCCCCACCACCCCCCGGTCAATGTCAATCCACCATCGCGCCATGTGCATTCAAATACCATCCGGGCTTGAACAATGGACCCATTAGAGGACGCAGTTCTAGTCTTAGCCCGCTACAAGAGTAGGGAAGTAACACAGATTTGAACACACAAAATAGGGAAAGAAGAAAAGAAAGCGATGTTTTTCAAATACCAACTTATTGCACTATTTATTTACTTGATAAAACACACGTTAAAATACGTAAGTCTAATCCATTAAAATTTTTTAATATAACACTCCTACATGTTTCAATCCTTCCGGATCATCATCAGGGAGTAAATGTTCCTATATATGAAGTTATTGAATATTTCTAAATTTGTTGATGTTATTGCTATGATGACGGCATGCATGTGGTTGTAATAGACGATTATAAGTTTTTAGATCTATTTTTTTATTTAATTTTGGTCAATGTTATATTAAAAAAAAGGAAGCGACTCTAGAAGCCTCTCCTGAGGTAGGTTCCTACCTCCAAGAAAACACCGCATTTAATTTGTTTTGAGAACCAAATAATATCCATAATATCCTCCTCCCCCCCCCCCCTTTTGGCTCCGACAAACAAACTCTGTGGAGGAACTATAAACATAATTACCACTGCTCTGTACAGGTTTACCTAAACTATCCCTTCACATGGCACACTAAGCTTCCACAAATGACAAGGACAATCAAACCCACGCGGTGTTAATAGTGACACCTGCCGTAGTGCAAATATCCCAAAATATTAAGTTATGTTAGTTTCAGGTTTCGTGTTGACGATCGGTTGATGTGTTCGGCGACAACAACGACAAACTGTGCGAAAGGTCAGACTTTCTCGGAACTCTTCCACCTACAAGACCGTTGGCATGTAAACTAATTGTACCATACCTATACGCACATCTGTCTTCCTGAAGATGAACCCTCGGGTTCTAAACATGTAGAAGACATAGTAATACTTAAAATATTAGTTTAACAAAGGTGCATTTTGTTGGTTTGTATTAAACGATTTCTCGAAACTGTAGTTGATTAGAGTTAAGTTTCGAGTTGTCGACAGCTGCAATGTGCAGCTGTAGTGTGTCGACAGCTGCAGTGTGTCGACAGCTGCAGTGTGTCGAAAGCTGTAGTGTGTCGACAGCTGTAGTATGTCGACAGCTGCAGTGTGTCGACAGCTGTAGTGTGTCGACAGCTGCAGTGTGTCGACAGCTGTAGTATGTCGAAAGCTGCAGTGTGTCGACAGCTGTAGTATGTCAACAGCTGTAGTGTGTCGACAGCTGTAGTATGCCGACAGCTGCAGTGTGTCGACAGCTGCAGTCTGGCACTCAGAGAAGGAAATTTATTGAAGACAACTGTCTGTCACCATGTGACGCCGTGTAGTCGTGCAGTGTGGTAAGTAGTGTAGCGACGCTTCAGAAAACTCAACTGCTTCCTTCCTCATGGTGTATGACTGGTTACTGTCTAGCAGACATCCTGAATATTGCCCGCCAATACCAACCGTACCAAGACCTCTTACCATATTTGGAATAAACCTGTCCATATGTCTAACAAAGAAATGCCATAATGTTTGTGGCGCCTGTTGTCATGTTTTTCTGAGTTCTTATCAACAACGCATTGCCCAATTCGTGTGTGGTATACCTGTATATATACTAGAAATATCCATTAAGCTCCAAATACCCCATAAGCCGTCAGATTGACAGTCGGTGTATTTCTAGCACCAGAGTTGAGTAATGCGCGAGGTACAGGCCTTTTGTTCAAGACATAATGTGGCATACGTCAAGGTTGTCCAACCTCTGGCACTTCCTGCAACACTGTTTAATCGTATACTGTCTGCAGTAACTACAATATTAACGTTTCATGTTATATTATGTGACTTTTTACGTCACTCTCAGTTGTTCTACAATTTACTGTTGGTAACAGCATGGAATACAAAGTACTGTGTAGAAATACTTCCACAAAGTGCGAAATGATGTGAGAAGGAGGGAAAGCAGAGGAAAAAATCAGAAAATGAAAGAAGAGTGAAAGAGAAACCATCACGGAACAGACAGTTGCTAAGATTTTAGCCAGTATTTGCATCTAAACGGTCGGATCAAGCAAATACACAGTACAAAAAACTTTGGGCTTCTGAACCGGGTCTATCTTGGACTACCGAGAGTAACACTTTTGTTGACTACGCACCACCACTATCTAGGTAACCTTTGACTACATTCTCAATAGTGTGTTCTGGATTGGAACCGTAAGGACTGGCAGGTTGATACAAACGCCTAAGAGCAACATAATACATCATCTTTCATGACACTATTTCTGGGTGCATGTAATTTATTATTATAAGGAAGAACGTTAGCACCCAGGAAACGAACAAAAACATATCCAATGACAGGCATAAATTACGATGGCATGTGTTGATTTTTGGCAGGTATGTGGACTCAAGATGAAAAGTTTTTAAACATAACAATTAAAATAAATTAAACGCAAACACACTACTTTCCGTCAGTAATACTCTTCATAATCTTACTCGTATTCTTCTTCAGTGTGAGGTTTCTGGCCACTTCTACCTCATACCAATTAATTCCAAAAACTGAATCTTACTGTTATGTCGTAGAATTTATTGGGAGTGGAATCGGAATATCGCACGGTCTTTACTCGCAACGGATTACACTACAGAAAGAGCAGTGAGTAACACTTCGTGCGCTCTAGCTCTTAGTTGTCTTCGGTATTTCTAAATTCGTGTTTTCAGTAACAACACTGACAAAGCATGATTTAAAAAGCAGTCTTATATACGCGAGCTACACAACACACGCTATAAGTTTTCTCCGCATATTAGTGGCAAGATTACAATTGATATTGCGAATAGGATGAGATCGATCATGTTCGATTGTTCGATTTAGATAACTTTATCTTCGACCTCAACTCGCTCCCCAAAGAATACTGTCCCAGTTTATAGACCAATCAAGGCGAGATGTTATCACAATATATGTAAGTCCTCACGTAAAATGTTGATATTTCTGTCTGATTTTAACAAGAGTTGTGATGTGCTGCTATTTTGAGTAAAAGCTCGAAATATTAATTTCACGAAAATTCAACGGAGGAGGGTCACGCTTTTCCGTACGAACGACAGACGGATGAATGACCTGAACTTTTGTTGTCTAGTTATTTCTCTCTCGATCGTAATATCGTATTTATAACACTGTGGATCCCTGTGTCACATCCATTCGGTATTGTGGAATTATTCCCGGGAAGTAATGTGACGGAAACCTTAAGATCTCTGATGTCAAAGTATAGGATTCCTGAAGATCACATCCGCACTTTTTGAATGTCACAATGCTGTAATTAAACACAAGAACAATTCTAAATCATAGGAACACAAGATTCTGGCAACAGAAGTCTCTTGTGTCCTTAACTCTGCAGCCTTCGATTAACGACTCGCCTGAGAGGCGCCGCCCCAATTTTCACACCTGTTATGTCTGTCAGTTACACTTCCCGCTCTTTTACTACACTGAGGACAGGAGCCTTCGGAGAAGTGAAGATCCAGGGGCGCCACACCCTAAAACTGCTGTATACCAATCACAACCATCACAACTACGCTAAATATACAGACTATGAATTTATTTCTCTATTTAAAGGCCCATCAGTTATCTCAGTGTACCCCAAAAGAGTTTCAAAACGGTACGTCCCCACACATATCAGACACACTGCCGCTGAAGAAAATTTTTCGATTTAACTCCGTGTTACTGTAATGATATTAACCCCAAATTCAAATGCGCAAGGAGTGCAACCGCACTTCCTCTTGGTTCTATACACTCCGTCCATACAAATGCAGGATGACCAATAAGATATGTAGTTGATACAGCGTCGCTCAAGAAATTATAGTGCGAATAATGCAACTTTATAAGACAACCCAGAAATCGCTTTTAGTCCTTCAAAGTGGAAATACCAGCTGCAGGAGATAGAATGACTGTACTGCAGCGACCATACGAGTAGGCTATGACTAACGACAGTGAAAAAAAAACTTGATTACCAGTAAGAAATTCCATTTTGAAATCTGAAGCTTATCATTTGTTTGTGCCTAAAACCCTTGAAACACTTTTGCTGATGTTTCCTTTTTACAGCAGACTCGTAAGAACTTCTGAGAGTGTCACTTTGCCTTTGTGTCCTATGGCAAAGTAAGGGTCTTCAATTTGTGGAGCTATTATAGAGTCGACTAGACTCGCGTAGTATTATGACCTGCGAAGTGCAACGTAATAAAAATAATCATGCTACTAATAAAGTACAAACAACCAACTGGATCAGTCACAATAATACTAATAATAATAATAATGAGACAGAAATATGATCAAGAAAGAAGCAGAGAAGATTTTTAAATATTAAGATCTCATAACAGAAATTCGGCGCATGTGGAATGTGAAATCATGAGTGATAACGGTAATAACAGGGGCGACTGGAACCATTTCAAAATCACTCATACAGTACCCGAGCAACATACCAGGAAAGAACGAAATTAAGGAACTACCAAAAAAACAGCCGTATTGGGCACTAGAGAAAGTGCTAACGTGAAAGTATAAAACACATTTCACGGGCGAAATAACATAACATAACATAACATAACATAACATAACATAACATAACATAACACGTAGCACAAACTGAAAATAAAGAAAAGCTGCAACACTATATACCCTAGACACGTGGTTTGTTTCAGGTACATAATTGTAAATACCCTGCATAAAGGTGATAACAAGTGTAATAATAATAATAATAATAAATCGCACTTTAGCGAGACAATTAAGAGAATAAATGAAGGCACTTGGAAATGATAACACACCACAATTGACTCGGAAACTTACAGTGACTGATACCAGCTATACAATAAGAATAATATTACTGGCCAAACGCAAACGGTCATTTTCACCTTGTACGTAGAAGCCCGGACAAGATACACACCTGGCGATGTACTAGTCCGAAGACAGCAGAAGACGAAAACATTAATGATGGTGATAAACTGTTAGAGCTTCACAGTAACAAGGACTCCTATCAGGAATAACATTGGATTAAATCGATACTCCAAATATCCCTACTTCGAAATGGCGCATTGGTTCGACATTCGATCTAGAAGAATGTAACGAGAATTTTATACAACTGGGCACAATCGTGTCCATTTAATTTCTTAGTGGTATTGTAACATCTTTCTTCGATACCTTGCGCTACAGTACTTAGTATGTGCAGAGACCAACATTACAACTGCTGTTCCGTGCAGGTCCGGCCTTAAGAGGGTTCAGCGCTTGCGGCTGAACCCGGCTCCGTTATTTTCGACAACCCCGCGCCGCTTCTGGAAGGAATTGTTTTTGTGCTGCCATATTGGTCAACCTCGAGAAATAAGGCACGACAGGCTGGCGACGCTAAGTTCCCCCATTACAGTGGCTGCGGCGAAGTTATAAGCAAACCACCTTCTAGCGACAATTAGCCAGGAGTGATTTTCTTCGTTATCATTATTGCAAAGCGAAACAGAAATTGCGAAAATTTTAAATTATAATTGGGCCTATATCAAGAATTCCAAAAGAGGCAGGAAAATTCTATAAAATCTTATTTAAAATACATATTCGAAAACTGTTCGTGTTTGTGAAGATTTTAGATGCCTTCACAAAATTGCGAAGAGCGACTGGCTTTGCCATTGTTTGTCTCTCTGTCTGTCTGTCTGTCTCCCCATCCGTCCGCATGGAACAACTCGGCTCTCACTAGAAGGATTTTCATGAAATTTGATATTTGTTTTTCTAAATTCTGTCGAGCGAATTCAACTTCATTAAAATCTGACAAGAATAACGAGTACTTTACTTGAAGACGTAAGTATATTTATGATCTCATTGAATTCTTCTTAGAATGAGAAATGTTTCAGACATAAGTTTTAGAGAAAATCGAAACACATTTTATGTTCGATACTTCCCCCCCACCCCGAAAAAGTGCCTTTTATGAGATAATGTGGAAATATATAGTACAACCAGACATGCCACGGATGGCAATATAATACGGCGCATGTCCTTTGAATGCTGTATAACTAAGACAAGAATACATACTCACACTCAGAATATAAAATACTTTTTGCTTCTACACGGAAACAATGGTTACGCGAACGCACCTCAATGTTATGTTACATATACACTGCCTGACTTGTCAATGATGAGCTCCTAGTATTAATTTTGTGTTTGTTGTGAACAAATGTTACGTTTTATCCCATTTCTTCGTGGGCCGCGATAGCTCAGTCGGTATGGTTCCTCGCTATGGGCTGGACGGTGCGGGGGTCGAATCCCGTTTGGGTTGAGATTTTCCGCTACAGTCAAGACTGGCCCTGAGGCCCACCCGGCCTCCTGTACATTGGATACCGTGTCCGTTTCCCGGGTGAAGAAGTCGGGACTTGCGTTGACCACACACCCCAATCTAGTGCAGAGGTTGAAGAAAGTGTAGAGCTACACCTCTATTCCCCGTCTGGACCTTTATGGTCTGTTCTAGGGCAAACTTTAACTTTACTTTATCCACTTTCTCCTTTGTTATTTTGTTTGTCTCCTGACTCCACCTAACATTCTCATCCGACCCCGCTAATATTCTCGCCGGTACTGGTTCGTGTTAACATATATGAACGTAATCACTGGACTGAGAAGTCGAAGACAATGCGATCGTTTCGGTGACTAGTGCCTCGCCTGCCGGTAGGGAGGTGCGGATTCAGTACTAGGCCAGTCCAAGTAGAATGTGTGGTGTATAAGGAACCGACGAAACAGATTTTTCCGAGAACTTCGGCGTCCACAGTTAGTGCCATTCCACCAATACTCCTTATTCATTCGTTCATTCATTCATTCACTTATCACCGAATCTATATAAATCTTTGCAACTAGCAAAGATTTATATAGATTCGGTGATAAGTGAATGACAACGTCGTTAAGAACACACTTGAACATTATACCGACTGCCTACACGGCTGTTCGCATAAAAATGGTGCTAACGTTTGACCCCTGGTCTCTCTTTTTTGTTGTTGTTGACTTTTGTTTTTGTTAAAATCCTTTATTCAGCCTTCGGCCGAGGACTTCTACTTTATTCCCTGCTTGTTGCTTTTAAAGCCAATCAGCTTTATTCCGTTGGCACATATTTTAAACAACAAATCTCTTGCATTTTTCAACAAATATTTCTAAATAATATGTGTCATTTAAACATAAGTACGATTTTCCAATTACTATGCTATCTCCATACGCCGTTAACATAAACTTTAATCCATAGGTCAGTTGCAAGAAAGTTACCATCATGTGTGCCGGCTTGTCTTTATGATGAGATCCTAAGATTACAATTAATGTATAATGTGTATAAATAGGCAGTTCGTGTCTCCAAGGGATCACATAGCGTGAGTTTCCACTAGAAAGACCAGGGGTGAATGCCGTATAAGAAAACAGCTCATTGTCAGAGGTACACAGAACACAAAAATATATTTTGACCAAAGTGCAGGATTCTTGTGTTAAACCTGACGGTATATATACTAACCACTAACCTTTAGGGAGTTAAAGAGATTCCGAATTCTTGCCCAACAGTCTACAGCATACTGGCCTCAAACTGAAACTCCAAGATTGAACAGCTAATAGCTTGATCAGTGGTTCAGAGATATTTCCAGGGGATCCGTGGAAACCAACGAGTTTTACAGGATATTCTTGAATAAGGAAACGGAAGTTGCTTTAATCCTTCAATGACTTTCATCTAAACTTTACACAAAAATGCAGTTCCCGCCTCACAATTCAGAACGTGTCCTTTATAGAAGAACAACCGGTTAGTTAACCCAGTGCAGAGAAATAAGATCTGTTTATTCTAAGAATCATACCAAGGTAAAGGCCTAATCGTTACATGCCACTCAGGAACAGGGAGGGAATAGAGCTATGGCTCCAAACAATCTCAACCTCAGCGCTAGACAGGGGTGGCTGGTCAACTGTACGCGCCGGTCGCTTCACCCCCGGGATAGAGTTACGATACCAACTGTACAAGAGGCCGGAAGGGCCCTAGGGCCAGTCGGGACGTCTGTGAAAAAAAGAAAAACTTCTGCTTCCTGCAGATGTTCGAACCCAGAACCTTCCAGCCTGCAGCAAGTCACTACACCGACAACGCCCAGAGTAATACTTCGTAACTCTCGTTCCAAAAGTGCGGCCCAATTTATGCTATTATTCACCGAAAGCATATAGGCCCTGTGTCTCAGGATTTAGGTGTGGGGGACATTTGTCCCCCTCCCCCCACCCCCAGCCAGTTACACCTTATATTTTCTACCCATCAGTACAGGTCACCTTCACCCTCAATAAGATGACATGTCCACCTGTCAAATTAAACAATGATCACCTACCCCAAGCGGACGAGGTAAAATACCTAGGTATCCAACTAGACCGAAGACTCACCTGGCGTAAACACATAACCACTAAACGAAAGCAACTGGACTTCAAACTACGGAACCTACACTGGATAATCGGTCGCAAATCTCAGTTAGCACTTGAAAACAAACTCTTAGTCTACAAAGTAATCCTAAAACCAGTCTGGACCTACGGAATCCAACTATGGGAAACTGCATCGAACTCAAATCTAGAGATACTAGAGCGATTCCAGTCAAAGGTGCTACGCATAATAACAGATGCTCCATGGTATGTTCCTAATACTATAATCAAACGTGACCTACAAATACCAACGGTCAAACAAGAAGCACGAAAATACAGTGCAAACTACCGAAAACGACTCGACACTCACCCCAAAAACCGAGCAAATACATTATTTAAAGAGCAATTCGGAACTCGCAGACTTAAGAGACAGTATCCTACTGACCTCGTCACTAATGGTTAACTAACTCAGCAACATTCACCTGAGACAACATCAATCCTTGCGATTGAGAATAGAAGGGAGAACTTCACTGGACGTATCTCCTACATGCCTCTAGCGCTATCGACACAAAGGTTACTACTTGTAAATGTCTCCGAACAGATTGTAACAAACAAGGGATTAAAAAAAAATATTTTCTACCTAAGACGTTCTTGTACTGCTGAGTTGAAGAGGGGCAAATAAAATAAACTGGGTGAGAGTAGGGGAAGGGAGCGTATGTATATTAACCATTTGACGCCTAATGTCAACTATAGCGGTCGTACCGCACCGCTAACCTCTAAAGTTGCATTTTATATATTTATTCAACAAATATAGGTACTAAATATTTTAAACATGGTATATACTCTCCGTTTTTTCTCTTCAAAATGCAGTTTGTTTCATAATTCTAACGTATTTGGTTCCTGTATTATTCA
>Ga0131853_10005068_pt1 | contig 23724 bp, 17 predicted proteins | sample TergutLab28metaG_FD_92764 | JGI IMG/M metagenome (GOLD analysis project Ga0131853, IMG submission 92764) | Labiotermes labralis P1 segment gut microbial communities from Petit-Saut dam, French Guiana - Lab288 P1 (version 2) (version 2) | ecosystem: Host-associated > Arthropoda: Insects >...
CAAGTGTTTTTGTTTTGTTTTTCCCTTTTTTTTTTTTGGCCCCGTTCGGTTTCTTTTGTTCCCCCAGGGGGAGGGGGGGGGGTGGGGGGGGGGGGGGATGGTGTTCAACTACGAACCAGTGCCCAGCGCAGGTGAACAGAAGGTTTATACATAAGTGATAATGCCTATTTAAATGGGCCGCTTTGAGGAAATGTACATTTTAACTGAGGTAAATTTTATCGAATATTAATGTAATGTGTACACTTTTGAACGTAACTAAAACAATTTCAGATATTATTTTTCCATCGATTTTACTAACCACACATAATGTGAACTGCATTAATATGGCATATATTTTCTCCAAGTTTTTCATAGTTTTCCAATCGTAACCATGATTCCAAAACGGCTCCATACTCGGTACCGTGAGATAAGCCTAACAGACAGAATATTATCACATTATCATATCATTCTTTAAGTTGATTTTGACGTTCAGGTGACCGTGCATCGAGATAAATTCTTATAATAAAACCAACTAGATGCACTAATTTCTCAAATTTATTTTTGAAATAGAACTCTACATGTTTAGGACAGTTCCTCTGTCCATCATCAGGAGTTTTTCATTCTACACAAAGCAATGGTATACGTCATACAGATCTGCTGACAGCTTGCGAGCAGGATCAGGACGGAACTGCAGTTCCGTCCTGATCCTGCTGTACTATTGCCGTGTGTACATTAAAAAACTCCTGATGATGGACAGAGGAACTGTCCGAAACATGTAGAGTTTTATTCCAAAAGTAAATTTGAGAAATTAGTGCATCCATTTGGTTTTATTATAGGAATTTAAGTTGAGTCTTCACCCCTAACCGGATCTCGGTTCGCCACAGAGTGAGGAAGTGAGGTATTTATGTTCGTAAATATTATTACTGTTATTTCCGAATAAAATTTTATGCTATAGTGACTCACATCGAAACAGTATATAAACTGTATCAGTCTGTCGCTGTTTATTTCATATTCATTTTCGAATACACACTAAATGTAACATTTGAAGCGTCGTGTTTGAAAATACTAAAAAGGAACAAGAGGTGCCTTTTGTAATTGAACATGCAGTGAAATTATTCTATACGCTTTAAAACTGAGTGCGTACAGTTCGTGATCGTAACAAAACATGCTAATGACAGTGTTAAAAGTGGTGAGATTGTGTATTTAGTAAAAGACTCTTCCTAATAGTACAGTACTTTTATTGTTCTTCGCTGAGTAGATTTAACGACTTGTACCAAAATATTTACCTTCTGAACCAACAGCGCAGAACAAACAAAATTATCTTTTCATGTATGTGGGTAAACGTTCATGCTTTAAGTAACGCAGTTGTGCTGAAAACCTCCCATATAAAACAAATCGTTAAAGGAATTTTAAAAGTATATATAATGGTGTTCAGATTCTTCAGGTATGTGCTGTGTGCTTGTCCTCTCCTCCACTCCTGCTGACAGAATTTTCGTTACGTTTTACACGTCTGCAGTTTTAAATCTTAATATGATGACGTGACGTAATGGGTGGCAGAGGCAGCTGTGTTCGGCTCCCGGCAATAGCAAGAAATATTTCTTCAAGGTTTCGAGATCGGCCGACTCAAGGCGGAAGGGTCATGAAGCCTATCGATTTAGAGCGAAGGAGAGGAGTCGTACCGCCACTTTTCTATCCGACTTCATAGTCTTGTACCTAATTAAGTACAAGGAATAATTACAATATGTAACCAACAAATGCACAATATATTTAATACTTAAGCGTTTCTTAAATTTGCAGTTTTTAAGCAAAAAAGGTATTGAATATATCGTGCATTTGTTGGTTATATATTGTAAATATCTGCAGAATGCACATTGCACTTAGTATCAAACACAAGGAAGTGTATTATTACCCTACGTTTAAGGTATTTGTTCACAATTTTGCCATTTACACGCCTGTTTTAACGGAAATGATTAAGCATCACCCTGGAACATTTATTGATTTGTGTATGTGTTGTAAATTAAACCGGTCATTGTAATTATAACGTAAGAAATATTCGTGCACTGTTTGTTGTGGAACGAGGCACTATCTACAGGAATTAACATTTTGTGCAAGCCAACCGCGAGCAACAGGACTGCCGACCTTCAGATTGAACAGTAAAATGCTAAACGACTCATTATGCCGTTTCCGTTTTATGGGAGGCTATTACAGTGAGTTGATTAGTCGCCCGCAGACAGTGTCACTTCCTCGATCTGTCCGTCTAACCGCATGAGGCTTATCCATAACGTGTCTCATGATTGATCACTGACTGTTCGGTATTTTACCCACTAGCTTGCTCGTAATGTCGTGTTGTAGCTTTGGTGGTTAGTCGCCGGGGTCTTTCCGCGGAGGCCTGGGTTCATTCCCGACGCAATCTGATGCTTCAATTATGCCGGCCGCAACAGCGCAAGCAGAATAACAGAGGGTGTGCAACGCAGGAGTAGGTAGACATCCGATGTGAGGAAAGGATTAGTAAGGAGGAGGGCGATGCACTATTTCTGATTCACTCGCCTGGACTTTCCGTATTTTCAGCCTTGTTTTTAAAACCTGTAAAATACAGTGATATGCGGCCTTATTCAGTACTAAAAATGTCTGCATTTCGCCCACACATTTCTGTTCCTTTGGACTCCAGACACAAACAACAATTATTTGCCAAAGGCATTTGTCTTTAAAACAGAGGCATAGAATTTGTGTGAGAGGTACAGATTTTTACATAAAACTGATGCTAAGAAAGGAATAGTTTGATCTTCTTGTTCGAGCAAACTAATGTTTTCCAATAATTGTAACAGGAACAATTTGTTTACGTTTTTTTTTTTTAAAGTTCTGAAATTGTCAACGAAGATACTGGAATCCCTTCCCACTCGATATGGATTTGTGCGTTATTTTTGTATATTCGTGTTATCCTGGGTAGTTACAGACTTGCGGCGTGCTGGTTGTCTGTCCAAAGAGCCGCACCAAATGTCTAAATGACTTTTGATTTCAGAAATTGATTCGCGTTCAGAGCAAATATGTTTATCTTTGGGATCCACACCCTCATATTATAGTCTTGTAGGTAAAGGTAAAGGTCACCTTCTAATATGCCGTGAGTGGCACAAATGGGGAGGAGCTGTGTAGTTCTTCTAATTCTTAGTCCCGGCCTTACATGTGAGCGAATGTTTAACTCCTTGACGCAGCCGCTGGAAAGGAGCTCCGGTACCTGTTGTGGCGAGAGCTAGAGGGTCTGGACGGATATGGAGGAGCGAAAGTTTCTTGCCCCCACCAGGTTTCGAACTCCGGCCCATCCATCTCATGTCCAGTCACAATCCCGGCTCTATTTATAGATTTTGTGTATGGTAATTGTGATCGTTAAGAGAGTTTAAACTACGTAAGGAGTTGAAATAATTCAAGCAAAAAAAGATTCTTCTTGACAGTTCGCAGGCTTTCACGGTTGAGTGGTGGTGGATTCCGTTTTCCTGCCTTGCCGGATAATCTGTGTCCTTTCGACGCAACGTAGTAGCTCTGCCTTCAGCTTTCTTGTAGAAACTCTTACTCTCTTGCAGATAAAGGCATTGCATTCCCTCGAAACGTCGGGATGTGATTATCCGGTGATGCACCTCCCTATCCGGTGATGCACCTCCCTATCCGGTGATGCACCTCCCTATCCCAGAAGAACGGGATCCTCGTTGTTCTTATTCATTGCGCAGTGCTCTCCGTTTCAGTAGAAAAATTCATATTTTTAAGTATCTAATAAAGACAGTGCGTGAGACGTCGAAATAGATTAATGAAAATATCGATACATGACAGGACACATTTCTGTGTGTGTGCCTGAAAGCCAGAGGTGGATAAATGTCGGGTGCCAATCCGCCATAGCGACTAAATATTGTAAGGGGTGGCAACTATAATTTGTGTGGCTGCAGTACGACATTTTGATTCACATCACCGTCCTGGCGCCTAGAATTGTGAAGTTGTGACAGATTTCATTTTATTTTTTTAATTTACATCTCTGCTCAAAGCTAAACGAAAGTAGACCAAGCAAAAAACCGCAGTATAAGTGCTAATACAACTACACAACACGTGCTGGAGGACTGGCTTTATTGTATCATGTCACAGTTAATACGTATTTCGCCGACTACTTCGGCTGTCCCACGTCTTCCTCATTCTTTCACTGCTCCTTACTCATTCATCAGCCACAGACGATGTAATCGCAGGAACAGAGAGCGTCGTTAAACAGTACAGTTGTGTTCCTCTCTTCTATGTGACAGTCTTAATCTTATTGCTCACCCGCCCCTACAGATTTCATGGACACCGTCTCTGATTTTAGTGAGCTTATCTCATACCACAACGTAATTTCCTGTTTATCAAAAACGTTTCCTGCACGCTTATTGCTTCCAAATGCGTCACAAGTTTTAAAATGCAGTAACTCCGCTGCATTTGTACACGTGAACTGGCTGTTCAACAGTAACGACCTTAAGCTGTTCCTTAAAAGAACAGTCTTTGTGACTTGTGACGTAAGTATTGCATTAGTGAATACATCGAAAAGGTTTCAAAGATGCGGACATCAGAAAAAAAATGATTAGCACTTAATTTCTCGCTTGAATGTATTTTTCTGACGCGATGGCACAGAGATCTTCGCTGCTCTAGGATGTTATGCAGCACAGGTTGGTATCGTTACGGACGTTTCGGAACAAACTGGTAACTAACTACCAATCTATGTTGCGTAATGTCCCAGAAGAACGAAAATCTCGGTTCATTTTCTCATTTGACATGATTTGTGTATGTCTCTGGTACGGCCAGTAAGCTATTTAGAGCATGTTCTAATTGTTTCTAAATTAAAGTTTCTTGCCGTCGCCAGTATACCTGGCTTGAATGTGTTAAAGACGTTGCGAAAGACTAAATGAGTCTTGCACAGTGATAAGATGTGAGAAGCATGATACACCTTCGCCTCTCTGTGACGGCCAAAATGTTTGTTAGCGTGCGTTGGTTATCATCTCTTAGCTCTGCATAATTGATAGTTCTCCAAATATAACAAATATTTTTGCCCATTTGTTGTCCCTGTGCAAATATGGTGAGTAAAATGTGTAGAAATTTCCACGCGGCACTACAAAGGCGACGGTGTATCTTAGAGCCCCGGCCGCTTGACTCCAAGGAAAGTGCTCCGTTATCCGTTTAATTGTGAGCTGTAGGCTGGGCGTGCCCCACAGCCCGTCTGGACCTTTTAAAGAAGTCCCCGATAGTGCCTGCTCACTGTACCGATTATTCAATGCCGGACTTGCTGCTTGCCTTACGTAGCTGTACATGTAGTTATCTAGCCCTTCCGTGTGACTGAGGTACAAAATAGACTCTCCTTTTCTCAGCCTGTCTCAGTTTCTGAACCGTGTGATGAAAATTTATATTCAACATTCTGTATAAATCTGATGTTTATTGGACCGTGCACCATTGTGATAACTGAAGAATAAAAATCCAACACTTATTATTTTATTGTACTTCTTATAGGCTCAACATGTTTCTGGCATTACTATGCCCATCATCAGGAGCTCGCGACTATGATGTTGATTACCACATTGGTCGTTTCGTTCTTGGTTTGCTGTATGTTGGAGGTTAGGTGCGGTTAGGCTGGACACCACTCAACATACATCAAGCCAAGAACGAAACGACCAATGTGATAATCAACATCATAGTCGCGAGCTCCTGATGACGGGCATAGTAATGCCAGAAACATGTTGAGCCTATAAGAAGTACAATAAAATAGTAAGTGGCATCTAGTTGGATTTTTATTCTTCAGTTATTCTGTATAAATCCAACTAGATGCCACTTATTATTTTCTACATGCAACGTAGTAGCCTGTCATCAGTGCCTATCTGAGGCCCTGATACTAAGAGATTCTTCCACCACACTCCTATAAAACAGGCAGAATATTGATAACCTCATCCCCGTAGACGGTACATAGAGAGGAACTTCGAACTTCGTCTTGTACGAAAACACAATTTTTGACTTATGCTTCAAAGACGAATAAACGACATGACATTTTAGGGTAACGGGATTTATTGTGTGCTATGCGAGACTTGGGGGTTGTCAAAGCGGTGAATATTCAGGTTAACCGTCTGTTGGGATGTGACATGTTGTAGTTTGGTAGACAGGTATTAACATCTCGAAGGAAATTGCTGCCTGTAACCCTGGGGGGTACGATGATCAACCGAATTGTTAAAACTACATTTTCTCTCAGATAGTTTCAAAAAAGGATAATATTTTGTCTGAGGTCACCAAGTTATTAAAGTAATAATTGGAGAAACGTTACAATGATTGGATGCGACAGGAAAAAAACGGCTACGTAGGAAAAAAGTTCTGTTGTGAAGTTGACGGCAAAAGGACTTTCCGAGAAGTTAATGCACCAGTCCACAGAACTAGGTGGCCTCACGCGAACATGACGATTAGGTCGTTGTGGATTGAAACAGTGTTGCAATTTTGCAAAGGCAATGGTCAAATGCCTTTAACGCAATAAGACAGAAACGAAAATATCTGCGTCATTCTATTGACTGTGAGAAAATGGACGTTACTTAATAACCGAATTTTAGGGTGGAAATTTGAGATACTTGTTGTCGTTTTTAGTTTTTTGTTGTTTATATGGTTGTTGTTGTTGTTGTTGTTGCTGCTGCTGCTGGTGGTGGTGGTGGTGGTAACACTGACATTGATTGCATTCATACTGCAGTCTGTAGGTTCACTTCATTTTCCTCTAAGATTTTTGATGTTAGTACCGCCAGTTGCATACTGCAAAAACACATTTCAATCCAACCCAGTGCTGACTGTGTGTACCACATAGCCTATTGATATGTTTGTATAACTCTTACAGTAAACAACAACAACAACAACAACAACTGTTACTCTGTTGCCATAATAGCAAGTTGGTCAACGAAATGGAGACTCTTGAGTATTTAATATGTGGAAAAACACGATGTTTAGGTACCTACCTTTCTAACTACTGTAACGGGTAGGCTTTTGGGGTCACAATACTTTTTGTGTCACCAGCTTCTATTTCTCCGGATTTACACGAACATAATTTTTAATGTGCTACAATTAAAAATACTGTGGCGGACGCGCTATCGTTTCAAAACATTAACACTATTTCCCTGTAAAGTCCGAAATTGCGGTGTAACAAGAGATCTTGCAACAAAAGTAACTTCTCTTAAGATAATGTTTTACTACCGTGCACATTAGCAAGCTGGGGTGCGTTTGATTTTGAGCTTGCAGTTTGATGGCGACAGCTTATTGAAGTATGCGAACTGTAGCACGGGAATGATCAACTGCCATGTCTACGAAGACGCATTGTGTAAGAAATGACGGTGTGTAGGTCCGTAGGTCGAAGGCATGAAATTTTAAGGTAACGTCCGTTAAATATAACGTAGGAGAAACAGAGTGTTTAAGTAGTAAATTATTCATGAACGTAAAATAAAACGGCAGCGATAATACAGGTTGAGTTGTAACAGTAGAAATGTATGCAGCAGGAAGATTTCTGTCAGCCCTCCTCGGAAGAGCTTATATGTTATGTGAACTAGGTGCTTCTAGCGGTTCAGCTGTATCCTAACTTAGAAGACAGGGCTGTTCGTGTTGTGTGCATTTCTCCATGACTAATCTCACTGACACTTGTCCACTTCTGTTTGACGTGTTCAGTGGGTCCCAATCGATGTGAATACCCTTGTGTAGGACGGCGTCTGTAAGTGACATGCTGTTCTGCAGCGTAGGGCATGTGACCCGATGTCACAACACAAACACTGGACCTGCATTAATGAAGGAACCTTTAACCATTATGCGCGGAATTTCCTGCCTTCCATTTGCTATTACTTTTTCGTGTAATACACAGACATTCTATCCTGTGACGGTTGCTTGTTGAGGCGCCATAGTTGTGCTGGTCGTGTTTCCGTTCTCAAAAGCTGTAGGTATTTGGTTAACTTATATTGCGAACACATATATGAGGCTCGAAATTATTCTAAATCCGTTACTGTAATAGTAATAAATCGTATTCTTCACAGAATTTCTTAAGTAGTAAAATAAAAAATGAAATAATGCTTTTTTGATTACTGCGTTAACTTTGTCGCGTGTCAGCATAATAAAACAATCTGATGAATCCTATTTCAAAACATGTTTAAAAAGAATATTTATTCGTCCTTACAGTGCTATTAGCGCTTTTAGTATCAAAGTTACATCGTTTGTGTAGAAAATTTTGTTAAACTGTGATTAACCCTTAACCCGCTAACGTGGAAAATATGGTGAGCTCCTAATAATGCCAGCAGATGGCAGATGGGATTTAATTCGGCGTTTAAAGGGTTAAAATCATAGGGACACAAGTACATTCTGTGGGAATGATTTGAAGTTTTCTACCTTTAAATTGGCTGTACATCCTATGTTAGGATTTAAAGGGCAAATCGAGTAAAATAATAATTCCACAATATCAGTTATAGTTGAGGATTATTTTATCACCTGAATTTACATATTTAACCATTGTTTATTTAACGAATGTGTGAATAACGCAGACCAGAACTGTCGAATGGGAGAATGATGGGCGAATAATAACTTGTAAATGATGTATAACGAATTGCCCGTAACCTTACTTTATGTCTATCCCGAAATTCTTGTGGAGCTACTAAGGAGTACCTGAGTCACGACAACCGGGTACTTGGCACAGATTAGAGAGTTTCCGTTTAAGAGGAACTTTATTGTTGACAGCGATGGGACATGAATATGTCGTATTGGTACGGATTCGTCACAGATAAACTGGCCTAATATTTTGTACTTAAGGTTATACAGGGTTAATCGAAATGATTGTCGGGGTTTTAACAACTGCCACCTCGTTCTCCAGATGCAACCCCATATGATTTCTTTCTGTGGGGTTGCGTCAAGGATCAGGTTTATGTTCCTCCTCTTCCCTCAAATATCCCGGAACTGACGGTACGAATCAGAACCGCCATTGAAACCATCACCGCTGACGTCCTACAAACAGTTTGGAACGAACTCGATTATCGTGTTGATGTTTGTAGAATCACAAAGGGTGAACATATAGAGCACCAGTAAGGTATGTAACAACAACTTGGAGTGTTGTTCTATTAAATAACAAAACACATATACTCCTATCTCAAGTGTATTGTGCATGACAAGTTGTTAAAACCCCGACATTCATTTCGAATAACCCTGTGTTGTGTTATTTGAGGGTATTTGTAGTTTGAAGTTTACTTAGATCCATAAATCCAATCATATGAAGCTCACAAGAAACGTTCAGTGCCTCTGTTACAAATACCAATTTCGTTAAAGCAAACAGTTTTTTTTCCCATAGTCGCAGGTAACCAACAAATGCGCTCTATGAGTAGGTGGTACAGTACATGTTCTGCATTGTAACAGTGTAGCTTTAAATGACTAAATAAATTTCATTGTCGCTTTCTGTCAGCTGGGTATATGATGGCATTGAGAAATTATTGGCATTTTTCAGTCGCAAAGAAAATTTCGATTGATGTGGAACCAAACGTTATTTCGTGTAATATGCATATTATACTTGTCAATAGAATGTCCCAAAATAACACCCCGAGGCGGAAACAAAGGAAAAAAGGAAGGCTACTGGATAGGACGGAAAGAGTAAGTGCAAATGTGTCCTCACAGTGTTATGAAAGTATTGCAGCAAGGCCTTTGAGCATGATTCCGTAGCCAGGGAAAAGATTTTAATGTCTATAACATGAGCAGGGTATGAAGATGTTGGCCTCAGTGAATTGGTAGATAAATAAAAATACTGAAATATGTAATGTCTTATACATATCTGGATTTTTTACGCACTTTGCCTAATTATGTTGCGAATTCTTTTCCTTAGAAAAGGGGCAGAAAGTTAACTCCGTCTCCATAATTTAAGATTATGGCCAGGGCCGCCAAAAGCGCGCTAGGACGTGGGTGAGAAAAGATTTTGGTTCCCCTTCCTTACCCCCCCCCCCAATCCAGAAAGGGCGGAACAGAATCTTTACAGTAAATCGGAAAGACTGCCTCTGTGTTGCAGAGTAACTTGCGCTTTGTGTGAAAGGGTTAATTTGTGCAAGTGACAAATAATGGTACCAGCCAGAAAGACAGAAATATATACAAAACAGTCGAGCCCGGGCCCACTTCCTCACCGCCCGGTGCCGGTAATTTGTACCGTCTTACGTCCTCTCCCCCTCTCGCCTCAAATTCCATAAGGCTGGCACAATGTTCCTGCGAAACTTTGCACCTTTTGCTGGGCTGCGCAACGTTACATGTAAGATGCTTCATGATCCTAAACCTTAGCGTGCTGACAACCTCAAGTTCCGTACAGTAATCAAGCTAGCCAACTGCAAACGACAGTCTAGTTCCGAGAAACAGGCTTGATTTATATTTCTCAGTTCGCGTAATACATTGTTCAGTCAAGTTGAATATTTTGATGGAGAACGTGATCAATCTCGCACGTATAGCTACTACTGTTTCTACGTAGGGCCCTTGCAGCCGGATTGCTGTGTATTTACAGCATTTACGGTCGCCAGGAGTAGACAGTGACGCTCAGTCTCCCTTCACCTTCCACATCCTGACGTCAACTCTAGGAGATCAGATTCTGTGAAAAAGTTTAATCTTACCGAATTCAGACCTACTGATCTTCTCTTGTGAAAATAAAGCAAAAATAACACACAGGATGTTCATATGTACCGCGAATGTTAGAAAGAACGTATAACAGTTTTTAAAAAGACCAACAAATGCACTTGGATGTATGAATGTAATTTCATTACATAGTAACCACGGACATGTTTCGGCCACTCATGTGGTCGTCTACAGGGTGGCGAGAACAAGAATACAAATACAGTTATATTTTGTCGACCACCCTGTAGACAGCCACATGAGTGAGTCGTTTTAAAAACTGTCATACACCTGATTAATGCACGGAACATGTAACATACAAAATAGTTTAAAAAGGAACTTAAAGACATTGTAGTGAATTATTTTACGACACTATCAGACTGTGTAGCGTAGATTGTGGTGTGGTTTGTGAATGAAAAATTGGGGAAGATTTGAAAGGAAGTAGGCGTAGACGAAGAGAAATTTGCTGGCTTTTGCCTCGAGGAAATAAATAAATCTGGCCACATCCGGTGTCCAGGCCTGGACATGAAGTGGCAAACTCCCGAATATGGAGCATCACCCCGTATGCCAAATTGCTCGCTCAGAACTAAATTGAAGAGTGCGTTAATTGAGGCTTCATTTTTTTTTATCATTATAGGCGTAAATGCGGTTTCCTTCTTTCTGAACAGTAAAATACAATAAAACCATTGTCCACAGCGAGTCAACAACAGACCTACGGAAGTGTAAAAGAAATGCTGAATACAGACATTGACATATTCACAAAAAGATGATAAAGTAAGATGGCGAGACTGTCTTGAATTTCTTTAATGAGGTGTAACTCACGAACTGTGCTTTACGGTCAGAAGAGCATAAAAGATACTGCGCGTCATATTCTTCATCATCTTATGACAGTCGGAGAAAATGCTGTTCAAGAAAAACGTTTTGAAGTCATGTCGATCGGATATTAACAATGAATCCTTTTAAATATATAAATGAGAAGAGATAATCTTCAGCACACGTAAGCAAAGAAACCAAAGCGTACATCCAATTAGTGTATTTCACATTCAGAGGACCGTGCATCGTGATATATTCTTATAATGAAAGACAACGAGATGCACTACTTCTCATATTTATTTGATAAAGTACTCTACATGTTTCGGACATGTCTACTGTCCATCATCAGGAGTATCTCAATACTGTTGGCGTCTGCTATCAGATGCCAACAGAACTAGCATGACAAATACCGTACAGTGTTGAGATACTCCTGATGATGGACAGTGAACATATTCGAAACATGTAGAATACTTTATCAAATAAATATGAGAAATGGTGGATCTCGTTCACTGTCATTATAAGAATCCAACTAGTGATTTGTCACAATTTCATGCCACACACACAAAACAGAGGTTTTAATCCTCTATACTTACTGCTTTGCCATGGCTGTAAATCAGGAGTCGATATCAGTGTCGAACAGGTTCTGAAGGCCAATCACTTTATTAATGCAAGCTATTTTTATCTTAATGTTACAACAGTGTAGGTCTGTGTCTGTCTGTCGACAGAACGTGAAACGGATAAGATTAAAGCCGTAAGGACACGTTAAATTGTTCAGATGTGTTTCGTAAGGTGCAGTTTACGATCAGAAACTTTAAGCGTGTCGCTGGCCTTCTTTTGGGTTTCTGCACCGCGTCATTGTCCAGAAACCCAAACAAAGACCAACAGTTGATACACAATCGCCATGAGAGAGGTGAAAACACACCAGCAGGTTTATGTCGGGAACAACTTGATGTCGGTATTTGATACTTCACATAAAAGTGTTATTCGGTAACATCTGTGATTCCTATATGTCCGTTCTTCTGGGGTGTTAAATAGCGTTGGTCCCGAAACGCCGACGATTAAATACTAGTCTGCCCTTCGTAACATCCCAGAAGAGCGAAGATCTCATTTACACCGTTTACAGAGCGGCCTAAGCCCGAAATCTCGCGTCTGTGATTGCTGCAGCGATAATTCTGGAACCGTTCGTGAGGTACTCGGGATAACTTAATATGGTGATTCGGGTTTGACGACTGGGGAATGATGTTTCGACTTGTGACAGTCATCATCAGGCTGATCTAAGAACCTGATGATGACTGTCACAAGTCGAAACATGTCGCAGTAATGTTCTACTTTAAATATTAGTTGTGTTGACGGAAACATCTTGTAATAAAGTAAATATTCAGATAACACAACGGAATGACTTCATTCAAATAAGACAATGGAGTTTTATTATACTTAAACCCACAAAGAATCCTTATATCTAAAGCAGTGGCAAACTTTTTAGTTTATTATGTCACCTCCTTTGCGTGTCTTGAAGGCATACGGGGGTATGGAGGTATAGTTCCAATAATTTTTGAACGGAGTAACAAATGGCATTTAACGGTCTGCTTCGGGCCCCCTGCATTCATTACGGTGTGTGTGTGTGTGTGTGTGTGTGTGTGTGTGTGTGGCGACAAATTGACTAGAGCAGTTCTTGTGGTGGAACTTGTAAGGTTGTCCAGTTATTGTTACTTAACCGACATACGGAAGTTAAGAGTCGTGTATAGAATAGCAGTTGGTGACAGTGTGCGATATACTGTAGTGAGCAATGCACTTAAAGAACTCACGTGCCCGAACTGGAAACTTTATATGCAACAATAGCACGATCGTAGCCACTAGTGACGCCAGCGTCATCTCATAGAACTGACTCATTTGTTCGTCTGTCTAAGACATTTCCATGACAGAGGACGGTTGTAATGTGTTTCAAATGTGTATGTTGGCAGCACGCCATTAGGGGCGCGTGCTTTATGGCAGACCTTGAAGTAAATACTTGCTGTAGACATGCATATTCATCCATGTGTGCCGCAAGAACACAATACATCTTCTCCCGTTCTCTTGCATGCAAAACATCGTATCACTGAAGTACTGCAGCCTGGTGATGGTAAAACAGCACTTCACAATAAATGTAAACATCTTTTGAGAGCGGCTTCATCTCTTCTAACCTAAACTGACCGGAAAACGGCATAAAACATTGTGTTTTCAGCCATCGGTAAGCAAGAAGGCCGAGCAAGCTTCCTTAAAAGATAGTTTCTTTCTTGCCCCGCTCGAATCTCGGTTGGACACCGGTCATCGTGTTTGAGATCTTGGTGGCTTTCCTCAGTTCCTCCAAGTAGGGCAATACTCCAATCTGACAGTGGCCTTCCACAGCCTCTCAAGTTTAGCACTGAAGAATCATCCAGTCATTCGACGCTATATAATCCGTGACACTAGGAGCGTCTATACATAAACTTTGCTACAACATAGTAACGTGGAAAGAGCTATGATAACTCAGTCAGTATAGTGAATAGGTTACGGGCTGTACACCTCAGGAATTGGGTAGGTTCCAGTAAGCAGCAGAAATATTATTTTTTTCACACATTTTGTGTCGGGTCTGATGACCATTTATGCTCAGTCCAGTTGACACCTTTATTCTTTTTCCTCGGAAAAAGAGGCCGGGGCCTGAAGCTGTTCGCTGAAATTCAAATACAGAGTAAAAGCAGGTTTGGAGCCGTACCTTAACTCCATTATGTCTCTTCGTGAGGTAATGACTAATGAGGAACATGGTTGACGTCCTTCGTCACTTCGTTAGTGACACATTTGACACCGATGTGTCGATATGTCGTTACTTTTACTTCCTGTTAAACTTCCCCTAGTTTTGCCTGATCGTCGAGGTGACCATAATGAAACTTTATAAAACGCGTGTCTTGAGTGTTGCAACACAGTCGGACAGTGTTTTGAAACCATTTGACGTGGTGAAAAGTTAACGTTTGGGAAGGCATTCCCTGAAGATGGCGTCTACGAGTGCCGAAACGCTTCGGAGTATTGGTCAAACCGCGTGACTTGGTGTATGAAAGATGGTGCATTAAGTGAAGGTTTAGTGAAGGCGAAATAAGTAAGAACATAATGCGCGGTATGCGCATTATTAAGATCCGCTCACTAATGGCACTTCATTGTGGGAATTTCTGTCTCTACACAACCTTCACAATCGCCTTCTTATAACTTGCGATAGTAGGCCACGATAAATTATGAAGGCGCGGTGACATTTCACTGCATTTTTCTAATGCCCAATTTAATTAAAATCTGTTCTCCCATTCACATATAATTAGAAAGGGGAACAAAATTCCAGGAAGATATCATGCGTTTCATCCACAAGGAAATAAGTAATGTTATAGCACTAGATAATAAGGTGATAGGTCGGTATGTGTTCGAAACTTTGGATATTTGTGTCTGACGTCTGACAGAAGACTTGCTGTAGTTCGTAAGGTAAAGTAATCCCATTACAAGCCTGGAAAAGCCCAGAGGCTTTCTGAAGGTTGAGACTCCCAGATTTCCAGACAGTCGGCACATGACGTTGGTAAGGATGTCAGCCCTACCCCCCAAGGAAATATTCCTGGTACTCATTTCTGTTAGAGGCTGAGTCAACCCCAGGGCCATAGGTTGGCCGGAAGTATTATACAAATGAAAAATTCCATTGACACCGTCGGGAATCGAAGCCGCGATCTTCCGGTTTGTAGCGCAGTGCCTCAACCAACTACGCCACCGCGTGCCCCGCTGTAGTCCGTAATGTGTCATTCTACTTCATTTTCCGATAACGTTAAAGCACAACTTTTTACGACAATTTCTTTTACGTTTTTCATGGTTATGTTTCTGATCTGAACGGCCATTTTGTGTTATTTTCTCATACATTCTTATATTTCTGGATCCTCAAGAGAAGAAAATCTTTCCTTTGTTCGCATTTATCTACTGCAGACGTTCCTTGAGTGAGTTCCGGTCTGTGTGTTGTTGGATAGGGGAGGTGGAGGGATGGAAAGGAAATGGATACGGTCTGGAATAATGCGAAATGCTTGAGCAGGATAAAGTGATTCCGGCAAAAAAGAAATCTATCCAATGAATTCTCTAGAAGTTTTAATAGGCTTATGTTGCACGAATATCTACATGTAGTTCGCGAAGAATACTTTCATATTTCCGTTGTAATAAGATGAGAGGATCGTGGTGGTTTCCGGGATTACAGAAAGAAATTGGCGTTGGTCTGTTTTAAGAGAGGAATATGGTAATGACCCGAGGCACAACAAGTAAGTAAACAGTTTTAAACTTGGCCGGTACAATTCACACAATGATAGGCTTGTACATGTCCTGTGAAATGTTCCTTGATTTGAAAGAAGAATCTAGATTAAGGGGGTGAAAGGTTTGAAGGAAAACCTCGGTTACAGAAACGAAGGTCGCGTGGGTTATCAGGGGTTAAGGGAACAGTGACCTTGGTTACTGACCGTGAAACAAGCCGAGGTTACCCGTTCCTTCACTAACAAAATAGACACACTTAGATGTGTTCAAAAGCAAAGTGAACATACAACAAAATATTTTCGTGTAATGAAGTACAGCTGTGGTTATGTGGCGGATAGCTGGTTATGTGGCGGATAGCTGGTTATGTGGCGGATAGCTGGGTATGTGGCGGATAGCTGGTTATGTGGCGGATAGCTTGTTATGTGGCGGATAGCTGGTTTCGTATGCCGTTACCACCCTGCCGCCAGTAAATGTGGATTTCTGATGCGGAAACCCGTCTTTTTTTCCATGATTGCACAAATTAAAACCGCGGATACGTGAAACCAAATAATGTGGTAGGTAAAACTGGATATGAATTCAAAACCGCAGGTGGCTGGGGAATGCTATGATGCTCGGCTGAATAATTCATTTTGTATAATCTGAGTTTTATATTGGTTAAATAGTCGGGTTTTTTGCTGTGTGATCAGCTAGCTTATTACGAGGTTTGGTTACGTAACGTATTATTTCAACAAAATGAACCAGTTTAAAGCACATCGTTTGCTGTGTACATGACATACATTTATACCACTTCGCTTTACATAGAGACTCTTCGTATGTTTGTTCCGTTAGATTCTCGCAGTAAATAGTGATTACTTGAGGTCTTCGCTCTTCTGAGATGTTGTGCAACTTTGGTTAGTTTCCGGCGTTTTAGTCCCATCTTCAAGGGTCAAAGCCTCGTGACGTCCTAGGAAAGCGAAAGCCGAGTCTCTAGGAGAGAGGGACTCAGTGTCTGAGTGTTTTACACATTAATTTTACACAACAAATTATTGGTTAATGTGACGTTAACAGACAAATGCCTCTTTTTTGTAACCAACATAAACTCTTAAAATGTTTTTCAGTTTACGTTATAGACATAATATAGGCCTTTACAAAATGCATGTTCTGCTTTACAGAGAACACCGCGATCTTTGTTACGAATACCAACCGGTTAACCCTGTTTAGAGAAATAGGTGCTATTTGTTGTAAGAATTATACGGAACGTATGAACATATTGTGGCTAAATGAGAACTTTCTTAATGCTTTGATTAACTTATGTAATATAAAATCATCGCTGACCTTCGAAAGTTTAAATATCTACTGTGGGACTGTTGCAATGTATTTATTGCTAACGTAAATTTTTATGTATTCCATTATAGCTGAATTACAAACAAGTCACTACACCACCCGATATCATTGCTGAGTATCCACCTCGCTTTGTTAGCCTCTGTTCTCTGTCGTGTGTAAACAGTGACTGCAATTTAATAACCCTGACTTGAACTAGTACAATGTAATTATACACCAAATAGTTTGTATGATGTCAGTCATAAAGCAAGTTTATGGTGGATACATTTTTGTTTATCTGTTTTCATCTCTGCCAGTAACAGTTCAGCTGCGCGGCTATGACACAACTTTCCCACACTGCCCCCTCCACAAGTGAGACATACTGCAGAACGCCGGACGCGCTTGTCTGTTAACTGTTGACAGACCTCCTGCATTATCAGCTGTTGTGTCGCAACCTTTTTTCCACCTCATCATGCTGTATGTGGCTACCATGATTTTCCTCGGGCCGGAATAACGTTAGTATAGCGAATTGCTACGAGGTGGACAGTAGAGGGATCGATTCCCGGTGTCGGTGAGGTCTTCCGTAACCGTTCAGACCGGCCCTGGAACCCATCCAACCTCCTGTACAAGGGGTTCTAGGTCTCTTTCCCCAGGGTAAAGCGGCCGGGGTGTAGAGTTGACCACCCAACCCATCTAATGCAGAGGTTAAAGAGCGAAAGTACGAAGCTATGTAGCTACGCCTTATCCCTTAAGTGGACCGTCATGGTCTATTCTAGGGCGACCTTACCAGGAACTTCCTTCGTTCTTGGAAACAGATGATAATCGCCGGCGGCGAATTGCCCAGTTGGAACCATAATTAGTGTAGGTTTTTGGTAATGGAATTATACAACAGGTGTATTTATTTTCTGGCCGGCCGATCTATATTTCAGTGCATTCTGTTCCATAACACACAGTGGTGACACCACACGTCATTTCATAGCGAACTACTGACCATATATATTTACTATGAAAGCGAAGGCCTTCTGAGATACGATGTCACGTGCAGTGATAATGAACAGTGAAACTGTTATTGGCCAACCCTGAAGACGATAGCGTCAGTCTCTCTGACACGTCTTTAACTAACAACCAACACGGCGTCACAAGCCAGAAGACTTTACATCAACAGCACTATGGGTGTCTCAGATCATCCATTTGGGTTCGAAGTCGACAGAATATATGTTTGCGTGTAACGTTGCAAGTGTGCGTGGAGTGACGGTGAGAACAGCGAATACACGTGTTGCCGTGACCGGAGTGAAGCGTATGGTACGAAAAGTGGAGCACAGAAGTGCGTACTTCTGAATCGAATTAATACATTTTGAACTGCAATCCTATGTGCCGGTGCGCGTTATCTGATTTACCGACTGACCGCCAGGGACACAGTTGACATCCATTGGTCCCCGTAAGACACCGAGGGTCGACAGTGTTGCATGTAGCAGCGACTGTACACAGTAGATATGGGGAGTATTACGTCATGGCCCGTAGTTAATAATAATAATAATAATATATTTAACTGCAAATGGGCTGTCGCCCATATGTAAATATACAATGATGTATCAAACACAAGAAAACTTTATTATGCTTATTATTGTATTAGGGCGACGTGTTTCGATTCTTATAGAATCATCTTCAGACCCTTCTAAGATACAGGTCCTTACTTAGCAATGTTTAAAAATGAGCTGTGGGATCCCAAACGCTTACATTCTTGATATAATTATGTATAAAATGCACGTGTCGTTGTGTTCTTATTGTACAATCAGGATACACATTTCTAAAATTTTAACCGGTACATGTGAAGGAGGTTACACGTATGTGTTGAGATGTGTTGTTATAGGACGTTGGGTATTGTTATATATATTGTTGCTAATTACAAAATATGTATATAAGTGTTAAAACGTTAAAAAACATTAAAAAACTATGCAGTAATGTTGCGCTCGGTAAGTGATATCTTCCCTTTGTTGATATTATACTCTTGACGAACGTTTAGGCTCTTATCTCGAGTGTCGAGTGGTTGGTTTACTTTAATGACAATGAAGGCGTATTGATGTTATTTATTTGACGAAGTTTATTGCTCTTGAGCAACTTGTCGTTCATGTATCCTGACTATGTAGTCTTTGTCACATTCTGTAAATATAGACATGGCACTACGAATGAATGGTGTCGCCCGGTGGCAGTTGTTATGCACGTACATAACATAAGTGCAGTTAGTTCTGCGTGGTTATAAATTGATAGCAAAGTTTCGGAGGAACATTCTGCTTCCATTTCAGGGTGGGGCACAGGTAAAGTGTCACAGAAGACCGAGCTCATAAAAAATATGTCGTATTCAGCAAAGCAGTTAATGGTACGAAATGGGCGTACTTGTCAGTCAACAAACCAAATTTAATTATTTATTGTATTAGTACCGTCAATACACAACGTATACAAAGACCAGACGTATTAATACAACTGGGTTATATCTGGCGACATGTTTCGGCCGTTAACCGGCCAATTTGACTGTACCTTAACATTACTATTTCTTGTTGGCCTGAGGATGGCCAGCTAACGGCCGAAACATGTCGCCAGATATAACCCAGTTGTACTAATACATCTGACTTTTGTATATGTTGTGTATTGACGGTACTAATAAATAAATAATTGACGATACACAAAGGGATGGCTTCCTTAAAAAGACAAGTTTACTTCACTTGCAAAAAAATAAATGTAAAAGTTCTGTAGGAATAATTGCCGAATGTCCTGGCTGTATGTGCATGTAACGCTATCACATTTAGTGCAACTGAAGGTCACGTGACGAGTGTTTTATATAGACATACAAAAACGCTTTTGAAATAGAGCTGAGCGGTGGACATAATGTTGTATTGCTGCATCAAGAGTCTGGCTTAAAGAGACTTTAACATTCAAGTCTACTGACAAGTTCTTTCTGTAGACACGGTGTAGACCTAATTCTCCCAGGAAACAAAATTAAAGCAATTTATCGCTGTAAAAGTTCTGTATTGTATTTGTCTTCTATATACAAAAAAGGAGTGTCACTTAAAATAAGTTGCACATTATTCATGTCTTGATTCTAATCTCTGGAACTAAACTCTCATATTGGAAGCGCCAAAGAGTACAAAAATAAATGTTACTAATTTTCTTGAGCGACGATAAATATCCTTCGACTGAAGTGCGTGCGTGTGTGTGTGTGTGGGTTTGTGTGTGTGTGTGTGTGTGTAGACATATTTCGTTAGCACGAATGTATGGCTGTATTTTTGCCATGTAGACATTTGCGGTTTCTTCGTACATTAATTGCGTTCTATCAGCTACACTGACAGTCAGAAATTATATTCGTCATGAAATTTATAACAAATGAACGTGGGGATATCCTGCCATTACTTCGGGATATTTCATCTTTCTGCGTCGAATCCGAATTCCATATATTAGAATACACACGATGTTTAGTCCTGTGTTTTGCTGTGCATTGTTTACGGTAATGAATCCTGGGTGCAACAGAAGGTGCAGGATTTCTCGCTCAGTTGATGTGGTTAATAATTCCTTATGAAGTACTCTGGTTCGTGACCTGGTGGTGAGAGCCGCATTGAAATTTGGGGGGGGGGAGGAATTTAGATAAGAGTTTTGTTCAGAAAATATGTTATCAGTGTGTACATGATGGGCTCATTGCGTTCAGCTCTAACAAGACTAGTTCACACTTCGTTGTGCTACTATCGTACTGTTTTTCCACACAGTCTGCGATCTTCTCTGTTCCTTGTTGATAGAAAACCGTGACAACTGATCTCACCTCGCGATCATATTACTAAACTCGTGATTTCGCTTCACAGCTGGGAAGAGTGTATAAGCACTTTGTGGAGAATACCCCGATATAACCAAAATCATTGTAGTTTCGTTAGTTATTTATAAGCACTGTGCTGTTATGCAGCCTAGGTTGGTAGCTGATTATCGACGCTTCAGAACTGTCTAAGGCCCTATCTTCAGGGTCCGATAGGCTGTTCCGGAACGTCGGTAATCAGCTACCAACCTACGCGGCTTAGCAGCTGTCCATAATTGAGGGGGTCCCGACTACACGGCGGGCAAGGCCTGAAATCTCAAAGGCAATGTTAGTTTATTTTCTGGCCGTCCGTGTTACTTCAGGATAGGAAAGCAGAATATGTTTTGTCTCGTTGAGTAACCTAATTGTCAACTTCTTGAAGGGAGGTCTGCGGCGTCCTTGCGGGATTGTTAGGGGAGAGAGCCTGACAAGTGGTGCAAGTTAATGTGTAATGCGGTCACTCCTGTGGCCGAGGTTCTAATCACGTCCCCGGCTCCTCTCCCCACGCCCCCCCCCCCCCCCACCCCCCCCCCCCCCCCCCGCCAGTAAAAAAGGCACGTTTCTAACACTTCCTGTACAATAATCTAGGATAGCGGTTCCCAATCCATGGGCCGTGGACCATGGGAAGTCGTATGGTTGTGATTCCAAGGACTCCACTTATTCAAAAAAAATTCTTTTTTACATAAAAATCCGACTAATGTACTTGTACATGTTACACCACCTTATTCATACACGGTAAAGCTCACAACACTTCACAACAACCTGTGCACATCTCGCTGTGTTATACTGACACATACATTACTGTTTTCAGATGTCTGATTTTTATCATTACATAATGGAAATTCATTTACAGTGGTTACAAAATTCATGATTTTTTTTGTCTTCAAACATTTGCTTAATAATTGAATCTAAACTTACAACTACAAACAGATAGGGGTCCACAGAATCTTTGATGTTACGAAGGGGTACCCACTACACGAAAAAATTACGAAATAGCGACCTAAGTTATAATCATTGTTGGGTGTGTTTATAGGAAGTAAAAAAGGAATGCCTTGTGTTCCGTTCGGCCCGTCCGTCCTTTTGTAGACTGGTATCAGCGACTGAATGGCTTGTCAGATATACATAAATTTCGTTATGGAAGTTTTCTTAAAAAAAAAAACTCCTCTATCAAGCGTGATTGTGGCGAAAATCGGCGCAATAACATTTGTACCTTCTTAAGAGCGTGTATGAATTTGTGCCAGTACTTGCCCACTTCTTGACCAACTGTGGTCGCATTCGGTGTAGAGCAGTGGGGAGCAACCTTTTGGGTACGAGGGCCAGATTTACAGGAAAAGGGGTTTAAGGCGACGTTATAAATACCATATACTTTTTTACTTGCCTAACATTAAGGGTAGATAATACTGTCACATGCTCACATATTTGGATCGTCATCATCATCATCATCATCATCATATATCTTTCATGGAGTTGGGTCACTTGTTGACCCGTTCCGGTCTCACGTATCCGCAAGTCTCTTCAAAGGTGCACCATGATTCCTTCTGCCAGTTGGGGAGTAGTATTTCATTACCCTGGGTAATGTATTTCGAGGCATTCTATTTACATGTTGTATCCGTCTTCTCTTGTATCCCAGTAATTATTTTGGATCATAACTTAATTAAAATTCATCTTGAACCGTTAAGTAAAATTTAAAAACCTGAAAATAGCAAACTGTGATTGAGAAAATGATGAGTTGAAAAGGACACGGACCTTTGGCTACGACAGCACTTCCAGATACGTGCTGTTTTTTTAAGCACTTCCATTCAACCACGAATTACATTTCGTCTGCTAAACCTGCAAGCAACGGAATCAATTAGGTGAAAATTCTCTTTATATTTGGGTGAGAAAATTATATTGTCAACAACACGTCGTAGAGCTGAATAATATTTATGTTTGAATGCAGCTAGATTAATCGTTCGTCGAATTTCATATTTATTTTATCCTCTTTCTAAAATCAGTTCGCCGGCCGCGCTGAAAAGAACGACGGACCGCATTTTGCTCTTCACATGTGCCCATTTTGCTCTTCACAGGTGCCCAAGATCTCCGTGTAATGCCTTGGAGCGATTGTGAGTCTGGTCACTGTCAGTGCTGTGACAGGCATACTTCACTAAGAAGGGTATATGAAATTCTGCCATAGTGTCTGCGTTTTACTTTGCTTTAATACAATTCAGTACACGTAATGTCATTGATCGATGGTCACCTTCGTGAAAATCTGCAAACTGAAACCCATTCTTTACTTAGGGGTGCAAATTAATTGCTACCTTACTTTACGCGTTTATTTCCCGATGTTTGGTGGAGAACTGCATGCGAGTTCTGCAAAAGACTGTTTGCATTTTCAGTTGCTTAAAAATTCAGAGTGAATCCTTACTTTCGTTATTGGGCGTAAATGAAATTACGTGTACCCGTGTTGCTTGAAACCTTATAATATTTCGGAAGCAAAAAGCCCCTTGGTGTTAAAAAGTGTGCGTATGAGGTCTGTGAATAAGACTACGTCATTTGCAGTCGCGTTCATTATTTGAATGGGAGGCATATTATCTTGTGTGACTTGTGTGCAGGAAGTGTTTTCATAAACGGTTCGAATGTCATGATGATGTGGGTCGGACAGCACTGGCTAAATGTATGGACACAACAGTTTACGCACATTTCTGTGGTTTGTTTTGACCGCACAAACCTGGTACAAGAGAAACAAGCAACGCGCCCGTCACAGCTTGTTCCTACATCGGCCATTCACTCAGCTGTATATACAGGGTGTCCCAGGAGGAATGTGCCAGACTTCGGGAGAGTGTTCCTTATGTTAAAGTATACCGATATAACCCAAAACACCTATATCCAAAGTTGAACGGTTACGGAGATAATGG
>Ga0131853_10005071_pt1 | contig 23719 bp, 13 predicted proteins | sample TergutLab28metaG_FD_92764 | JGI IMG/M metagenome (GOLD analysis project Ga0131853, IMG submission 92764) | Labiotermes labralis P1 segment gut microbial communities from Petit-Saut dam, French Guiana - Lab288 P1 (version 2) (version 2) | ecosystem: Host-associated > Arthropoda: Insects >...
AGTGCCACTCCACAAGGGGGAATGTTTCCAGAGGTATCACACCCTCCAGCACTACTAGGGTCTTTGGTGAGTATTTCCTGAAAATTTCAGTTCACAAAAATAGATAGCAAATTTGTTATAAATTTTTAAAGAAACACAGTACAAAAGTTGATTTAAGTTGTTTAAACCCCGGGAATGGGCATTTTAACAATTTAAATGCCCCGTCCTAAATGTGTTAAATACTGTCTTGCACTTTCAACTACATTATTACTACTAGAAGAAATGGCAATACTTACAATTGAATTCACAGTTCTGGGCCACTGACTGGATAACATCCAGATCAAGAACATCTATAAACATATCCTGAAGCCTGTGAATAACGTCTTCTTGTTTTTTAGAATGAAATTTGGCTTCAGATTGATGTGAATTTGATACGTTCCTTTTCCAACCACCACCTCCTTTTGGGACCCAACTCTGCTGTTGGGTCCTGTGGTCATTGTGTGAAGCCATTCTGTTTCACGAAAGACTAGCCGAGTAAATAGTAAGCAGTGATTTCTGTCTGAAGCTTGCTATTAGTCAGCAAATATCGTGACCATATTACAAACACAAAGTTATCTTATCACCCATGTGTATATTTGATGTACCAGTTGTCACTTATTACGTACACATTTAGCTCTAAAATCGCAACTCTAATACGTCTTCTCACTTCACGTACAAATAATACGTACGCTTCTCTTTAAAACACGTATAACAATCTCAACAAGACAAATAAACTGTAAATTGTATTCATATATAATCAAGGCTACCCACAGCATACAATCAAATCACAGCCCGATCCTGCTTCGTTATGCAGCTCGATACTTTCGATGAAACAACTACCTAACAACTTTACCACACTGTGCTTAATTATTTTCGCATGCATGAACATTAAAATTACACAGCTCCAGTAAAAACACTTAACACATCCTCCTTACGAGCCATGTTACGGACACTGCAACCAGATGGGATTTACCCGATTGGTGCTGACAACACTCGGCACACCCACGTCAATTCTGTCCACCAGATTGCACTCCACCATTTATTATCTGTGCTCGCACTTGCAAGTGATCTCTGGTATTTCGATGTTCGTCTGCATCACACGAATCAGATGGCACGAAGGCAATGGGGGTTTTTAAGTAGTACTACCATCTGTTGAGAAAATATCGTACCTTCCTTCGCTTGAATTTATTTATTGGGACGGCAGGGTGTCGAGTACCTGTCTGGGCCACACAGTATTTAGAAAACTGATACAAATTGTTATGTGGAATAGCGTAAAAGGAACACACATCAAGTATACGTACTTTAATTAAAAATTTCGCCAAAAAGGTAGCAGGAAATCAGGTACGGAGGGCTTTAACAGGGTGATGAATCAGTGATGAACAGGTACAGTTTAGATATTTTGTCTCGGGAATTTGTCGAGTTCGATGCACATATGGTATGACTTTCATGGATGTGGAGTAGTTTCTGAAATATCGTGTCTTTTTTATTAAATTCTTGCAGATTTGGAATTAAGTTTGAATTGAAAATGAGCAAACTTTACTTCCATGGCAATTTCAGTACTCTACGGAAATTACTTCTGTCAATAAATTACGAGCCGCTTGGCTCAAAATTTGACAAAGCGCAATTTCTGTGTATCTGACGGTTGTGCAATCTTTTGTACAGGTTACGTGAGGTATGAACTACGCATTAACACCCGCTCTTTGCTTAAAAACTCAAACGACCAACTTCTGTACACAACGTCAAAACAGACCACTTATATAATAATTTTACATTCCATAACCACTTACACAATGTATCTCTCTTGGTCAGTATTATAAAAGGGATTCTTGTGAAGTGTGAAATTGGTTATGTTTTTGTTACTGTGCGGTTTTTGGAAATGGACTCTCAGCATGGACATTGGAGTCTTGAAGATGAATAAATTTACTTTGTGCAGGAAGTGTGGGAGGTGCGACATCACGAGTGGGGGAGTGGTTGCCACCCCCAGTCCCAACACTCCTGCCATGCCCCGCAGCAAGCGACGCAGTGTTGCAGACATGGGTCACGATGATGATGACATACAGTATAACAAGAGGTTTAGAAATACATCATGGTCAGTAATGCAGTTTAAATACTGTGTTATGTTTGTGGAACTTGATTTTTTAAGTTATAGCCTTGTACAACATCCAAGACAGAGTAAATGTAGGGTGCTTGTGACATGATAGTTTTCAAGCATGGGCTGATTGAGTGTAACAAGGCCAAGTGGAATAAGTTGTGTTCAACATTATAAAGCCCTGTAAGTCTCCTTTGTTTTATACTTGCTTGTAGTCTTGTTAAGGTGGGTATGAGACAGTTTCTCATTGTAGAGGCACAGGTTGAATCCAGGTGCAGTCTGGGATTTGTAGTGCATGAAGTGGTAGTGACTGACCACCTAAGACATGACATGGTGTTTGTGTCTGGTTTTGAGCCACAGAAGACTGTCATAAGAAATGCGGCATTGACCTCCGTGGGCAGGTACCTTGGAGCTTGTGAATACTATATGAGGACAGGGACTTCCAAAACTCTCTAATCATTTTGCTGTATTTTCTTGCCAAATAGAATAACTGTGTGGTGCTACATTATTTATTTTTGGAATGAGTTTCAGTAGAACTGCTATCAGGTGAAAATATCATTAATTTAAACATTTATATTATGCAGGTTACCTGCTAGTGAAATACTGGGGGCTAGGTTGGACTGGGTGTATAGCTAGGATGGATAGTGTGTAAGAAACTGATTTGTACAGGTCACTTGTTATTGTTAGGATAGTGAAATATAGAAGGTTAGGGTAAGCTTGGTATGTAGCTGGGATGGGCTGTGTGTGACAGAGATGAGGTAGATATGGTGAAAGATGTAATATCTGGCACATCTGGGGTTAGAAGAGCTAGATATTGCAACTTTACAGATACTAGTATGTTATGCCTAATGTGTATCTTAATGCACCTAGCAAGCTGATCATTGTAACTGGTCACTTGATATACTCTCCTGTGTCCTGTGCTGCTCTTTCTGTTCCCTTTTCATCAGTAGTTATGTGACATGGTATGTAATCTAAAAGAACTAGCAAAATGCTGGTAATTAATCACCAATTGTATGATATCAATGATGGGTGCTCCTGGTTGATGAACAGTGAAATGTAATGGGCCCTTTTTTTAAGAGTTTTTTATTGACAACATGCTCCATTACACAGCAATACTACATGTTTTGGTTTTCTTATATTAAAGTACATTACTGTTTAGAGAAGAGCAATTTTAAACTTAATAATTGATTTATCTAACAATTGGCTGTTGTTCATAGATATTACTACTTATTAAGTGATGTAATTACAATGTTTGTGGTCGAAACTATTTTATCCTCCCAATGTAATGGGCCTCTTAGTTTTCCAGGTGATAGAGGTTTCTGTATTATCCAGTGCTGGATATTGCAGCTTTTACTGTAAACATAATTTTGGTTGGTGGGGGGGTGGTTGTGTGCAGTTGGGAAACCAAGAAGAAGGTGGGGCTATTGTGTCTGTTGGTGAAATCTGGTATTAGCAGTTTTGAACCACTGGATTTTAATACCAGAGGCTTAGTAACACATCTGACATGTGTTCAGATAGTCTTGCCTATACTACTGCTTGTTATGGGGCATTTCATGGTTTTGCCCAGTTCTTCCACATGAGTGCTGTTACTAACTTAAAGTGGCATATAATAAATTCATGGGAATCCCCTGTAACTTATTTTTCAGTCGTTCAACTTTAAAATAATCTCTTTAAACATATGTGAGGTCCTTCACCTTTAAAACACAGTGGTAACAATATGTACCATGTGTTTTGACATTGAAAAGTTTTGCATTTTTCACACAGTGTGTGTATGTGTTCTGTTCAATTTTCAATGGATACTGGAGAAAATTGCATTCCTAATGAGGAGCTTCATGTTTGTTGCTCCATAGCAAATATTATTGGGGTGATCATAATGCGGAGTGTGAGATGGTTGTGACACGTGGCATGTAAGGGTGAGAGGAGAGATGCATACAGGGTTTTGGTAGAGAAACCTTATGAAAAGAGGCCATTTGGAATATCTAGGAATAGAATGGAGGAAAACATTAAAGTGACTCTTAAGTAATGGAATGGGATGATATGCTTTGGATTAATTTGGTTGGGGATAGGGACAAATGGTGAGCTTTTGAACATGATGATAAACCCTCGGGCTACAAAAAATAGTGGGGTATGTTTCTACTAGCTGAGGAACTGTTCGTTTCTCAGTAAGGGCTTTCTCCCTTGAGTGAGTGAGTTTGGTATGTAGTTAGTTAGTATAATTCTCAGAGTGGATGGTGTTTCCTTACCTGTCAGTTGTTTTATCTTTGTAACTTTGTAATAGGCATGCACTTTGGTGTGCTTAAGAAAGGAAAGAAATTATGAATGAATTTGAGGTTTCATAGGATTGAACAGGCTGTGCTGTTTGAACAAAAGTTGGTGACTTTCATATTGTTCATTCCATGCATTGTAAATGATTTACATATCCTTACAGTATCAAAAAATACACAATTATCCTATTATGTATTTCACTCCAAATTGCCTAATTTAAAGTGAAATACATAATAGTAGAATTGTGCATTTGCTGATTCTGTAAGGATTTCTAAAATATAGTGAATGAGGTTAGAACTGTCATGCTGTATGTTGGTCTTGGCTGTAGCCTTGCCAGGCTATAATTAGCCTGCATGCCGGTTAGCCAAGAGCCAGCTACAGCTGACTCATTTGGTCAGGGTACTGGCAGATGCAGCTGTATGGGGGACAGATCTGGGTAATGTAATGCTAGTAACATAGCAAGCAGAATGGCAGTGTCAGCACAGTACCTGTGTGCATACCAGGGTAGCTCAGATGTAGTGACAGCTTTTATTGCACACTGTATCAGAATTGGTCATAATTAAATTTGTTAGGAATTAGAAGGAATTGTGTGTGTTGCATGAAGATGTTTTGAACAGAATGTAGTGAGAGGACTTTAAAGGAGAGTTTATGTGGCTGGACATTTTGATGGTAACAGTCGTTATAGATACATCATGGTGATGGTGCCTTAAGGTAGGACTGCTTACTTACACAGTGAATACCGCAGAGTTTCCTGGATCAGGGTGAAATTTGCAGTATGTGTGTGTGTGTCTTAGTTGTGTGGACTGGATGAATCTTGGTTGGGATCGGGACTGATGGCGGGCTCTGGTAATGAAACTTTGAGTTTGGGATTCAGGGCTTCTGAGATGTGACACTGTTGCTGGTTTAGTTGTTCCTGATATTTTGATAGTAACACAATGCCTTCAAACTTCAAGGTTTGAAGGGTGTGAGAATTCTTTGACCCCTTGTCCCTTGAAATGTATTGAACCACTCACCCAGTGACACAGCTTCACATCCCAGAACACCTGAATTATCAACAGTGCTGCTGTGGCAATCTGAAGTCTGACACAAATTTTGGTTTCCATAAAGTTTTGGGGGTTTTCTTTTGAGCTGAGGAACTGGTTTAGGTTCTCAAGTTGGATTCTGCTGTATGGAGTTAGTTAGTTAGTTACTGTAGTTTAGTTTGGTTAGTTGGTCTTACATGATGCAGACATTAGAGTCATATTAAAGTAGATGTCAGAGGTACAGTTATGGACAAATTAGTTGTATGTTATTTAAGTTTAGCTTTTGGATTATGATTTCTGTGAGTTGTATGAACAGATGTTTTGAAGTAAATAACTCGTGTAACACCAACAACAGGACACAGAACACAAAGAATGAACGTTGTGAAACACGTTTTGAAGTATGATGATTTTCTTCATGTCTGCTGTTGTTAGAGTGTCCCTCCATTATTAAGATTAAAATAAAAATACTAGTTTTATCTGTTTTTTTTATAGCTGTCAAATGTGGTCTTTTACTCTAGAACACAGGGTGCTGAGGATATTTTGATCTAAGAGAGAGAGAGAGAGAGAGCAAGTAACGGGAATGAAGAAAATTACTCAATGAGTATCATCATAATTTGTAGTGTTCACCAACATTCTTAATTTCTTTGATCAATATGAGTAGGATAGGATGGACTGGTGCATGTGGCATGGTTTGGGAGATGAAACTGTTTGAGAGACCTAGACACGGAGGGAAGAATAATATAAAAGCAGATCTTAAAATGAATGGGGTATGAGGTTGTGGGCTAGATGCATGATGCTGAGGAAAGGGACACACACGTGTTTGGCTGTTGTGGACCCGTAATTAACCTTCACTTTCCGTTATGGTATGTATAATTTGTCAGGTAGCTGAGGGACTTTTTCCTTCCAAAGGTGGAATCTGCTCCATGCAGACCTGTCGGTCATGTCAAGACAGAGAGGTCAAAGTGTGGTTGTCTCCTGACAGTCCAGCACTATCAGGACTGAGGTGGTGCTGGACTGTTGGATATTCTGGAGGTCGCCTGACTTCTGTCTCAATGTTAGTGTTGCTTATGTGTCTTACACCTTTACTGCCATTGGCACCTTCATTCACTTTTGATGCCATTATTGTAATCATATGGTTATAAATATTCTAAAGACAAGTTGAAAACAATCAAGAAAATGTGTGAGGTGATATTGAACTGATTCGGTGTGCTTGATGCTGCTGCAGGTTGCTTTTTGCCAAAGCTTTCACCAACACTTGCCAATTTTGATGCTGGATCACTGGACTCCAGACTGTTGGAAATTTTACTGAATTGGCTGGAACAGTAATAATGTTTTCTGTTTGTGTGTATTGCCAGCTGCTCTGTGGTGTTTCATTCTAGTCTCTGCAGGCACTTTCTTGGAGAGCAGCTTTATTGTCGGTTCATGCCACGTTCTGTTGAAACAGACATGAGTCTTCCCAGAACTGCACCGTGTTGTAATGAGTGTCTTTTTGCTTGCAGTGTACGACGGTTCTCTAAGACTGAGGATACGTCCTCATCATTTAGCCAGAAACGATGTATTGCCTGGTTTCGAGAGTATACATTGCCAGACGATCCTGACATTCTAGGTACGTTGAGTCCACATGGTAGTGTTGTGGGATATTGCATCACATGTTGATGATGGCATTATGTGGGGACATGCTGCTTCCATATTTGGGGTTACTGGATTAGACACTATTGGATACTGAGGTGATTTGTTGGAGGAGAAAGTGGGTCAATTATATAGGAAGGTCTTCAAGGATTGTGGCCGTTTGGAACCATGGGCAGCATGGGGATGACAGATCTTATACTGAGCCCATATCTGAAACCTAATCCCAACACTTTGAAAATTAGGCAGTCTGTCCCTCGGAAATTTTGGAATTGATTGAGAAATACGTGAAAGGAAGGACTTTGGTACTTTGATTGTCAAACATTAGTGGAGGTAGAGTTGGTTATGGACGTTGTGCCCGTGCTTTAGGTCCTGAGGGTATGGAGAAGTTGTGTGAAGACATTGGTGTGGAACCAGAGAATGTAGTAATGCTGGTACTGGCGTGGAAGATGAATGCTCGCCAGATGGGATTCTTCACACAGCAGGAGTGGCTCAGGGGGCTAATGGATTTACAGTGAGTATTACAGCACAAAGATAATGTGGCTTTCTTCATTTTGTTTGGTGTAATATAACAAATTAAATTAATTGTAGCATAATTACTGAAGTGGAAAATTAAATTGAATGTCACAACAGGAACCTGATTTAAGGTTTCATATCTGTGGCATATTGTTTGCCTTTTCGTTGTTGCTTGATGTAGAAGCGATAACCGAATTGTGTGATGCTGCTAAAGAGTGTCATACAAGACGCTGCCAATCAGAGAATTGTCAAGAAAGTGACAGTTTAAAATACAGTTATAAATAAAATATAAGATGATCTGCCCCCCCTCAAGTCTTGATACCCTTAATACCTGTACTGAACGTGTTCCAACTGTAAAACCCCAACAATGACATTAGTCATTATGGAATGTAATGATGAGTGCCCCAGAACCAAGTAAAGTTTTCAAAAACAGGCACAGGTAGCACCTGTAGCTCTGGGCCACTGGAGTGTACCAAGCCTTTACACCTTGGTACTTGAAAGGTTAACTTCGTGTGCAATTTGTAGGTGACCCGTCCACCCCATTTTTATCAATGTTGAATTGGGAAGTAATTTCTCAGAATTCTGTTAAATACAGTGTGATCAACCTGAGATATTTTGTAAAAATATATCATGTAAAAGAATAAAACTGATTTAAGATCCTTTTTTAGTTCATTTTCTGTATATATAATCAGAGAGTACTTCTTGTCTTTTAAGAGTTTTATAATTCTCTTGAGGTCTTATCCCACATTACATATAGTGATGGTGTTCTGATACAGTGTACTCTTCTTCTGCAATAAATTGTGCATGGAGCTGATTGGGCTGGCTGTTATCATGTGACTGTTGTGTGTCTGCAGGTGTGACAGCATCAGCAAGGTGCAGAATAAGCTAGATTACCTCAGGCTGCTGCTCAATGACCAAGTCACTTTCAAGAGCATCTACCGATACGCTTACGATTTTGCTCGGGTAAAGGACAGTGTTTCATTGTTATGTATAAGTTGTTTGGCTGCATTCAGGCTCTGATAACAGTAAATATTAAGATTACATTGTGTGTGGTGTGACCTCATACAGTCTGGTAGAGAGGTGCAAATGATTTAGATGAACCTGCTACAAGCATCTAGAAAAATGTAATCTTCAGTCTTGGCTGTGAAAATTTAAAATCTTGCTATTTTAATACATACCATATTCCATGCATTAATTAGCTATATAAAATTATAAACAACCAACCAATGCACTGTAAGTTTATAATGTTTTTTTATTTATAATATTTTCACCGGTGTGTTTCAGCCAGTAATCTGGCCGTCTTCAGGGTGATGTTTTTGATACAACAATACAGTTGTAGTTACATATGTCAAAGTCACTTCATAATATTAAAAATATGTAATTTTGGTTAAGATTTTACTTTTGAAAAATAATGTAAAATAATAAAGGATAAGAGTGGATAATTATAAAATATAGGAAGTTAATATTATTTAGTGTTTGTGGAGTGGCGTGTAGAGCAGTTATGTGGTGAGTTCTAATGCACGCTGCAGGTGATGTGTTGTCTGTGTGGCGCACCACTTGGAACTGAGAATGTTGTGCCACACAGACAACACATCACCTGCACCCTGCATTACAACTCACCATATAACTGCTGTGCATGCCACGCCATAAACACTAAATAATATTAACTTCCTATATTTTATAATTATCCATTCTTATCCTTTATTATTTTACATTGTTTTTCAAACCTAAAATCTTAACCAAAATTATACAGTTTTAATATTATGAAGTGACTGTGACATATGTAACTACAACTGTGTTCTTGTACCAAAAATGTCACCCTGAAAACGGCCGGATTGCTGGCTGAAACATGCTGGTGAAAATATTATAAATAAAAATAGGTCATAAAATTAAAGTGCATTTGTTGGTTGTTTATACATTTTATATACTTAAAATCTCACGTTCATTTTTTACCAATGAGTCTGGTACATTCCCACCATACAGAGGCAAAAATTAATCCTTATGAAATGTCTTGACAACAGTCCACTGCACAGAGGAATTAGATACACTAAGTTAATACAGGTACAAGTTGTTTGTGTTAAATGCTTGGGACTTGATGTTTTCTGTATGAGTGCTGTTTCCATAATTTGGGGCCCCATGCCTAAAATATACTAAAACATGTTTAAAAATCAGAGAAGTAATTAAGTAGCTCTTCTGATTTCAAAAAGAAGGTAGGCTGTGGTTTGTTAGTTAACATCAATAACAAGGCATTTTCTAGAGAGATACCATCACAACACAATAACACAGGGGGCTCATTCAGTTCATTGGCAGTCTCCTGCCACTGACTGATTATAGATCAAACGTTCTGGACCAAACAGTAGCAGGCAGTCCTTGAATTCACTCTGCTTTTGACATCTGATGATATATATGTATGTCCAGTCAAAAATACAGAGAGTGCTGCCTGCTAATGACAGGTTCCTTGGCATTAGCAGCCATACCTTTTCTTCCTATTGAGCCACTGTGTTTTCATTTAACAGGACAAGGACCAGCGCAGTATGGATGTTGAGACGGCCAAGGCTATGCTACAGCTGTTGCTTGGCAAGCACTGGGCCCTGTTTGGGCACTTTGGCAAATTTCTGGAAAACTCCAAGTACAAAGTGATCAACAAGGACCAGTGGTGTAACATTCTTGAGTTTTCTCGTACCATACTCAGTGACCTCTCTAATTACGATGTCGATGGTGCTTGTAAGTATCCGAGTTGCATCAGATAACTTTAACTGAGTATGAAATAGTGTTACTGGGTACTGTGCCATAAATTGTCATCTCACTGTAGAGACCTGGTTCTATCCCAGGTACTGCTGTGGGATGTGTTGCATGTTTCTCTCCAGACACTTCAGTTTGTGCATTCCATTTGTAATGACCAATGCTTTGTACCTGTTTATTATCCATGAGCAGTACAGTACAAGAGGCCTATATGACACCACATTACCCAGGGTCTCAGTCTGATCCCACTGCTTCTACTAAAAAAAAAAAAAGAGAAGGAATTTGATATTAAATGCAGTGGACCATTTTTGTACCTAAGAAAGGCGTACATAATGAGGAAGGTGATTTTTGCTCCACATAATATCACTAGAATAATTATGTCTAGAATGATAAAATGGGCTGGTCATATATGGGGAAACTAGGAACTTCCAAAGTTTGGTTAGGGAAGCTCAGTGGTAGACATGTTTTGGTGGGTGTAGGCAGAGATGGAAAGATATTCAATTAATATTTGAGAAATAATGCTTCAGGGCATAAAGTGGATTGGGATGGCTAAGTGCATGTTACACGAATGCAGTGATGTACCTTCAGTAAACTTCTGGATCTGCCTGTGCCATAGGGTGTACAGCTATGAAAAGAATGACAGTGTCAGTGAGAGGTGTGTCATTCTTCATCATGGTACATGCACCAGTACCTGATATGGCTGCTTTGTGTGTCAGTATCACAGTGTATGTTTGCTGGAAATTTACTGCAGTAACACTGAAATTATGACACTACAGTTTATGTACGTAATTTAAAAAAAAAAAAAAGATAGGGGATGAGGATCAGAGTTGCATTGAGACACTACTGCAGCACTTGCACACTGCACTGACAGTCATGTCTGCTGTACAAATTGGCAATAGTACATAGAAAGTTTAATACTATCTGTGGGAGTTATATGGGTTCTCCATAGCAGCAGCAGAAAAGTCACATTTTGATATATATTTTCATGGATATAAATTTCAGGGGTTATGTTAAGTATGATACACACTGTTTCCTGCATATCAAACTTTTCCCTTATAAGAAGAAGTTGGATGCCTGAAGGCCCACCAAAACTCCCATAATAATAATAATAATATTTTAAATTTTCTGACACTTGGAGATCTCATTTGAATGTATTTTTGTACAAAATGCCACATTTATTACGTTTAAACAGCTTTACAACCATTACTTATTTCTTGACTCTCAAACTATACAACAGCAGACCTCAGACCAGTTCATTGCCTGTGCGTGACCTGTGGACTGCTATGCAGGAAACACTGTACAATGTGCACTGTGTAAGGAATTGGTTTCTTATTTTCAGGGCCAGTAATGCTGGATGAGTTTGTAGAATGGCTGAAAGCATCAAAAGAACTTCACAGAAGCTGAAACGGGCTGAAGCTGATACCCCCCTCCCCTTCACGAGTTGACGTACCCCTCCCACCGACCACATTGCCCGCAGTAGTAGCTTCTGTCTCATTTACTGTATCTGCGACACCAACAGGGCCTAATGTTGTATGTGGTAGAATTCATAAACATTCATAACCTGTGCATTGTTTAATTCACACACAATCTCTTGCTATATCTGTATACATATACCTCTTTTGTTGTTACAGTCCCCAGTCAGGCCAGAGCAAAATTAAAGAACTTTACTTTGACACTTAAAGAGGAGCCAGTTAATTTCAAGGTCTAGTAAAGTTATATATATATATATATATATATATATATATAAAGGATTGTGTACCATTGCATTGATAAGAACACCTTACAGCACACACGTATTCTGTAAGATGAAGGAAATGAGGTTGTCCGCCATGAAGACTGACGATCAGACATTGCCCTGCAGTGACGCACATGATGCAGCGGATAAGTTAAGGTGCTCACACGAAGAAAAGTCGATTAACATCGCATATGTACTCTTCATATTTTAAATAAAATCTTTGGAAAAATGGTAAAAAAAATTTTTGCTTTATTTATCTTTTCCACACTGAAACTTTGCTGTTACTGAACCATGCGGTTTGCACTTGTGCTTTGTATTCCATGATCTTGGACCAGTGACCATCCACCATAATGACACCTTTCATGGTCTTCTTCAGTCCCTCCAGTGTTCGATATCCATACTTATTCCCCATTGATAATCATCCTAATCTTTTGGTGAGGGTGATTTGAGTTAAGACAAAACTTTCTAAAATGAGCCACAACCTTCCGTATAGGTATTTGATGTATGAGAGAAGGTTTGTGGAATTTAAGATGAAAAGCTGTACTCCAGTAAAGTGTATGAAACCTACTGAAAAAACTCTTAGACTGATTCAGTAGAACAAAACAAATACCATATAAATTTTATTCAATATTATCCCCACTGAATTAGTCCCCTCTTGCATTAATACGATTCAAATGGCAGTTCCATTTTTCCCCAACATTCCACGTATGATTCTGCAGAAATTCTGGTTTACTGCTGTAGTAGTTTTTCTTGAATTTTGGGAGCAGGAAAAAAGTCTGCTGGGAGACACCAGGGCTGTAGGGTGGTTGAGGAACCACTGGAGTTCTCTTTTTGCAAGGACCTTCTGGTCAGAGAGGGCCTTGTTTGCAGGAGCATTGTCATGGCAAAGAAACCAGCCGTGTTCCCACTGTGGTGTTGACATTTCTTGCACATTCCACGTAGATGCTGTAAAGTCTCACTTTCTTTAAAACAATTATCTTTACTCAGCAACAACCCATGTTGGGAATGAATGGACAACTGCAACAGAATCCCATCTACCAAACCATGCCCAATCATCAAGCAACCATCACAGGAATGTAAAGGGAAGTTGTGTGTGCAGTCTGAAATTTCTGTACACCTTTCATATGTATTCTAATATCTGTTTTTTTTCTGTGCTATATTACACACCTCACAGTCCCTGACTGTGTTTTAACACAGACACAACACTGTCATCACACACCTAAGGATGAGTAATTACATTTCCTTCTGTTTTGTTAAACACCATGAACCACATTGCAAAGTGTTTCAAACGCAGCAGTAGATCTTACAGAGTTGCAGTCATCTGTGGTATGACATTGGGCAAGTGGTTGCTGATGTTTGAAGAGAATTTAGTATTTTCATCTGACATTCTTGGACCACACAACCTTGAAGATGAAGGCACTAGAATCCTTCATAGTGTCAGGAACTGCTTGCCCAATGATGCAGCATTGCATTCCAGAATACTGGAATCCTCAACATGAGATGTTAAGGAGTTGTAGTCTTTGTGTTATGCTATTGTACATAATGTTGAGCTTCATGTTACAAGACATATTCACTTAAATCTGATCTTAATGTACAATGGTGCAACATTAAAACTCTATGGACCAAAATTAAATTCAGTTGACAGTGTTAGTGTAGATTGCCAATTGAAATATTCATTAAAATCTGTTTTAACCCTTTCCCACCCTTCTGAATTTATCCCTCTGTACATCACAATGGCTTATGGGGGAGGGGGTGGGGGTTGAAGCATAGCTCCATTCATTCTTAACCTCACGGCTAGATGTTAATGAATGGTCAACTTCGTGCCCTTGCTGCTGTACCCCTGGGCAAAGTTCCACCAGGACCCACTGAAGAGTAGGCTGGTTGGATCCCACAGACATTATGCATGTTTCAGAGAAGAGAAAAATCCCTGCCTCTTCCACGGATCAAAATTAAATTCCTTGGCTGTCAGGCTATAACCTAGTGACTACTCTCTGAGCTATCATGTTCTCTTTGCCATCCTCCTACTAGCTGCAAATTAATTTTTGACATACACTTGCACATTTGAAAATACAGAATAACCTAATCTATTACCCATACACATATAATGATACAGGAAATATGAAAGAACACAAACAGGAACAATATCACTCTGCACAAGATCATAACTTGCCAAAAACTTTTAAAAACTGATGGCGCAGTGCTTCTAAAATAGACCTATAAGCGGTAATGATGATGATGCAAGCCTTCAGACTGCATACCTTGAGAAGTAAGACACAGACAAAATTATTGGTTTTGCGTACTAGATGCTACAGCAGTGACACTGGACGAAGTGTGTGTTGTGTTGTAATGAACACAGCCATACTGCTCTAACAGCACAACTGTATCATGCATACAGAAATCAGGCATCTGCTTGGAACCCACATATATGGCAACACTGATGTCTATTTGCAGTAGCGATCAGCCTTCATTTTGCTGCGTCGATCCAGCAGAGCCTCATGTAGTTTTCCCTCCGTTCTTGCTTGCTCCAATTCACTTCTGTCATTCGTGTTCACACGTAGCTTCTTGTCCTGGAACTTCTGGAACTTTCGTCTGCAACCAGCACAGTATTGGTGACACAAGGAACTTATGTGCGTGGACTGCATCACAGTATTCAGAACTACCTTGATGGATTGCATGAATTCTAAGCTCTAACAGTGATCTTACCACTTAAAAAAAAATTTTGTTCCAGTGCAAAGCCTCCAGTTATGTACTTAAAGTAAAGACAAAGGTGAAGTCCCTGTCCATGCGAAGAAGGCACATACTGGAAGTACAGGTATATACGCGTCTACCCATTCCTAAACTCAGCACTAGGTGCAGTTTTGTGGTCAATTTCATGTCCTAGCCACTTTACTCCTGGTACACAGTGAAGGTACCGAGTGAATCGCAGGCCCCACAGCTGGTCTGTACATTTTGAAAAGAAAAATCTTTTGCCTCTGTCAGGAATTGAATCCCAGAACAAGCAGCATGTAGCACAGTCACTATACTGACTATGCTATCTCAGCGCGTGACATTGAATTACTATAGGGGGCATGATGAAGTAGTGAAAAGGGGCTCTTCTGATTATCATGGTCTCTAACATTTCTCATACAGCAACACAGGTTTATAATCTCATACTACTTTGCAGCAAAAACAATGACAGGCACAATACCGTGACATTATGTGCATGCCCTATAAATGGTACAGTGTTGCAGCCTTGTTCCTGTGCCTTACATTCACACAGACATAAACTTGCCACAGATGACAGAAACAGAGGGCATGTGGAAAACCTGCACTGCATCTGTGGTATGGTAGGCAAGCACCTGGTGACAGGCCAGCAAGCTTTGGTGACTCTGAGACCCCACTCACAGGAATGTTCGTCAAGTTTGGAATCTAAAAACTGTCCCACACAGATAAAGAAATAAACAATTGTGTACACAATGGTTGCTGTATTCTGGGATGTGCTGCCATGTAGTCTGGTGCACGTGTACATTTCAGAGGATCTTGCTGCCTCCACATTCATTGTGGATGCTGTCAATTACTTGTACAGCTTGCGTATAAACATTATATGATCCGTACAAGACTCAATGTGTGATAGCATGACCAAATTAAATTATGTGTCATTATCTTTGGTCAAGCTACAAATCATACCTTCAAGAGAAATGAGACATTAAGTCAAAACTAAATGTTTTACAGAAACTGAAGAATGAAAACTGGCAAGAGAGAATAGCTCCTGTGCTACCTGAAAGACAGCAGCATTCAATAAGTAATTTATGTGTAGACTGCCACCACAGCATTTTCTGTGCACAAGACTTACAAAATAAAAAAAAAAATATATTTTTGACTAGTGTCATTTTTTCCGTAAACGTATACATGTTCTTCAGAGTTCTTATTTTCATGTGTCACATATATCAGAATCTGTATTATTTTAAAAACAAGGAAGCAGTTTTATGACATTTGATATACAAACAGTGAACAAAAATTCTGACTGTGGTCTTCTGAGTCATGCTACTGTGTTAGACAAAAACCTGTGCACACAAGAGTCTACTTTAGTTTTTATATCAATGGGAAAGTGGTTCCCATTGTTTCCAAGGATTATGGTGCCTAACCCTTGAAGGTGACGGTACCACAAACCTCTGAAATATCGGGAACCAGTCATCCAACGACAGTATCACATCCCATAAGACATGAATCCTCTGTAACATAAATGTGACAGCCTGATATCTCACAAGCTCTTAACCTGTTCATGAACGAGTTCACATTCCCTGATGAGATGAAGTATTGTTCACATACCCTCCTACTGACAGAGTGGGTTGGTATCAGAACATACAGCCTAATGTTGGTGCCTGCATGCTGTAATACTCACACATAGTTGACTTCAACCTGCGCAAGGCTTCCTTGTTCTTCCTCAGGCAGCTCAGAGCCTGGCCTCACTTCCTTGACAGCATGTGAACGGATCTGAATGATCTCGTCTGAGCCCACCATCCTGCTGGTTGCCACCAATGAGTCATCATCATGGGTGATGGATATGAAACAACTGTTGCACCCCAATAGTGCCACCTTTCCATCCTGTAAAAATACAGAGATTTTGTACAGTATTTTTATCTACATGTGCCAAGCTTACAAATGCAAAAAATTTACCTCTGCACTGGTTCATGTGAGGGTGAGGACACAACAAATGCCATTCTGGACCTTGCTACTGGCTTCTCTGGTACCATATACAGATTCTGATATTTGTTCATCTAATCAAGCAGTCCTTACCTTGAATGGAACCCTACAATTCATTACAGTTTTCACAACAGCCTGCCACTGAATTCTACATGAAACAGATCAATCCATTTACAATCCTCACACCCTATTTGTTCAAGATCTGTTTTAATATTACTCTGCCAACTGTGCCCATGTCTTTCTTGTCAGGTTGTGCAACTACCATCCTGTCGGCAGACAGCAATCTGCTGTCCATCAAGTGGAGGTTATATTTACTGTGCAAACAAGGAAGGCCTTGCAGTTGTACCTGGAATACAGGCTCCCAATGCTCCATTGGCCCAACAGCATCGGACCGTCCCGTCACAGTCCCATCCTTGTCGACCCGCAGATATTTGCCATAGCCAGACTTCAGAGCTACTTTCACATCATTCACCTTAAATGCTGTTAAAACCTCTTCAGGTGATGGACCTTCACCTGCAGAAGAAACAATGTTCAGCTACCTAGTCTTACAGATAACAAACACAACCAACTGCATGCAGCAGAGCCATTCTTTCAAAGCTAACAGTACCTCAGTTAATCGAGAAATTCCCCACATTTAATGGAACCCAGAAGTTCCTACTGTGTTCAACAGATCCAATCACTTGTCCCTGTCCTGAGCCAGATTAATCCAGTCCATGTCATTTAAACTACTTCTTTGAGTTCCATTTCAATACTATCCTCCTACCCCTGCAAAGGCATTCCAAATGGTCTACCTTCAGGTCTACCCACCATTTCGCTTCTCCACTATATGTGCCACATGCCTATCCAATGTCAACCTCCTTAATTTCATCACCCAAATAGTGTTTGGTGAGCAGTACAGACAAATATATAATTTTATAAGAAAAATAACATTATTCACAGTACTAGAAATACAGTTGGGCATTTATTCATCAGAACAACACAGACACAAACTAACAGACCAGATATCGGCAAGACATGCAAACAGAAGCCAAGCAGACACATGACCTTAACCATTGGCAAGTAAAGTACAGTCTGTGCTTGAGAACCAGCAAAATAAAGTCACTCCAGCTTGCAATGATGGTTAAGATTTTGTTAAAAATACAACACAATATTAACATCAACTGAGAATAATTTTATATACCTTTCTTAGTGTGTTATTTAACAACACTGTTCCTTGTTACAATGAGATAGCATTGTTGACAGATGAATGAGTAGCATATAATCTCTGACTGGCAATGTCCAGAAACAACAAGCATACACCAACATTATGCACTGCCCTAAAGGAATATATTTTCTGTAAGGAATAAAATGTTTTCACTTGATTCCATTCAACTTACCCTCCCTATGCAGAGTCCCAAGTGTGAACAGACCATTATCTAAAGCTTTCACATACATCTGGTTACCAAATTCAATTGCAATTGATCCTGTCATCTCTTCAATATGCTTTACTTTCCACCAGCCACCTGTAACACAACTACACTGAAACAAAATTTAAGACAGCCTGCTGTCTACAGCTTCAAAGCAGAACGGTTATCCTACTCTGAAGATGGAGACAGTGTGATCTTCTGGAACTCTGACAGTTACTTACCCAATTGTAAACTTAATACTTACTGCTAACATAACCTCAAATATCAAACAGTTAAACTAGAATTAATTACATACATACATACATACATATATATATATACAAAAAACTGCACATAAAATATGCATTATGCAGTTGCTGGTATATACAATTAATGACAATCACAATGCATGAAATGAATTATATTAGAATTAAACTAGAGTATGCTTGCTCACTTAAAAACAGTAGCTTGACTGAATAATGGTACATGGTATTTGGTTATCATTGTGAAATGACAGATATGCAAAGACTTGCAATTTTAGTGGCCATGACTTAAACTGGTAACAATATCTCTGATTCCACATTATGTTCTTACTTCCTGACTGCACTTCAAAATAAATAAGTGGTAATTATTGGATGCTTAACAATAAAATTTTAATGAACTAAAATTCCTGACAAAATTACTTGGCCATGAATTGAGGTACACTATGGAGCAAGTCTCCTAGTCAGCCACTAGCAAGGAATACCATGTTTTGCTGCATCTTCATCTCTCACGGGGGTATCCTCTTTGTCGCGATCTTGTTTCTTGTGCTTTCGTTTCTTGTGTGAACTGAAAGATAAATGGCAATTACAGTACGTTCTTTCACATAATCACGATTGATTTCAGACGTTGAATCTTGAATTAATTAAACCACGAATATTTTCACACAACGACGAACATTAGTTCGCTACTCATACACAATGTATAATAACATATTTTAGGGTTTGACATACGAAGAATCACATTAGAAGTCGATTCATATGTTCACAAATTTAAAGAAAGCAGAAACGATTATTGTTAAACACCGAAAGATACGTTAAGAAACAAACACCGTAACATACATACAACATTACATGTAAATTGTAACTTGCCAGCTTATATTGAATAGTTTACATACTTGTACATTATGCAATATGCTACATAATTTCAATAAATTAACTAACCCAGTTTTTTCTCCTTTCAGTACTAGTTTACCCACTCTTACTTTCGTATATTCGGCCATAATAATCGACGACTCGTTTATATGTTTATCGTTGAGGTTATGTTAACAACGGATCCCTAAGGCCACAGATTGCTTCGCGCGAGGAGCGAAATGAAAGCGCTAATACGTTTCCTAGCGACATCTGGTATTCATATTGAAATACTAATGTGACCAAATTTCAATTGCAAATAATAGATGTAGCCAAAATATCAATTAATGTTGCGCACACGGGGATATGAAATCGATTTTGGTCAGAAGATGGGCGACCGAAACAGAACGCAGATCCGCATGGGGTATCATTACTTACAATTCAATACGAAAAATAGCTGGAATTATGATTTGAAACTTAACTACCAGGGTAATTACATCAAAAGATCATCAAATACAAAATTTTGGGGTTTCTGTCATTGATGACTCCCCATCACGGAAGGCTCATATAGACCAAATGATGTCCAAATTGAATACAGCATGTTTGTAATTCGAACAATACAAGCTATAATGTCTCCGGAAACTTTAAGAATGGTCTATTTTGCATACATACATTAAATTATGAGTTATGGGATAATTTTTTGGGGAAATCAGCCATATACTGATAAGATTCCAAATTCAAAAAAGGGTGATTAGAATTATCACAAGTTCAAGAATCAGAGATTCATGTAGGGAACTGTTAAAAAAAATTAGAAATACTACCCTTATATTCTCAATATCAATATTTGTTATAAAAAACAAACATTTATTTTATACAAACAATCAGATCCACAGTATTCACACAAGATTTAAAACCAACCTACATCCACCCACAGCTAATCTAACAAAGTTCCAAAAGGGAGTGTACTACTCAGCAATTAAAATTATTAACAATCTTCCTCACAATATCAAAGACTTGGCTAATGTGATAGTACCGTTTCGGAATGCTTCAAAGAGGTTTTTACTCATAAATTCCTTTTGTAACAGTAAAGAATATTTTAATTCTAAGAGATATTCCATTGAAAATTGAATTGACAATTGGTTTTAAGTGTTTTATTATTGTACTTTATTTATAGCTAAGATTCTTCCAACACTGTGTATATTATGTTAGTATGTATGTGACAATGTCTATATCCACAGAATTGTTTCCTAATTTGGATTTATAGAACGCAAATAAATTACATTACATTACATCATTCCGATGGGGGCGCTGGTTTTAAAGTACCGTATGAGGAACTTATGCCAATGAAGATGAAGAAATTGGAGTAGTAGAAGAAGAAGAAGAAGAAGAAGGAAGAGGAGGACGAGGAGAACGTGACGAAGAACACGAACAAGAAGAAGTTCACGCGGAGCGCTGTAGTTTTGATAGGCTGTACCAACGTTGTTTTCAGGATTAAAGCGAACGAAGTTAGTTAATTGTGTGGATACACAGAATAAATCTTCGCGTTGGAACAGAATCGGCCAGGCGAGAGACGTGGACCAATGGAAACTGCAGATCCTAACTGGGACAATTTCTCCATAACCGAAGGAAGGAAGGAAGGATGGGTATAATTTATCTTTAATTATTTATCTTAGTTTGGGAATCTGTCGTCCATATTTATGGGATTAAGTGTCTTAAAATATGTCGACGGTAATTTGTTAAACTTTAGTTTTTAAAGAAAAATGTAATGTTTGTGTTTATTAACATGTTAAATGTAATTTGTGAAATTACTGTCTGATAAGTTCATACGACTTCTACAGGCGGGCAACCAAGAAGCCGTAACGTGTTGCAGAGGAAGTACATATCGTGGTTTACTTATGTCACTCTCAGTACACCAAACGGTACCATACAAGCTGATATAATTTATGTTTTCCTTAAAAACTCATTCGAAGGGTTGTTCACCTTTTGCTGCATGTAATGTGGAATACCACAGAAACCGCAGAGAGGCCAGGGGGTCCACTGGGGGCTGAGGATCTAGCCCTGGTGTGTCCGTTTTAATTGATATCCAGTGGTGTGCGTGTTTACGTCACAGACAGGGGCTGCCATTTGGGTGACGGCATCACAGCAATAGTACCACGGCCGGCACTAGTTCAGCTGGCAGCTGTCACCATAGTCTCTGAATCCATCATCCTACAACTGTCACACCATCACAGTGACGCTGGTGTTAGCAGAGTTCAAGATGCTTCATAAAGACACGTACATATATTAATTTTGGCTGTGCCAGGCTCATGTCGTTAATCGGCGCGTCTCACAGCCCAGATCTGTATTCATCCCCACTACAGTTGGCGCTCAGTTGTGGGCTTCGAAGTGCAAATACTTCACGCTCCTTCGGTCTTTTCCCGTCAGTTACCATTTCGCTAATGATCCATAGTCAGCTACCAACCCAAGCTCATGAAATAGGCCCATTTGACGACGCAGTCCCACGAGACTCTCTCAAACCACTGCCAGAGTTTGAATCATAATATTTTCCCTTCTCCTTCTCAGCCTTTTGAGCAGTCAGAATGGTTCAACCTACGAAAATGTTATTCAAATTCTTCTTTCTTCTCATGCATGTTACATGTCTGGCCCATCGAGAACGGCATATTTCAATCAAGCTAAAAATCGCAGTTAGCACGTTACTTTCAAGGGGCGCAGGAAGCACGACAATAGTCATAATGTTCAACTGTTATGATGAGAGACAAATGTTCGAACTCCTGCCTCTTATTCGAGGAATATCGGGTTCAAATCTTTACTCTCAGGCGGAATGTTTTGATTACGTTTCTCGTGAATTTCTTCGTTCCTTTTGGGTACATTATTGTAAAACAAGTTTAAATAATCCCGTTTGTTTCCTGTGTGTCAGACTGTGAACAAATTCAGCGTTGATCGATATACAATTACATAATATTCAGTCACAAGTGGTGCGCATTTGACAGGACGAACTGTCACAGACGTTTCATCCGGAAAATATACCGCTCGTGTCCTTCCTTTCCCATCAAATAATTTATTTAGCTCTAAGTAACCAAAAGCTTGTTAGTACAGATGAAATTACAGATGTTAACAAGAAGCAAACCTGTTCGGTCCGCAACTTACCAGAATCACTTATTGCGCTACATAAATCTGGCAACCGTACAAACCTTTTGCGTTTCCGATTTTAATTATATGACACTTTGTTCTGATTTTACACCTGTGGGAATATTTGACGGTACTGCTCGCTGGGTGGGAGGGATAGTGTACAAATGACAAGCCGAAGGGAGGGGAAATACAGCGACAGAGTACCATGCACACTGGTGGCGCTGCCAGTGTGTCTACGGACGGCGAACGAAGTGGTTGAACAAGACAGCATCGTTCTTGACGTCATACGGTGATGGCGGCGATGTACTCGGCGGGAAAAATTAAGATCGTTATTTATTTATCAGTTCTTAGTTATGTTTAGTGTTGTTATTTATTTGTTGTGTTTTTCTGGGTGAAATATCCTACTTGCAAGTGATCTGTACAGAACTTTCTTGGTTGTTGTTTGGTTTAACGGAGAAGTGCCGGTTTTTGACATCTCTTCATATCGGTAAGTACATAACGCTGGGTTTCATACATACATTTATACTGTTCTGGCAACTAAAGTGTCTGGATTTACATTTGGTCTGCAGTTAAAATTTCGTCAAGCTGATTATAACTTTATATAGCACGATCAGAAATGGTTCACTTCGTGGCACCGTACACGCACTTAACTAAGGCGTTCTTTACTTTCAGAATGGCATACTCTTTCGCAGTACGCGAGTGAATCGAAGTATATTTACGCCCCTTTGGAAGTATGACTTTTCACGTCACAGATTTTCACGAAAATCACAAATGCTCAACAGCATTATATGTACACGTATGTGTCTTACACCGAATTGCACTCAAATCGGAAAAAAAAACGCGGAACGTAAGGATAGAAAGTTATTTATGCCTGAAGCAAAGTGGGCTTTTGACGGAGCTCCTATTTGTCTAGTGAAATTATTTGGGAACCTTCCATATGGAATTCAGACCAGATCGTCCAATTAATCTATAAAATGTAGTTCGAAATTTGTTTTGCCCCAAGTAGACATGAATGCCTTTCACCATACTCGCACTTGTTCGACAATTTGGGTACAAAAAGTCTGTTCCGAACTGTGTAAAAAAAACCAGACATAATTTAGTTGCTAATGTTCGATCCCAGGTGGACGGACGGACGTGGTCTACACACAAGGCTCCCTGTTTCATAAAGAACACAAAATAACCGAAAAAAAACTAGACCGCATTTCATTCGTGTTTGGTGTATTTAACGGTGTGTAACATTTATATTTCGCCCGGTGTTTGTGTTCTACCTTCGAGAAGGTGGAAGAGTTTAAATATTTGGGAACAACTTTAACAAATCAAAATTCTATTGCGGAAGAAATTAAGAGCAGATTGAGGTCAGGAAATGATTGCTATCATTCGGTGCAGAATCTTTTGTCTTC